>MDSV01107826.1_pt1 | contig 13942 bp, 12 predicted proteins | sample 810851 | NCBI WGS metagenome assembly MDSV01 (sample SAMN05326640, study PRJNA326480) | marine metagenome | isolation source: seawater | place: Atlantic Ocean: North East | collected 2012 | reverse complement strand
TCAAGTGTCTTTGGCTACCGAATTTGCAAAAGGTGCATATTGTTACATTCGCTACAGCCCTGGTTCTAGCTGGGTTGCTGCCGTTTCACGGGTCTTAAGCCCAGCCAGCTCACCTGATCGCGTTCAAAACGGAAGCAGCAGGGCAGCACCTCGACGCCGGCATCAAGGGCATCACGAAAGAGTTCGCCGTAGCGTGGATCTGCGCGATCGCCTGGAGCAAAGCAGGTCAGATCCGGCCTGCTTAAACAGGGCACCAGAACAGCCCGTGCGCTGGGCAGTACGTCGATTAGCTCTTGCAGATGCTTCTGCCCCCGTTCGGTGATGGTGTCCGGGAAGAGGGCCAGGGAACCTTCGCACCAGGTGGTGTTTTTCACCTCCAAGTAAATCGGGCGTTGATCAACGGCCTGTTCCGCCGGCTGGAGCAGTAGGTCGATGCGGCTCTTCTTGTTCTTGCCATAGGGCACTTCCGCGCGGATGGAGCCGATCTCGCCAAGCTGCGCATCGAGGCAGCCGGCTTCGATCGCGGCGCGGATTAGTCGATTGGGGAGTGCGGTATTGATGCCAACCCAGCACTCTTTCCCGTCCGCTCCAGGCACTTCTGCTTGCTCCCAGGTCCAGGCCAGTTTTCGGGTTGGGGATGGGGCATGGCGCAGTCGCACCCTTTGGCCTGGCAGGAGCACGCCAGTCATGGGTCCGGTGTTGGCGCAATGGGCTGTGACCTCTGTGCCGTCATCCAGGCGAACATCCGCCAGGAAGCGTTTGTAGCGCTTGAGCAGTACCCCTTCGTGTAAGGCCTCGAACTGAAGGAGGGGTAAGTCCGCCATGGGTGTGAGCTGAAGAGTCCGGGGATGGTGGCCATGGTGGCCCCTGGCCTGTGCCGCTCAGCCCCAGGCGGCCGAGAATGCCGCCCGACTCTTCACTGCCTGCGGTCCCTCCATGGCGAGATCCCTCAAGCGCATCGCTCTGGTGGTGACCTACGGCACCTTGCTCAGCAAGGTGGGTGGCCTCGCCCGACAACTGGTGATTGCTGCTGCTTTCGGCGTTGGGGCTGCGTATGACGCCTACAACTACGCCTACGTGCTGCCGGGATTTCTGCTCATCCTGCTCGGCGGCATCAATGGGCCCTTTCACAGTGCGATGGTGAGCGTTCTGAGTCGTCGCCCTCGGCAGGAGGGTGCCCATATCCTCGCCACGCTCAACTCGATGGTGAGTGCTGTGTTGCTGGTGGTGACCCTCGCACTGGTGCTTGCGGCCGACCCGCTGATCACCCTGGTGGGGCCGGGTCTGCCTCCAGAGCTGCACCACAACGCCGTCCTTCAGCTGCAAGTGATGGCACCGATGGCTCTGCTGGCCGGTTTGATCGGCCTCGGCTTTGGATCCCTCAATGCTGCTGATGAGTTCTGGATCCCGGCGATTTCGCCATTGATGTCAAGCCTGGCCTTGATTCTCGGCGTTGGTTTGCTCTGGTGGCAGCTCGGTGACTCGATTGCATTGCCCGAGTTCGCGATCCAGGGGGGAGTGGTGTTGGCCCTCGCCACCCTGGTTGGTGCCTTTTCCCAGTGGTTCCTCCAGCTCCCGGCGTTGATGAAGCATGGGTTGGCTCGGCTCCATTTCGTCTGGGACTGGCGCCATCCCGGGGTGCGTGAGGTCTGGCAGGTGATGGGCCCTGCCACCCTCTCCTCGGGCATGTTGCAGATCAATGTGTTCACTGATCTGTTCTTCGCCTCTGGAATTCTCGGTGCGGCGGCTGGTCTGGGCTACGCCAATCTGCTGGTGCAGACCCCATTGGGTTTGATCTCCAATGCTCTGCTGGTGCCGCTCCTACCCACCTTTGCCAGGTTGACGGCCGCAGAGGATCGCCCCGCTCTGGTGGCACGCATCCGTCAGGGACTGATGCTTTCGACGGCCAGCATGCTTCCTCTGGGCGCGCTGTTTGTGGCTCTCGGTGGGCCAATCGTGGCGCTGGTTTACGAACGTGGTGCTTTCGATGCCCAGGCCGTGCAGTTGGTCACCGGACTGCTGATGGCGTATGGCGTCGGCATGCCGGCCTATCTCGGCCGCGATGTGCTCGTGCGTGTTTTTTACGCGTTGGGCGATGGCACCACACCTTTCCGTCTCTCCATGGCGGGGATCGGCATGAATGTTTTGTTCGACTGGGTTCTCGTGGGTGGCCCGACGCCTTGGGGCCCTCAGCTTCCTTTCAATCTCGGTGCTCCGGGTCTGGTGCTTGCGACGGTGGCGATCAATCTGATCACCTGCATCGCACTGCTGTTGGCGTTGCAGTCGCGACTTCAGGTTTTACCCCTGCGGAACTGGGCCATGGATGGGCTGTCCCTGTTGGTGTCTGCTGGGCTTTCAGGTGCAGCAGCATGGGCACTGAGTGCTCTGATTGCCTGGCCCCACGATTTGGTGGGGCGTCTGTTCCAGGTGGGCTTGTCGACGGCGGCGAGTTGTCTGGTCTTCTTCGCTCTGGGTCGTGCCTTTGATGTGCCGGAAGTGGCCCAAATCACAAGCACCGTCACGCGCCGATTTAGTCGTCGTTGAGAATGACGTTGCGGTCTTCCCGCACTTGGATGGGCAGCTCAAGTTGCTGTCGCCCCACGACTTGAGGCCCCTGCACGGACAAGATGCGGGCCTCAATCCCGAATTCCTTGAAAGCGTTTTCGAGCTCCTGAATCAATGCTTTCTCAACCTGAGCTTCGGAATCAACAACTTTGCCGATCAGGCGCTCTCCGAGCTTGCCGATGCGTTGGCGCATCACCTCGCGGGCATTAGTGACCTCGATGATCAGCACGGGAACGTCCGGGTTGGCAGCAACCTTATCGGCAGTGCTCCTCCAGGATCTCCTCGAGATCATGAAGCTGTACAGCAGGAATCAGACGCGCCAGCGGAAGTTTGGTGCTGCCGCCACCCATCGGAACCTGTAGGGCTTCGAGCGCTTGGCGGGCAGCAATCCCTGCACCTTGATCCAGTCGGGCGCTGCATTCGATCGCTAGAGCCTCCGCTAGGCCCGCATCGCCGAGATAGAGATGCCATCCGGCGACTTGCAGGTAAAGACGATCGCTGAGCGCGGTGGTCAGATCGCGTAGGGCAGCAGCATCGAGGCTCATGGCTGATCGCGTTGTGGAGGATGCGTAGGGGTGGTGGCCACTGGTTCTGTTCGGCCGGGTCGTTGGGCAATCACGGTGATTAATTGCACCACCAACAGCGTGAACCAGATGTCTGTGAACCAAGCAAGATGCTCCCAAGGGTGACGCATGCCCTGCACGAACCAGAGCCCGCTGTTGATGGCGGCAAAGACACCTGCGTGCAGGGTGAGATTCACAATCCGGCTGAAGTGCCGGTAGATCGGATCCTCCGGATTGGCCGGGCCGTACCAGCGGATGGGCATGGAGCAGCGCCTGTGCACTGCATTGATTGTGGCGCTCGCTTCGAGCGCCTGGGAGCTCCGCTGATGCGACAGGGCCGCAGGCATGGTTGACGTCGGGTGCCTCGATGAGCTCAGATAGTCGGACTCAAGCGCTTGTAGCTCAGCGGATTAGAGCATCTGACTACGGATCAGAGGGTCGGGAGTTCGAATCTCTCCAGGCGCGCTTGAAAGCTGTCCGCAAGGGCAGTTTTTTTTTGCAATCAATTCGTTGGAAGTCATTTCCTACGATTCATCAACAGCAGGCCTCCTCCGATGTCAGACAGCGCTTCCGCTCCGATCAATGCCGCTCTGGTGGATGCCGATCCCGCGATCGCTGCCCTGATTGATCAGGAGCAGAACCGTCAGGAAACGCACCTGGAGCTGATCGCTTCCGAGAACTTTGCTTCTCGTGCCGTGATGCAGGCCCAGGGCTCGGTTCTCACCAACAAATATGCCGAAGGCCTTCCCCACAAGCGTTACTACGGCGGCTGTGAGCACGTGGATGCCATCGAGGAGCTGGCGATCGAGCGGGCCAAGCAGCTCTTTGGTGCCGCCTGGGCCAACGTTCAGCCTCACAGCGGTGCCCAGGCCAACTTCGCCGTCTTTCTGGCGCTGCTGAAGCCTGGCGACACGATCATGGGTATGGACCTCAGCCATGGCGGGCACCTCACCCACGGATCGCCCGTGAACGTGAGCGGTAAGTGGTTCAACGTGGTGCAGTACGGAGTTGATCAAGCAACCCAGCGCCTGGACATGGAGCGGGTCCGGCAACTTGCGCTTGAGCACAAACCGAAGCTGATCGTTTGCGGCTATTCCGCTTACCCACGCACGATCGATTTCCCTGCCTTCCGAGCCATCGCCGATGAAGTGGGTGCCTTCTTGCTGGCTGATATGGCCCACATCGCGGGGCTCGTGGCTGCAGGAGTGCACCCCAGTCCTTTGCCTCACTGTGATGTGGTGACAACGACCACCCACAAAACCTTGCGGGGGCCTCGCGGTGGCTTGATTCTCTGTCGCGATGCCGACTTCGCCAAGCGTTTCGACAAGGCCGTCTTCCCTGGCACCCAGGGTGGTCCGCTTGAGCACGTAATCGCGGCCAAGGCTGTGGCCTTTGGTGAGGCCTTACAGGCTGACTTCAAGGCCTACAGCCTTCAGGTCGTGGCGAATGCCCAGGCTCTCGCTGAGCGCATTCAGGCTCGTGGCATCGATGTGGTCAGCGATGGCACCGATAACCATCTTGTGCTGCTTGATCTGCGCAGCATCGGTATGACGGGCAAGGTGGCCGATCTGCTGGTGAGTGATGTGAATATCACCGCCAACAAGAACACCGTGCCGTTCGATCCTGAGTCGCCCTTCGTCACCAGTGGTCTGCGGCTCGGAACCGCAGCCCTCACCACCCGCGGATTTGATGCTGACGCCTTCGCTGAGGTGGCTGATGTGATTGCAGACCGGCTGCTCAACCCCGAAGACGATGCTGTGCAAAGTCGTTGCCGTGAGAGGGTCCTCGACCTGTGCCGGCGCTTCCCGCTGTATCTCAATCCTTCGCCTGTGCCGGCGCTTGCCTGACTGTCCTAGCGGTAGCTGGAACGATGTGGTTGGCTTGCCTAGATTGGAACCATCTCATCCGATCTGGGTGATCCGCCTCCGGAGTCTTCTGTGATCCTCGCGAGCAGCCCTCTCGCCGTGGCCGTGATCACGCTGATGATCGCGGCAGGGATCACGACGTTGGTCGTTCCCTTGGTGCGACGACTTGGTCTGCAACTGGGGCTGATTGATCAACCCGATCCGCGTAAACAGCACTCCACCCCGATGGTGCGCCTGGGTGGTGTGGGCATGGTCTTGGGCTTCTGCGCTGCGTTGGCTGTCATCTGGGGGATTGGCGGTTTTGGCCTGCTAGCCCCCGATCGCGACCAATTGATCTGGACGACGCTGGCTGGATCTCTCTGCTTTTTCTTCATCGGACTGGCCGATGATTTGTTCGCTCTTTCCCCCTGGCCGCGCCTCGCAGGCCAGATCACCGTGGCCATGGTGGTGTGGTCCCAGGGGGTGCGCATCGGTGCGATTGACCTCCCCTGGCTGAGTGGGTCTGCCTCGGTCATCGTTTTGCCCGAACTCTTCAGCCTCGCTGCAACGGTGATCTGGCTGGTGGGTATTACCAATGCAATCAACTGGCTGGATGGCCTTGACGGCCTTGCTGCCGGAGTGGCCGGTATTGCAGCGGTTGGTCTGCTTTCGGTGAGTTTCTCGCTTAACCAGGCGGCAGCTGGCTTGCTGGCGGCGGCCCTGGCGGGATGCTGCTTCGGTTTCTTGCGCCACAACTTCAATCCCGCCCGCATCTTTATGGGCGATGGTGGCTCCTATTTCCTTGGCTTCACGCTGGCTGCCGTCAGCATCGTTGGCCCAGCCAAAGGGCTCACTACCGTCAGTCTTCTGCTGCCATTGCTGATCCTGTCTCTGCCCCTTGCGGATATGTCTGCCGTGATCATGGGGCGGCTGAGTGATGGCCATTCCCCCTTTTATCCCGATCGGCGCCACCTGCATCACCGCTTGTTACGTGCGGGGTTCAGTCATCGACGCACGGTTTTGCTCATCTACGTCTTCACGCAATGGTTGGCTGCTCTTGCAATGGTGGTGGCCAACGTTGAACTCCGCTTTCTCTGGTTGGCTTTAGCGACGGCGATTTTGGTGGCCACCGTCGTGGTGATGCGTCGTCGTCAGATGGAAGAAACGGCTCGGAAGGCTGCACGCCGAAGAGCCCATGCAGACAAGAACCTCGCAGCCTGTCATCACAACCATGGCTGAGGGTGCGGCTGATGCCGCAACGGGTCAAGGTGTCGAGTTGCTCTGCGTTGGCACTGAGTTGCTGTTGGGGAACATTCTCAATGGCAATGCCCGTTGGCTTGGCGAGCAGCTCGCTGGTCTTGGTCTTCCGCACTATCGCCAGTCCGTGTTGGGGGATAACCGCGACAGGGTGATTGCCTTCGTTCGCGAAGCGTCAACGCGCTCCAGGGTGCTCATTACCACCGGTGGTCTGGGACCGACACCCGACGATCTCACCACTGAGGCGATTGCCTCCGCGTTTGAGGTGCCGCTCGAGGAGCGTCCGGAGGTGTGGGCTGACATCACCGCCAAGGCTCGCAGTCGTGGTCGTGAACCGTCCCTCAGTACTCGCCGTCAGGCTCTGCTACCAAGGGGTGCCACGGTGTTGCCCAACCCCACTGGCACTGCACCAGGGATGATCTGGTCACCTCAGGAGCAGTTCACTCTGCTCACGTTTCCTGGGGTGCCGAGTGAAATGCGGGCCATGTGGACTGCCACCGCAGTTCCCTGGTTGCAGCAGGCTGGACTGACTCAGGGGGTCTTCACCAGTCGCCTTCTGCATTTCTGGGGGATTGGTGAATCCAGCCTGGCTGAACAGATCGATGATTTGCTCGCAGGCACCAATCCCACCGTTGCGCCCTATGCCGGTGGTGGGGAGGTGATGCTGAGACTCACTGCCTGCGCGGACAACCCTGAAGCAGGACGCAGGCTTCTAGAGCCGTTGGAGGTGGAGCTACGTCGGCGCACCGGTGATCACTGTTTTGGGGCTGATGCTGACAGCCTCGCGTCAGTGGTCCTCCAATTGCTGCGCCAGCGAGGACAGACCGTTGCGGTGGCGGAGTCCTGCAGCGGAGGCGGTCTGGGGTCTGCACTGACAGCAGTCCCGGGCTCTTCCGAGGTTGTGCTCGGGGGGGTCATCGCCTATGCCAATGCGGTCAAGCAGTCGCTGTTGCGCGTTCCAGCAGAGCTGTTGAATCGCCATGGCGCCGTCAGTGACCCTGTGGCAGCGGCGATGGCTGAAGGAGTACGCCGCTGTACAGGGGCTGATTGGGGCCTAGGAATTACTGGGATTGCGGGCCCTGGTGGTGGCAGCGATGACAAGCCTGTGGGGTTGGTTCATATTGCAGTGGCTGGTCCGGATGGCTGTATCAGCAGTGCTTGCCGTTTTGGAGAGACGCGAGGTCGCGACTGGGTTCGTCGTCTCAGTGTTGGCGAAGCGCTTGATCGTCTGCGACTGCGTCTCTTCATGCACTCTCCATCAGGCTGAGGCTGCGGCTTAGGGTGAGCGGCTGATCACTTGGCCGGAATGAGCAGCGGCACGCTTTACGACAAGGTCTGGGATCTGCACAGCGTTGCGGATCTCCCCGGTGGGCCCACCCAGCTGCTGATCGGATTGCACCTAATCCATGAGGTCACCAGCCCCCAGGCGTTTGCGGCTCTGGACGACAAGGGCCTTCCCGTGCGTTGTCCGGAGCGCACCGTGGCCACGGTGGATCACATTGTGCCCACGACGAGTCAGGCAAGGCCGTTCGCCGATTCCCTGGCGGAAGAGATGCTCAGCACCCTGGAGCGCAACTGCGCTCGCCATGGCATCACCCTGTATGGGCTTGGTAGCGGTCGCCAAGGGATTGTGCATGTGATCGCCCCGGAACTGGGCCTCACCCAGCCTGGGATGACGGTCGCCTGCGGTGACTCGCATACATCCACCCATGGCGCCTTCGGTGCCATCGCTTTCGGGATTGGCACCAGTCAGGTGCGTGATGTGTTGGCCAGCCAGAGCTTGGCGATGAACAAGCTGAAGGTGCGCCGTCTTTGGTTCGACAACAGGCTCAGCCCTGGGGTGTTTGCCAAGGATCTGATCTTGCATGTGATTCGCACTCTCGGCGTTAAGGCTGGGGTGGGCCATGCGTATGAGTTCGCCGGGCCTGCGATCGAGGCTCTATCGATGGAAGAGCGCATGACCCTCTGCAATATGGCCATTGAGGGTGGCGCTCGATGCGGGTACGTCAACCCTGATCAAGTCACCTTCGACTACCTCGCTGGTCGGCCGGAGGCTCCTGAGGGTGAAGCTTGGGATCGGGCGGTTCAGTGGTGGCGCTCTTTGGCTTCCGATGCTGATGCCCGCTTTGATGATGAGGTGCGGTTTGATGCCGCAGCGATCGCTCCGATCGTGACCTGGGGTATCACGCCAGGCCAGGGCATCGGTGTGGATGAGACGGTGCCCACCACCGAGCAAATGGATCCAGCCGATCGGCCGATTGCCGAGGAGGCCTACCGCTATATGGATCTGGCCCCGGGGTCTGCGATCGCTGGAGTCCCCGTGGATGTCTGTTTTATTGGCAGTTGCACCAATGGCCGCTTAAGCGATCTCCAGGCAGCTGCCGATGTGGCGCGTGGTCGCCAAGTCGCAGATGGCATCAAGGCCTTTGTGGTGCCGGGTTCGGAACAGGTGGCCCGTGCGGCGGAAGCTGAGGGGCTCGATCAGGTGTTTCGCGCCGCCGGATTTGATTGGCGGGAGCCGGGATGTTCGATGTGCCTGGCCATGAATCCCGATCGCCTGGAAGGTCGTCAGATCAGTGCCAGTTCCAGTAACCGCAACTTCAAAGGCCGACAAGGATCAGCCACTGGCCGCACCCTGCTGATGAGCCCGGCCATGGTTGCGGCAGCAGCCATCCATGGTGCGGTCACCGACGTGCGCAACCTTGCTCCCGCCGACGGCTGAATGCATCCGCGCTGCGTTTCTGTTGTTCGTTTCTTATTTGTTCTTCCACGTCAGCCATGACCCAGTCCGGCCCTTTCCCCCAGGGAACGATCACCAGCGTCAATGGACGGGCCTTTGCCCTGCGTGGCGATGACATCGATACCGATCGGATCATTCCGGCCCGGTTCCTCAAATGCGTCAGTTTTGATGCCCTTGGCTCCCAGGCCTTCGCTGATGATCGTCAGGAGCTTGCTGGGGACCATCCCTTTGATCAGGCAGCTCATGTCGGAGCATCGATCCTTGTGGTCAATGGGAATTTCGGTTGTGGTTCGAGCCGGGAGCATGCTCCTCAAGCCTTGATGCGCTGGGGTATTCGTGCGCTCGTGGGTGTGAGCTTTGCTGAGATCTTCCACGGCAACTGCCTGGCTCTTGGCATTCCTTGCGCTACGGCGAGCTCTGATCAGATCAAGCAGCTGCAGGCAGCAGTTTCAGCAGATGCCACGGCATCTTGGAGCCTGGATCTGCAGACCTGTCAGTGCCGCAGTGAAGCGGCTGGAGAGTGGGGTGTTGGCTTTGAGTCTGGAGCGCTCGAGATGTTGCTGAGCGGTCGCTGGGATGCCACCTCTCAGTTGGTGGCCCGCGATGCTGAGCTGAAGCAAACCATGGCTGCGCTCCCGTATCTGAACGGCTTTTAAGTCAGCTGGGCTGCGGACACTTGCCTCAGTGTCTATGAATGAAGAAGAGGCATCCGGCTGATGGGCTTTCCACTGTTCCCCACCTGTTATTCCCTGACTGGGTTGCTCGCTTTGAGTCTTGGCACGGTTGTCCCGTTGCGGGCGGCGGAGCCGATTCCGATCCAGGTCGATCCGGTGGTGCGTCTTCAGTCCACAGGTGACTGTCGTGGGTGTGATCTGCGAGGGGTGGATTTGGGCGGTGCCCATTTGATTGGAGTGGATCTTCGTGATGCCGATCTGCGTGGTGCCCGCCTTGAAGGTGCAAATCTGGAGGGAGCGGACCTCAGTGGGGCTCGTTTGGATGGTGCCAATCTGCAAAGGGCCGTTCTCAGCAATGCTGAACTCACTGGAGCGGATCTGCGTCGCGCTGATCTGCGGGAGGCGGTGGTGATCAATGCCTATGCCCCTGGGGTGAAAACCGATGGCATGCAGTACGCCGGCTCGGACCTCACCGGTAGCCACTTGATTTATGGCGGTGGACCTGATTGAGCGGCTGAGAATGGAGCCTTGATCAGAACAGGCCCTTGTCGGGGTTGTTCAGGTTCGTCGGTGTGTAGGGAACAAAGGGCACCCCGGTTCCGGTGAAGTTGAAGTCATGCAGGCGGAATCGGAAGCCGCCGATCCCTTCATAAGGGTTGTAGTAGAAACCGAAGTCGTAGGAACGCCGCTGCCAGCGCAGCTCAAGGTTGGAGTTGATCACGTTGCCGTAGTACGCCGAATTCGGGTTGACGTTTAGGGCCAGGCCGGCGTTGATGATCAAGGGACCGGCCAGTTGCTGGGTGACACCCATGCCAATTGTGCCGAGGTCGACCGCCTGATCGAAATCAAACGGACTGGATCCCTGTTTGAGGGTGCCGCCACCGATCACCGACACCTGGGTGTAATCCAGGAATGGTTTGCTGAAGGTCCCCAGGGTCAGGGTGGGGCCACCACTCAGCGAGAGGGTGTTCTGTTGCGTGCCGTTGCCGTACGCCGCTAGCAGGGTGTTGACATTGCTGTTGAGCGTGAGGCCAGGGACGATGGCGACTGGCGAGTAGCGATAGGCCGCTTCAGGTGTGAGCGCTGCAGGTTGACCTCGCCATAGTGGATAGCTGCTGTTGAGGGAGGCATAGATATTGGCGCGCCACAGATCCGCAAGGTTTTCGCTCTCAAACGTTTCCGCCTGATAGTTGCCGACGCCCATGCGCCAGAGGAACGTGTTGGTGAGTTGACCCCAGTTCCAGTCCCCTTTCTGTTCAGCGAATCCGCCAAAGGCTGAATACACGTCGGTTTGGCCAAGGGATCCATTCCATGTGCGGTAGCGGTAAGCGCCAAACATGCGTGTCTTTAAGTTGCCAACGACAGGCAGGTTGAAGCGGTTTTTCAGTTCTCCCCAGTAGCGGCTTGCATTCGCGAAGTTGGAGGGATTCAAGCTGCTGATGTCGGCGTTCAAGGATGTTTGCCATCCCCACAGCTGACCCGAGAGCTCGGCTTCAAGGCCAAAGGCATCGCCTGCCGTGATCGCTTGCTCCACTTTGCCGCTGTCGACTGCACTGCCAGGAGCCACGTAACTGTCGGTCTGACCATCGATTGCCCGCTGCACCAGAAGCTGCGGTTGCAGATCCAATTGGTAGTCATTGCTGAGTTTGATCGGCTTGAGGTTGCGGCCGATGAAGAAGCCATCGCGGTCATCGTTGTCAATCCCGACCACCCAGCGGTTATCCACTTCTTCTTGCTTCTGGATGCGTTGGGTGCGGCTGACGTTGATGGGTAGCCGCTCTTCCACGATCAGCCTGTTCCGGCGCGCCCTGATCAGGATGTCGCCGTTGGGCTCCTGTCTGGCGACCACATCTTCGGCGTCAATGCGGGTCTGGGCAGGGGTGAAGGGATCGTTGGTGAAGCCCATGCGGTCAGCGGTCCAGCCTTCCGGTGTGAGGTGGATCTTGCTGGCCTGGATCCGCCAGCGGCTGATTTCACCTGTCACCAACTGCGTGCGTCCGAGCTGTTTCAGTTGGGTGGGTTTCATGCCGCCGTAATCGTTTTCTTCCTCGATGGTTTGCTCGCGGGTCTCCTGCTTCCTCTGGCCTCCGCCGGGGACACCGAGACGCCGTTCGATCGTGAGGGATTGTTGGATCTGGATGCTGCTGATCCGTTGGTCAATTGCGGCAATGGCGCTGGCACGAAGCGCTTCTTGCTCCGATGGCGAGAGGCTGGAGTATCGGGTCTGTGCGATGGGCTCCGGCTGGGTAGAGGAGTGTCCTGCAGTGACCCGCGTACCCGCACCATCCAGTGTGATGGCCTCGAGCTCCTGGTTGAGGGTTTGAGAGGGCCTGCGGTTTGCGCGGTCTGGGTCTGGACAACCCAGTGGTGGTGGCACCTCGCTTTGTGCTGCAGCAGCGCGATCTCGCCCCCAGCGGTAACGCGCACCGATGAGGTAGGCATTGCTGCCTTCTCGCACACCGCTGTAGGTGCCGAAGGCGCCTGATCGGTGGTGAATGCGTCCTACCAGTGAGAGCTGTTTCGAGACTGCGGCCTCGAGCTCAAAGCCGAGATAGTTGAGCAGCTGCGCGTAGTTTTCGCGGTAGGTGCGTTCATAGTTACTGGCTGCTGTGAAGTAACTGACGCCTTCCACCACTCCGAAGCTCAGCCAAGGCTGGAGCCAAAGTCTGGCCCCAATGCCGAGAATGCCTTCACCGAACTGTTGCCCTGGTGTGTCCGCATAGGGAACCGCTTGATTAAATTCACCGCCTGGCTGTTGATAGGCCTGATGGCCGAAGAGATTGCCCTCGAGTTCGATCGCTAGGGGGCCCGCTTTCCAGATTCGTTTCTGCAGGGTCACACCGAGCAGATATTCCGGACGCATGCGTCCATTGAAGAGAAAGGTGTCGCCAAAGTTGGAGTCGATGCTTTGGCCACCCCAGGCGGTGGCAGCCCAGGGATGGGGATGCCATTGAGGAATCGGGGGGAGAACAGGTGGACAGGCCATGCCCAGATGGGTGGCAGATTCGGCATGCACCGGCCCTGGAACGACCCAGTCCCCAGAGCCAGGAAGCTCCTGCGTCCAGAACTCACCAGTATCCCCTTGCGGGCTGATCCGTTCAGCGGTCCTGCCGGACAGCTCGATCTGCAACGCTGTTGGAAATCCCAGCCCCGAGCTCTCCAACACTGGCAGTGGTCGGATGGAACGAACGGCAGCACCTTGTGCCGATGGGCTCGTGGGATTGAGGTCGATTGCGGCGCTGTCGAGATCGAGAACGCCATAGACGTCCTCAAGGATGCCTTCGTTCTGAATCAGGCTGAAGCGAAGCGTGCTGGCCTGGAAATATTGAGCACCCCTGCGGTAGCGCACACGGCCTTGTGCCGCGAAGGTACTGAAATTTGAATCGAATTCAATTCTGTCAGCCTGAAGCAGTCCACCATTGATTTGGGCACTGACGTTGCCCTCGGCCACAAACAGGTCACGTTCGCCGTCGAACCGCTGTTGATCTGCTCTGAGCTGAATCTCAAGGGGCGGCGTCTGCGACGCTGCTGACTGACTGACCTGGCCAGTGGTTGATGGCCTACGAATGTCTTCGCTTTGGGCCAGAGCCTTCTCGCCGCTCGTGAGTGCCAGAGCCGCAGACAGCCCAAGTGACCCGATCGCAATCAGTTGATGGCGTTGGGGCTGGGCGAATCGACCTGGCAAGCGATCTCTCCTGAGGCCGCTGATCTTGCCATGGTGAGATCGCTGGAATGCTCTGGTGCTGACCAGTGCTGCGCGTGACCGACAGCCTGGATCAGATCAGCCAGAGTCAGTCTTCGAGATCCTTGCGGCTAGGTGTGCGGCTGGGATCGCTAGCCAAGAAGCCGAACACGAAGATCCCAAGGAAGAAGAAGACGACCGAGTACACGGAAATCTTGAGGGCAAGCATGGAGACCGACCGGCGTCTGGGACAGCGTCATCATCTTATGGGGCAATGTTTGCTAGACACGATGCAGAACCGTCTCCAGGCCCGGCGATCGGAGTGGATTGAAACGTTTCGCAGTCGCTCGCGTCTGGATCTGCTGCCGCAGTGGCGTCGAATGGAGGATCCAGGCCGGGGGCCTGCCCTTGATGACCCGTGGGGTCAAATGCACCGCCCTGACTGGGTTAAACGTGGTTTGTTGATCTGGCCTAGGGGAGGACTCTGGCGCCGGCTCACGCTTCAATTGATCTGTCCGCAGGCCTGGCGCACTGGTGAGCAGTGCCGCGAACGTTTGGTGCTCAGTTGGTGGGCTGATCAGGTGCGCCTTTGGGTGGATGGGGTGCTGGTGCACGAG
>MDSV01103324.1_pt1 | contig 13942 bp, 15 predicted proteins | sample 810851 | NCBI WGS metagenome assembly MDSV01 (sample SAMN05326640, study PRJNA326480) | marine metagenome | isolation source: seawater | place: Atlantic Ocean: North East | collected 2012 | reverse complement strand
TAGCAGTGTTTTTGTGAAAAATTCCCTTAGTCACCCCACGCTGGATTTCTGGCTGAGCTAATTTAAATGCCTCCATTGCATTTTTACTGTCTCCAGACGTTAAACAATCCTCTACCTTCTTAACAAACGTCTTTATTCTTGACCGCCTAGCCTTATTAACCTCGGTTTTTTTGACTAGTTGTCTAACTCTTTTTTTTGCAGACGGCGTGTTTGCCATAATAATCTCTCGAATTAATAGTTTTTCCACATTACCTAGAGGTGGTTATACTTGGTTCTCAAATAAGTCAACGGTAAAAGGTTGGTTTCATACTAAAATTTACTTTTACTTATCTCTAAACCGTGGTGACCTCTTTTCAACGAAGGCTGCCATACCTTCAGATTGGTCCTCAGTGGCAAAAAGCGCGTGAAATGTTCTTCGCTCAAAAAGTAATCCTTCAGTCAATGACATTTCAAAAGACCTATTGATTGACTCCTTAATCGCAAGCGTAGTAATGAGCGATTTTGAAGCGATTTTTAAAGCTATTTCCCTGACCTCTTTCATCAAATCGTTTTCTGAAAATACTTGAGAAACTAGTCCCATGCGCTCTGCCTCCAAAGCATCCATAAATCTACCAGTCAGATTCATTTCCATCGCCTTAGATTTCCCAATTGCCCGCGTTAACCTCTGGGTGCCACCAATTCCTGGCATAACTCCAAGGTTTATTTCCGGTTGACCGAATTTTGCCGTTTCAGAAGCAATTATGACATCACACATCATGGCAAGTTCACAACCTCCACCTAATGCATACCCTGAAACCGCAGCAATTATAGGCTTCCTGACTCGCATTATTTGATTATGCTCTTGACCAAAAAAATCTTCCATCACCATTTCGACTGAGGTTTTGTCTGCCATTTCTTTTATGTCAGCGCCAGCAGCAAAAACTTTCTCTGAACCAGAGATAATGATTACCCGAATACTCTTATCATTGTCAGCTTTAGAAAGTTCTTGAGTTAACTCCTTGATAAGTTGCGAATTCAGTGCGTTTAAAGCCGCAGGTCTGTTAAGGGTGATCGTACAAATATTATCGCTATTTTCGACTAAAATCGTTTTATATGTCATAATTTTATCTCTCATTATAATTTTGGCTTTTTGCCTTTAACAATTGTTTAAGTTACGTTTGACAGTTATTACAATAATAACTTGTTCTACCGGACTGCTTTACTCGCTGTATTATCCCTAAACAATCGCTATTTGCGCATTGTTGATTAAGACAGCCATACACTTTAAGACTTTGTTGAAAATAACCGACCTCACCCCCTACATGACGAAAATCTTGCAAAGAAGTGCCCCCAGCTTCTATTGCCAGTGAAAGAACATTTTTAATTGCTATGGCTAAAGTCTCAGCTTCAACTTTTTCAACATCGCAAGCTTTTCTTAATGGTGAAATTCTGGAATGCCACAAAGATTCTAAAGCATAAATATTTCCTAATCCTGCAATTAAACCTTGGTCCATAATCGCCATTTTAATTGAACTTTTTCGCTTTTTAAGATTTTTGTAGAAATGATCAGAATAAAAATCATTGCCAAGTGGTTCAGGTCCCAAGTTTTTCAACCACTTATGATTGAAAATTTCTTTTGTTGATATTAAATCGATAGCACCAAATCGTCTAGGATCATTGTAAACTATCCTAACACCACACTCTAAATAAATAATAACATGATCATGTTTTCCATATTGATGCGTAGAAAAGTTAAAATTTCCTATGTTAGTTGTTGTTTCATCTTCATCTTTCAATACAAGCAACCTTCCGGACATTCCTAAATGAATGATCATGGTTTCTTGACTGCTAAGATTAATCAGTAAATATTTAGACCGCCGTAAAATATTTAAAACTTTTGAATTGGCAATTCTCTCAGGCATATTCTTTGGCAATGGCCAACGCAAATCTGATCTTCGTTGCTCAAATTGAACGATCCGCTTCCCAGTCATAAATTGGATCAAACCCTGTCTGACAATCTCTACTTCAGGTAATTCAGGCACCTACATTTTCCAACATATTGTCACATTAACAAAATAAATTTATTATATATAGCTTTAATTAAATTTCATTACTAAATTTATAAAAATTGCGAAACACAACCCAACTTTAAAAAAAAAATTTAGAAAAAATAATCTTACCCCAATATTTTAGTAGTGTCGCGGCTTGAAGAAATATATAATCTTTTTAAATAAAATATAATCGAACTTAGATATATGAATTGATAAATTTTTCAAGTGGAGGCTCCCATGACCGCAGAAGAGGTTTCAAAACTTAGTTATGAACAAGCATTGAGCGAGTTAGAAAAAGTCGTGGCAACACTGGAATCTGGGGCGGCACCATTAGATAAATCAATTGAACTCTATACTCTTGGTTCACTTCTGAAAGATCACTGTCAGAAAAAACTCGACTCCGCTGAAGAGAGAATATCAGTATTAACGCAAAAAAGTGATGACACCAAGTTAGAAATTAAACCTTATACAAACAATTAAACAATATGATACACTCAAGTACAGCTTTTTTAAAGTTATTGAAAGAAACAAACAAAGAAACCCGCACGCACTTGAAGACTCTGCTACCGCAAAATAAAAATCAAACAATATCTTTGGCAATGAATTATGCTGTTTTAAATGGCGGAAAAGGTCTTAGATCTTTTCTTGCACTCGAGTCATCGGCTGTCTGTGGAGCATCAAGAAACCAAGCACTGCAGGCTGCAGCGGCTATTGAATGCATTCATTCTTACTCACTAGTCCATGATGACCTGCCTGCAATGGATAATGATGACCTACGAAGAGGAAAACCAACAGTCCACAAAAAGTGGGACGAGGCAACAGCAATTCTGGTTGGTGATGGTCTGCAGTCTCTTGCTTTTGAAATTCTAACTCATGACGCGACCCATCCTGATGCCAAAACAAGACTAGAATTGATTAGAAGTCTAGCATATGCAAGTGGAGTACACGGAATGGTTGGAGGACAAGCCTTGGACATAGAAGCTGAGACTTCAATAAAAAGGCTAAATATTGAAGATACAATCGAATTACAAAATTTAAAAACGGGTGCCTTGATGATTTGGGCTTCAGAAGTTGGTGCTAGACTAACTGGTCAAAAATTAAGTCCATTCACTAAATTTGCTTCATCTGTTGGTCTAGCTTTTCAAATACAAGACGACATTCTTGATGTAATTGGAAATACTGAACAGACTGGAAAAACATTAAGAAAAGACGTCAGGGCAGGTAAGGCAACGTTTGTATCTTTACTCGGTCTTGATGGAGCAAAAAATAAGGCAAACCAATTAATTTCTAGCGCTTGCGATGCACTTGAAGAATTTGGAGCACAAGCAAATCAACTTCGTGCGTTAGCAAAATTTGTAATTAATAGATCCTTTTAGTTTAGTTAATAAATTCTACTACTGGTTCTTTATCTTAAGTTCTAATGCTGTACAAAATGCTCTAACACCTTGCATTAAACCACCAACGGGTCTTCCTGGCTGAGCTGTTCCACTCCATGCAAAAATATCAAAATGAACAAAAATTGAAGTTTTTTCAATAAACTTCTTTAAAAATAAAGCTGCTGTTATCGAGCCTGCCATACCAGACTTTGGTGCATTATCAAGATCAGCTACTATAGGCTCAATCAAATATTCATATTCCGAATAAAAAGGTAGTCTCCACACTGGATCAAACACTTCTCCAGAGCAATCCAGTAAAACAGTCGAAAACTCCTCATCATTGCTATAAAATGGGGCGATATCCGGACCCAAAGCTACTCTAGCGGCACCAGTTAGCGTTGCCATACACAAAAGCAAATCTGGCTTATCTTCATCTGCATAATGTAATGCGTCAGCTAAAATTAATCGTCCTTCAGCATCAGTGTTGTTCACCTCAACCGTTAAACCTTTTCTGCTAGACAAGATGTCACCTGGTCTAAAAGACTTAGATGAAATTGAATTCTCTACGATGGGTATCAATACCTTTAAATACACTTTCAATTTCAAATTGATTATACAATCAGCGAGACCCAAAACAGAAGCTGCTCCTCCCATATCTTTTTTCATTACACCCATAGCACCGGTCGGTTTTATGTTTAATCCGCCCGAGTCAAAACAAACTCCTTTTCCAACAAGCGTGACTTTATAATTATCCGGCTCTCCCCAAATTAGCTCAACAAACCTAGGTGCTTCCGCTCCTGCTTGTCCGACTGTATATATCATCGGAAAATTCTTCTTAAGAAGGTCATCGCCAACTATACTATTAAATACGGCTCCATTTTTTTCAGCAAAAGATTTGGCTACACTTTCTAAACTGCTTGGCCCAAGATGTGATGCTGGAGTGTTGACTAAGTTCCTCACAAAAAATTCAGCTTGTGAAAATGCTTTTAATTTTTTTTTGTCTACATTATCTGGTAAGCAAAGTATAACGTCGAAATTATCAACTGTTTTTCGAAATTGCTGAAATTTATAGCACGAAAGACAAAAACCTAAACTCACTTCAAAAGACAAACTTTCATTCAATTCACTTATAATTAAATACTTGCCAGCAGGCAAACGGGCAATTCTATCGCCAATTATAAATCTTTTTTTCCTCGATGGCTTTATTAAAACAAATTTTAAATTTCCTGAGTTATCAGCAACCAATACCGTATTTATTTTTTTTGAAAAATAACCTACTGAAAAAGCATATTTCATCTCAATTTTACTTAAAAATCTATATAAATAATTTTCATTATCAGATAATAAAATTGGGATTGCGTCAGATTTATCTTCGCTGATTGGTAAAGTTGTACTATAAAAGTGGAATTGCGTATTAACCATTTATCAATTAACTTTTAATTATCTTTTTGCAGGCATCGTCTACCCAAAAGTTCTGCTATTTGGACTGCATTCAATGCAGCGCCCTTTCGCAGATTATCTGAAACACACCAAAAATTTATACCGTTTTCAACAGTACTATCTTGTCTTATTCTACTGACAAACGTGGCGTATTCACCAACACATTCAATTGGAGTTGTGTATCCTCCAGATTCTCTTTTATCCATAACTAAAACACCAGGAGCTTCACGAAGTATAGATCGTACTTCTTCATCATCAACAAAATCCTCAAATTCAACATTAACCGACTCGGCATGACCAACAAACACTGGAACTCTCACGCAAGTAGCAGTTAATTTGATATTTCTATCTAAAATCTTTTTCGTTTCAACAGCCATTTTCCATTCTTCTTTTGTCTGACCATCATCCATAAATTTATCGATCTGGGGTATTACATTAAACGCTATTTGCTTTGGATACTCTTTGGGATCAACATCCTGACCATATACAAAAAGACCTTTCGTCTGATCCCAAAGTTCGTCCATAGCTGCCTTTCCAGACCCAGATACCGATTGATAAGTTGAAACTACAACTCTTTTTATTACTGCTCTATCATGAAGAGGCTTTAAAGCAACTACAAGTTGAGCTGTGGAACAGTTTGGATTCGCAATAATATTTGTTTCTTTATAATCAAAAATAGCATTAGGATTCACCTCGGGAACAATGAGCGGTATCCTAGGATCAGTCCTAAATAGTGAAGAATTATCGATTACAACACAGCCTGATTTAGCTGCTATCTTAGCAAATTTACTAGTTGCCTCAGACCCAACAGCAAAAAGGGCTATATCCCAACTATCAAATTTAAACGTTTCTAAATCCTGCGTTTTTAGTGTTTTGTCTCCAAAGCTACACTCTGTTCCCAACGATTTCCTACTTGCAAGAACTGCAATATCATCTATCGGGAATAACCGCTCATGCAAAATGTTTAAAATTTCTCTTCCAACATTACCTGTCGCCCCGGCCACTACCACACGGTAACCCATTCAAATCTCCCACGTTTTTAGTTTCAACACATTACAGTTAAAACTTATCTCATTTTCTCAAGATTATTTAAAATAGCATCGCCCATCTCAGAAGTTGATACCTCTTTACACTCTGACACCTGAATTAAATCCTTTGTTCTCAACCCATCAGCTAGTACTTTTTCAACTGCTTTTTCCAAAAAAGTGGCATCACTTCCTTTGTTAAACGAGTACCTCATTGCCATCGCAAAACTTAAGATACAGGCACAAGGGTTGGCTTGCCCCAAGCCAGCTATATCAGGTGCAGAACCATGAACTGGTTCATATAGAGCCCTAGGAAAGCCAGAATCCATTGGGGCGCCCAAGCTAGCAGACGGTAACATTCCTAAACTACCCGTCAACATTGCAGCGCAATCAGACAAAATATCACCAAACAAATTATCAGTTACAATTACATCAAACTGTTTAGGCCACCTAACAAGTTGCATAGCACCCGCATCCGCATACATATGGGTTAGTTCCACATCACGATACTCATTTTTGTGGATAAAATTCATTTCCTCACGCCAGAGCACACCACTCTCCATGACATTTGCCTTTTCCATTGAGCAAACCCGATTATTTCTTTTCTTTGCTAACTCGAATGCGGATCTAGCAACCCTATGAATTTCAGCGGTCGTATACCGAGTGGTGTTTATTCCAACTCTATTTTTGCCACTGCCTTCAATCCCTCTAGGATTTCCAAAATAAATACCAGATGTTAATTCTCGTACTATCATTATATCCAACCCAGAGACAATTTCTTTTTTTAGAGACGAAAAGTCCGCTAATGCGTCAAAACATTGCGCGGGTCGTAAATTTGCATACAAATCCATTTCTTTTCGTAATCTAAGTAATCCACGCTCAGGTTGTTTGTCAAAGTCCAGCCTTTCATAAATAGGGCCACCAACAGCCCCTAAAAGTACAGCATCAACACTCAGCGCTCTATCCATAGTATTATCAGAAAGAGGCGTTCCATATTTGTCAAAAGCACAACCTCCAACTAAATCTTCTTGAATATTAAATTTAATTTTCCGCCGTTGTTCAAACCAATCTATTACTCTCATTACTTGCGCCATAACCTCTGGTCCGATACCGTCGCCAGGAAGAATCAATAATGAAAAATTATTCATAACTCTCCAATCTAAAACCTAATTACTTGACTATAACCAAGGGAATTTTTCCGCCGCGTTTACTTCAAAAATTTCAATCTTTTTCTCTTTGGCTAACGTGACTGAAATGTCATCCAGCCCCTCAATTAAACAAAGTTTCTTATATTCATCAATCTCAAAAAAAACTTTTGATCCATCTGGTCTTACTATTTCCTGCTCTTCCAGATTTATCGTTAGACGGGCGTTTGAACCATTATCAGCATCTTTTAAAAGTTTATCACGCGCAGTGCTATCAACCACGATAGGTAAAATACCATTCTTAAAACAATTATTGTAAAAAATATCAGCAAAACTGGCGGAGATTACCACTTTAATCCCAAAATCTAGCAATGCCCACGGTGCATGCTCCCTGCTTGAACCACAACCAAAATTATCACCAACTATGAGAATTTCTGAATTTCTATAAGTATTTTTGTTCAGAACAAATTCTGCTATCTCTTTTCCATCCGCATCATACCTCATCTCACTAAATAAATGCACGCCAAGACCGGTTCTTTCAATCGTTTTCAAAAACTGCTTTGGAATTAACATATCAGTATCAATATTTATCAACGGGATCGGCGCTGCAACAGCGGTAAGAGTTTTAAACTTTTTCAATTCTTTACCTTTCTAAAACTGTCTTACGTCCGTTAGCCTACCGGTGATCGCTGCGGCTGCGGCCATTGCCGGACTCATTAAGTGAGTACGTCCACCTCGTCCCTGTCGACCTTCAAAATTTCGATTTGATGTAGCGGCGCACCTTTCTCCGGGGGACAACTGATCAGGATTCATCGCTAAACACATTGAGCACCCTGCCATTCGCCATTCAAAACCCGCTTCAATCAATTTTTGGGCTATGCCCTCCTCTTCAGCCTGTTTTTTGACGAGACCTGATCCTGGAACTATCATTGCCCTAATACCTTCTTTAACCGAATGACCCTTCATTATATCCGCCACTTGTCGCAAATCCTCAATTCGACCATTAGTGCAAGACCCAATAAAAACTGTGTCGATAGCTACATCCTGTAAATTTTCTCCTGGTTTTAGCCCCATATAATCCAATGACCTTCTTACAGCATCCAATTTTCCGCCTTCAAATTCTTCTAATTGGGGAATGCTCGCTGTAATGGGTAAAACATCCTCGGGACTAGTACCCCAAGTAACAACGGGTTCTATATCTGATCCACTTATTAGCACAGTCTCGTCGAAAAAAGATCCTTCGTCACTTTTTAATGTTTTCCAATAATTCAAAGCAAGTGTCCAATTTTTTCCCTCCGGAGCCTGCGGACGGCCGGACACATATTCAAAAGTTTTTGTATCTGGTGCTATTAAACCTGCTCTAGCTCCACCCTCGATAGCCATATTACAAACAGTCATTCTTCCTTCCATTGATAAGTTTTCTATAACGTCTCCACAGTATTCTATTACATGTCCCGTTCCACCAGCAGTACCAGTTTTCCCAATCACAGAAAGTGTCACATCTTTTGCTGTCACACCTAGCCCTAAAGTTCCTGATATTTCAACCTTCATATTTTTAGATTTTTTTTGAATTAATGTTTGTGTCGCAAGAACATGTTCAACTTCAGAAGTTCCTATACCATGCGCAAGTGCTCCAAATGCACCATGTGTGGCAGTATGACTATCGCCACAAACGACAGTCATGCCGGGTAGAGTCCAGCCTTGCTCTGGTCCAACTATATGAACAATACCCTGTCTTTCATCATCAACAGGATAGTAGTTAATTCCAAAATCTTTAGCATTTTTATCAAGTGCCTCAACTTGTATCCTACTTTCCTCATTATCGATCTTTTTTGCTCGATCAGCTGTTGTAGGAACATTATGATCAGGTACCGCAATAGTTTTATGGGGTGCTCTTAACTTTCTACCTTCCACCCTCAACCCCTCAAAAGCCTGAGGACTAGTCACTTCATGTACTAAGTGTCTATCTACATAAATCAAGCATGTCCCGTCACTCTGCTGACTAACAACATGATCATCCCAAATTTTATCGTACAAGGTTCTTTTTTTCTTCATATCGGTTCTCTCAGGTACAATTCAAAGACTTTTCACATCAATCCAACATTACAGATTCTTAAACACTTATTTAATAATTATGTATCTAAAACAAAATAACGTATCTCGCAAGATACTCGTAAAATTAAAACTATGTTTATATTAATTTTTTTCCAAAGTTCCAAAATCCCTCAGTAGGCATTATATAACCAGTAACTTTGCCATTCCAGTTTCTTATCTCACAAAATAATCTTTTTTTTACAGAAGGATGATCTTTACTTAAAACTCCTAATCTTACTAGTATTAACGTTATGGCAGCCTCGGCAGCACGAGTAGATCCATCCACAATTTTTAGTGCAACTCCAATCTTTTTTTGTGGAACAACAGCTACAAAAACTCCCTCAGCGCCTGTTTTGACTATCGTTACCGGATCAGCCGCCATCATCAACTCTGAACAGGCGCGCCCCGTTCCAGCAACAAGTAACGGGTGAGTTTGCATAGCTTGAAAAATTGCATCAACAGAATTAGACCTAACTTTCCCTAATTTCGTCCCATCAGTCAAGGCGTGCATAGCCTTGCCCAAACCCTTCAAAGAGCACATAAAATTTGGCGCTGAGCATCCATCAATTCCATATTTGTCTATTTTCTCATCAGTTAATTCTTCTAGAACCAATCTTATAGTTCTTTGAAGTGAGTGTTTAACGTCATTGTACTCGAAACTTAGTTTTTGATGTTTTACAAACGTTAAAAAACTGGCGTGCTTTCCAGAACAATTATTATGGAGTTGTGACGGAGACTCACCATAGTCCTTCAATTTTTGTCTTTCGGATCTATCCGAGGGCGGTTGAACCCCACATTTCAAATCATTCTCCGAAAGATCCATCGCATCGAGCCAACTCCTTATAATTTTTGTATGAATTGGTGCTCCTTGATGCGATGAACATGCAATAGCCAATTGCTCCGAACCCAATTGGTAATAATTAGCAGCACCGGAATCTAAAAGAGGGATTGCTTGAATAATTTTCATCGCAGATCTGGGAAATATTATTTTATCAACATCACCCCATTCTATTAAAGTATCATTCTTTGGTCCGATCACTATTCCACTGCCAAAATGAAGAGATTCAAGATAATTATTTCGTAACACATTTATCATCGGAAAAAAATTCAAATAACTATTCATCAGATTCTCGTAACGGTTTCAAATCTTCAACTTTTCTCAATAAACCATATATTAGGCGTAACCTTGATTTAATCGTACCGAGTGGTTGTCCAAATTTTTTAGCTAACTCAGCATGAGGTAATCCTTCAAAAAAAGCTGATATTAGCAATTGCTTTTTGTCTGAACTTAACGTGTTTAATACATTTCTAACTAAGTTTTTCCTCTCTTGCTTTAAAAGAAGTTGAACAGAGTTTAAAGGTGGGTCCGGAACGAACGTCGGATCATCGGTATCCATTACCAATCGATTTCCTTTTCGCAAGTAATCTACCCTATAATTCCGGGCAATCGTGTATACCCATGATGCGACAGAAGATTTAGCGGGATCATACAATATTGACTTTCGCCACAAAATTGCCATGACCTCTTGTGATATTTCTTCAGCATCCAAATTTGTAGCTCCCATCTTCAGCATTAAAAACTTAACTTTATTGGCGTAACGCTTAAAAAACTCTTCGAAAGCAACCTTATTTTTGTTTGAAATTTCACTGATCAATTCATGATCTTCTGCGCTAACAAAATTTTGTTGCTTGTTATTTGTACTTTTTTCTTTCATTTCACGCATAATATACATTATAGAGTTTTATAAACTTAGCTTCAATTTGATTATTAGTAAAAAAGAAATTAATTAGAAATTTAAGAATTTGATCATTGAATTCATTATCGGGAAGACGATAAAAATGAGAGAATTAATTGTAATACTTATTAGTGTTCTAACGATTTTTAACGCGTCTAGTGCGCATTCAGAAGAGAATACACCTGAAGAGATCTCCAAGGATTGGAGCGCATTTAATTGTTACATTGTTTCAGGCGCAATAGAAATGTTGGCTTTCAAAAATGGAGAAAAATTATCTAAAGTTTCACGAGAAAAAGGTAGGTTTTACATTCAAATGACTAAATCAGATGCAAGCAAATTTGAAGTCACGTATTTTGCTGGTTTTCCCCTCAAAACGTCATCTCAAGTAATTATAAAAGTTGATAATTCTCAAAAATTTCTTTTGTATAGTCATCCAGAACCTCAAAATTCTGAAGAAAAATCTTACGCATGGTCACATCCAAATGATGACGAAAAACTGATAGCTGCCCTAAAAAAAGGAAGTGAAGCGATAATTGAATCCAATTCTCACACTGGAAAGGTCATAAAAGATACCTTTGCTTTATCAGGCTTTACGGCATCATTCAATTTTATGAAAAATAGATGTAATTAATTGCGATTAACTTTAAATTTTTTGAGGAAAACTAATGAGAGAACTTGGCATTAACCCCATACAAGCGGTTGTTGCTTGCAAAGCAATACAAACAGCAAAAAAAGAAAATATTATCGGTCTATCACGAATTGAACTGAGAGACGCTCTTAAAAAAATTAAACCTGAACCAAAAAGTTTAAAGATGCGGGAAAACCAAATTTGGAATTGGATTTATCAAAAAGGAATAGATAATTTTGATTTGATGACAAACATTTCAAAAGAATACAGGCAAAACCTCCAACAAACTTTCACGATCGATCGGCCACTAGTTAAAAAAAAACAAGTGAGTATTGACGGGACCCGTAAATACTTGCTGAAGTTACAGGATGGAAATGACATTGAAGCAGTTTATATCCCTGAAAAAAATAGGGGCACGTTGTGCATATCTAGCCAAGTAGGTTGTACTTTAAATTGTTCATTTTGTTTTACTGGCACCCAAAAACTAGTACGGAACCTTAGCCCCGCTGACATTATTGGCCAAGTTTTAATTGTACGCGATGATTTAAATGAATGGCCCCACGAAAATATGCCAAAAGCTAACAAGAGAAAAATTTCAAACATTGTATTAATGGGTATGGGTGAACCGTTGTATAACTATGAGGCAGTCCGTGATGCAATGCGCATCGTAATGGATAGTGGTGGAATAGCACTTTCTAGAAAACGTATAACTTTATCTACATCTGGCATTGTTCCTGAAATAAAAAAAATTGGACGAGAAATCGGTTGCCTTTTGGCCATTAGTTTTCACGCTACTACTGATGAAATACGCAATGATCTTGTTCCGATCAATAAAAAATGGAATATCCAAAAGCTGCTAGATACACTTCGAGAATATCCCACTCTTAGCAACTCCCAACGGATTACTTTTGAATACGTCATGTTGAAAAATATTAATGACAGCGATGCTGACGCCAAAAGACTTGTAAAACTAATTAGTGGTATTCCTGCAAAAATTAATCTTATTCCGTTTAACCCTTGGCCAGGGTCTCCTTATGAAAGATCAACCAAAAAAAGGATCGATTCATTTGCAGCGATTGTAAGCAAAGCGGGTTATGCAAGCCCAGTTAGGTCTCCACGAGGTGAAGACATAATGGCAGCTTGTGGTCAGCTAAAATCAGAATCATTTAAGTTAAAAAAAAGTTTATTAAAAAATAAAAAAAAACAAATTTCTTAAGATAACCCTTAGCTAAATTAAGTTACCATTTTTATCAAAGGTTTTACTTTAAATGAAAAAAATAGGACGCCGAACATTTTTAAAAAAATCTCTAAGTTTGATCTCTCTGTCGTTAATACTTAATACAATAAATTTTTCCATCGCCCATTCCCACAGCAAATTACCAACAGCAAATATGATTATAATATGGAAAGCCAAACGAAGAATGTCCCTTTTTCATAACCAAAATCTAATTAAAACCTATAAAATTAGGCTAGGATTTAACCCGATAGGTCATAAGCAAAAGGAGGGAGATGGTCGAACCCCAGAAGGAAGATACTTTATTACCCACCATAACCCAAATAGCGCCTATCATAAAAGTTTAGGTTTAAGTTATCCAAATTCCATAGATCGAGCTAATGCTTTAAAAAGAAACGAATCTCCTGGCAGTAACATCTTTATTCACGGAGGACCCAAAAATGTAATAACCCATTTTTTTAAAGATTGGACAGGAGGATGTATTGCTGTTTTTGATAACGAGATCGATGAAATATATGGCTTGGTACCAGATGGAACAGTCGTTTATATTTATTCATAACCTACTGAATTATTTGTCCGATTTCCTGCACCCACCAAATAGTTCCGTTCTCCTCTTGAAACCAACCTAAACCGATATGCGTAGCGTTTGCATCTAAAATAATTTCTGATGATAACTCGTTATTAAGCCAAACCTTTAAAACCTGCAACTCACCTTCAAACGTCTCTGAAACATTTTCCCCTTTTATAACACCATTAAACCCTGACAACTCCGCCCTGTCTTGAGGTGACGACTGATCTGATCCAAAATTCCATGCTCTTTTTTGGTTTGAAATATCTATCGCATGTGTAGATGCGCTAGCGTTTAATTCTGGTGAAAATAACACTTCTTGTAACGCACGTTCATGCCTTATTGCATTAACAACATCCAAATGTCGCATTCTAATTTTTGAAGAATCATACGTTTTTATAAGTCCTGATTTACTATAACCCAAGTAGGTGTCTGAATTAACTCCAACACAAGCGACCAAAATAAGACAAGTGTAAATAGGAATCAAAAATTTATGCAAATTAACACCTGAAAAATTATAATTAACCTTCAGTAACTTTTTTCTTTTTTTTTTTCAATAAAATATCGTAAAAGAAACATAAATTATAAATTATTAGTCAAAAGAAAATATGTATGGAATGTAAAGTAAATCGAAGGGAACTAGTTATTAAAGGCGGCCTTGCATTA
>MDSV01014650.1_pt1 | contig 13942 bp, 12 predicted proteins | sample 810851 | NCBI WGS metagenome assembly MDSV01 (sample SAMN05326640, study PRJNA326480) | marine metagenome | isolation source: seawater | place: Atlantic Ocean: North East | collected 2012 | reverse complement strand
ACGACTTCGGCCTCTACCTATTGCAGATATATTAAGATCTTCAACTTCGCAAAAAACTTTAAAATCAATTTTTTTCTCTTTGGATCCCTTTTGTTTAATAGAATATAAAGGTAATTGAAGATTTCTTTTTTGTAGATGTTCTTGAAGTTTTGACTTGGGGTCTTTTAAATCTGTGCTCTCTTCTAGAGTTAATAAATTTTGTTTTAGTAATTTATTTAAAAATCTATTTGTCTTTGAGTAATTAGAATCCAGAAAAACTGCACCGATTATAGCTTCGACAGCGTTACCAGGTATAGAATTGCCTTCTAGACTCTCGCCCTTGCCTGTTCGGATAAAATCAGACAATCCAATACTTTGAGCTATTTTTGTTAAGTTTTCTCTACTTACTATGGTTGCTTTAAATTGAGTCAATTTTCCTTCATTTAGTGAATCAAACCTATCGTATAAATATTCTGTTACATACAAATTTAATAAGGCATCTCCTAGAAACTCTAACCTTTCATTGTGTTCCGAAGAAAAGCTTTTATGGGTGAGTGCTGTTTTTAGTAAGGTCATATCATGAAACTTATAGCCTAACTCTGACATTAAATCTTTCATTAAATTAGTCTATTCTTTGGTTCCTAGAAAAAGTTGGTAAATCAGAGTATGAGCCCCAATGAAGCCAAATAAATTCTGCCTTACCTACCAAGGTATCTTCAGAGAAATAACCCCATGCACGGCTATCTAAACTATTATCTCTATTATCTCCTATAGCCAAGTAACTCTTTTCAGGCACTATCCATTTATGCTGGGCGTACTCAGTTAGCCCTAAAGACCTAATAACATGAGTTTTATTATCAATAGTTTCTTTTATTAAAGATACTCCATTGATGTTGGAAACAACTGTATGATCTAATTTATTACCATTAATCCATATTTCATAACCTTTAACTTCAACTTCATCTCCAGGAATGCCAATAACTCGCTTTACATATTTAATTCCGTTTACAGTACACCTATCTTTTTGAAGCTTTTGGAATTTATTTAAAAATAATTGGCTTTGAGCAGTTGTTAAGTCGCTTAAATCTGGTCTAGCATCCAATGGTGAGGCGCTACAAAGAGTATGTGGTGGTACGAAAACTGCAACATCATTTCGTTTTGGTTTTTTTAATTCAGTTATTAAGTAATTCGTACCAGGAAATTTTAAACCATATGCGTGCTTATTTACCAATACAAAATCTCCAACTTGGAGTCCAGGAACCATGGATCTGCTTGGTATTTGATAAGGCTCATAAGCAAAAGATCTGATAAAAGTGATAGCCAATAAAATGAAGAAATAAGATTTACTTTCTTTTTCTAATTCATCAATGGTTAATATTGATCCTAGAATCCAAGAAATTGCAGCTAGAAGTGTTGCGATAGATAAAACTAGACCAAAATCTATATTCAATACGAAAATTCTATAAAGAATTATAAGGGCTAATATAAACATTAGAGCGCTTATTAAGTTTCTATAAAAAGAATTATCTTTTCTAGTGAAGTATATCCAGAAAAAGTATCCGATCATCTCGAATATTAAAAGAAATAGTATGCCTGCATCCATCCTTATTCCTTTACTCTTAAAACTGAGAGAAAAGCATCCTGCGGAACTTCAACCCTACCTATATTCTTCATTCTCTTCTTACCAGCTTTTTGTTTCTTTTGTAGCTTCATCTTCCTAGTTACGTCTCCGCCATATAGCTTGGCCGTTACATCTTTTCTATAGGCCTTTACAGTTTGTCTAGAAACTATTTTACCTCCTATAGCTGCCTGTATAGCAACATCAAACTGCTGTCTTGGAATAACTTCTTTTAACGCTTCAGTAAATTGTTGACCTTTTGAAGTTGCAACTGATCTATGTGCCATATACGCTAACGCATCAACTTTATCTCCATTTAAAAGAATATCTAATTTAATTACATCAGATAGCTCATATCTATCTAGAGAATAATCTAAAGAGGCATATCCTCTACTAACTGACTTTAGTCGATCAAAGAAATCGACTACTATCTCGCTTAATGGTAAGTCATAAATTAATTCTGCTTGCCCAGCAACATAACGCATACTAATTTGTTTACCTCTTCTGTCGTTGCAAAGCTTCATTACTGAACCTATATATGTCTCAGGAACTAATATATTTGCGCGAGCAATGGGCTCTTGAATGGATTTAACCTTACTGTAATCAGGTAAAGCGCTAGGATTCTCTATCCTTTTAGTTAATCCATCCGAACCAGTCACTTCATATGCCACAGTTGGCGCTGTAGCAATAAGATCCATACCATATTCTCTATTTAATCTCTCTGAGATTATCTCCATGTGGAGAGTTCCAAGGAACCCGCATCGAAATCCAGCTCCAAGAGCTTCAGAGTGTTCAGGCTCGTAATGAAGAGAGGCGTCATTTAAGCATAGCTTTTCTAATGCTTCTCTAAATGCCTCAAAATCATCTGCACTTTGAGGGAATAACGCAGCATAAACTTGCGGATTTACTTCTCTAAACCCTTCTAATCTTGGAGTCTCCGAATTAGCTCTAATAATAGTATCTCCAACAGGAGCCCCTCTTATTTCTTTTATGCTGGCACAGATAAAACCTACTTGACCTGAACAAAGTTCGTCTAGGTCTTTAATCTTAGGAGTAAAAACTCCTATCTTGTCTACGCTGTGCTTTTCTTTTCTTGAAAAGATTTCAATATTATCTCCTTTCTTTATTTTTCCCTTTACAACTCGAACTAAAGATACAACTCCAAGGTAGTTATCAAACCAAGAATCTATAATTGAAGCTTGTACTTCTGACTCAGTATCAACTATAGGCGGGGGTATTAATGCAACAATCTGTTCCATGACCTCAGATATCCCTGTTCCCATTTTTGCGCTAATACAAGGAGCGTCTGAAGCATCTACACCTATTATTTCTTCTATTTCACGTTTAATTCTTTCCGGATCTGATTGATCTAAATCTATTTTGTTCAGTACTGGGATGATGGTTAGTCCTTCTTCAACTGCGTTATAGCATGTTGAAAGAGTTTGGGCTTCTACACCTTGAGAGGCATCTACTAGCAATATAGCTCCTTCGCATGCGGATAAAGACCTTGAAACTTCGTATGCAAAATCAACATGACCGGGGGTATCAATTAAATTAAATTGATATTCTTGACCGTCTTTAGCTTCATAAGTAAGGCTTACGGTTTGGGACTTTATTGTTATACCTCTCTCTTTTTCCAATTCGAGAGTGTCTAAAACTTGAGATGTCATCTCTCTAGAACTTAAGCCTCCGCATAGCTCTATAATTCTATCTGCAAGAGTAGATTTACCGTGATCGATATGAGCAATGATAGAAAAATTTCTTATATTCATCAGAATTACTTCTTTAAGCTTTTAGAAAGCTAGAAGGATAACTATTTTGACAAATTTAAGCTAAGAATTCTTTTAATTCCGTTTCTTGCTATTCCAATCGTAGTATTTCTTTCAGGGTTTATTCCTTCAAGAACTTTCTTGAATTCTTCAACATTGCTTATTCTAGCTCTTCCTAAAGAGTAGATTATATCGCCTTGCCTTATACCTGAAGAATAGGCCACTCCTTCAGAATCTACTCCAGTTACTAAAATGCCAGAAATAGATACTTTATTCGAGCTATTCGATTGATTTTCAACAAGTAGTCCTAAGATATTTTCGCTAGTATTATTAAATGCTATTAGAGGATCTTTAGGTAATTCCCCTACCTTTACACTGATAGTTTTTTTCTTTCCGTCTCTCAAAATCATACTATTAACCCTAGAGTCAGGTTTTATTGCACCCACCGTTAGGGGCAAATCTGAAGAATAAAATATTTCTTCTCCATCAAAAAATAAAATTACATCTTCTTCTTTTAAACCAGATTTTTCAGCCGGACTGTCTTTTATTATCTGTGATATTAATGCCCCCTTAGGAACTTCCATATCTAAAGCTTCAGCTAGTTCACTTGTTACCTCTTGGATGCTAACTCCCAACCAACCTCTTGCAACGTAACCTTTTTCTTTCAGTTGATCTACAACATCCATTGCGTAATCTATTGGTATAGCAAAAGAAACTCCCATGTAGCCTCCTGATCTTGTATAAATTTGTGAATTAATACCTATTACTTCTCCATCTAGATTAAAAAGAGGCCCTCCTGAGTTACCAGGATTAATTGCTACATCAGTTTGAAGAAAAGGTACGTAAGTAGAATCTGACCCATTAGGTATACTGCGTCCTTTGGCACTTACTATTCCTGATGTTACCGAGAAACGAAGCTGAAAAGGGGAGCCTATAGCCACAACCCATTCACCCACTTTAAGTTCTTTAGAGCTTCCAATCTTTAAGATAGGAAGGTTTTTAGCTTCTATCTTTAACAAAGCTACGTCTGATCTGGCGTCAGCTCCAATTACTTCCGCCTTAAACTCTCTTCTATCACCAAGGCTAACTGTAATTTCGTCTGCACCTTCAATAACATGGTTGTTTGTTAATAAATAGCCATCTTTAGAGACAATAAAACCTGAACCTGTTGAAACTACAGGTCTTGTATTTTCTCTAGGATCTGTTGGCCTAGGCTGACCAAAAAATCTTTCAAAGAATTCATCATATCTTGGGTCTCCAAATCCCCCACCAAATGAATTTCTATTACTGACTGTTTTAGTACTAGTAATATTAACTACTGCGGGTGAAGACTCTTCAGCAAGATCTGTAAAATTAGGCAAATCTTTCGCTTGCACAAATCCAATTAAAGTGAAAATAGTTAAAAACAAGAATCTTTTATATTCAAACATTTTAATACCTTTATTTATTTAAATTACTAGCAAAAAAGTTAGCATTTTGAAGTATTTCTAATTTTTTTTCAGCTGTAATATTGCCACTAACGGAAATAATATAAACTCCATCTTTAGTCTTAAGATAAGCTATTGTTGAGGCCTGCCGCGGAGAAAGACTTGAAGAAGATTCGATTGGAGACAGGCTTACATTAAAAGTTTTACCTGATGAAGGAAGAACATAATTAGCTCTTAACAGACCCTTAGGATAAGAATGAATTGTTTGTAATTCCGCATTTAATCCTATTATTGAATTACTCAAGACCTCCATTGCCTGAGGATTAGCAATTGCTTCAGATATTCTTTTTGAAGCTAATTCTGGAAAAGAGTCAGGATTAGAATTAAACGTTTGATAATTGTAAACAAATACTAAAAGACAACTAGCAACAGCTAGGCTTATGTAATTTTTTTGTTTTGTTAAGAAGGATTGTTTAGGAATTGATGCCGAATTAAAACTATTTCCCAATTGTCTACTTATGCCTAGAGAAACATCTGAACCTTGAAAAGTTAAATTCTCATTTTGGAAAGCACTTTTTGAGATTTGTAATTTTTTCCAATATTCTCTTAATTCGGGGTTACTTTTAATTTCTTCTAAAACTCTACGCGTTTCAAATTCAGATAACTCACCATCACTAAGTGCCGATAAGTTTTCTTTTATTCCTTTGCTTATTGTCATGATAATTTTGTGGTTTGATTTATTGAATTCTTGTCCATATGCTTACCAACAACTTCCTCTATAACTTCCCTGCCCCTAAAAATCCTAGACCTAACTGTACCAACTGGACATTTAACTATTTCAGAAATTTGTTCGTAACTTAATCCATCAAACTCTCTCAAAGATAATGCTGTTCGTGTCTCTTCTCCGAGAGTGGACAAAGTATCAAGGATTAAATCTCTTAATTCGTTTGCTTTTAGTATGTCATATGGTGAATCAACATCTAATTTTTCAGGGTAAAAAGATTCATCTTGAGATAAGTCGCTCATTACAAGCTCAGCTCTCCTTTTTGAAGAAACTAAGTAATTCTTTGCAGTATTAACTGCAATTCTGTAGACCCATGTATAAAAAGAGCTTTCTTCTCTAAACGAATCAATTGATTTATAAGATTTAATAAAGGCTTCTTGAACGATGTCTTCAGCTAGCTGGCGTTCTTTTACATACTTATAAACAGTTGAAATTAATCTACTTTGATACTTTAAAACCAATAGGTCGAATGCACTGTAATCACCTTTTTTTGCTCTTCTTACAAGAGAAAGGTCAATTTCTTTATTACTAATTTTCTGTTTTGTATCTTTCACGTACTAAATAGACTTAATTTTTAAAAAAAAGTTCGTTACCACTTATAATTTTTTTGATAGCTCTAAAGCACCTCTAAAGCCTATATCATCAATTGTTACTAATATTAAGGGTATAGTTTTTAATAGATCTTGCATAGTATCACTATCCTCAAAGATCTCTCTGAAAGAGCAATATATCTCTTTTTTAATTAAAGAGTTAGCTATAGAACCTGCGAGATAGACTCCTCCTGTTGATCCCCATACCAAAGCCATATACCTCAAATAAGAGGCAAGTAAATAAACTAATAATTCTCTTGTATTAGTATAATTTATGTTTTCTTCTTTATTTTCTAATATCTCCTTACTGGAAAGATTCTTTCCTTTACCTTGAGATAAAACCTCGTAAAAGAACTTTATACCTTTTCCAGAGAGAAAGTCTTCATAAGTTGGAGCTCGCTTATTCTTTGATATGAAAAAATCTGTTATTTTCTTCAAATCTGTATTTTTATCTTTCTGAGGGATATTTAGGTGTCCTGCTTCAGTTGCAATAATCTGTTGATCAACTATTCCGGCTAAGCCGAGGCCTGTTCCAGGAGAAATCAATATTTTTGGTCCACTAAGTTGCTCCTTTTGTGATCCTATTAGAGATAATTCACTCTTTTCTAAGCCGTTGACAGCATAAGCTTGCAAAGCTAAGTCATTTATTACTATTAAACCTTTCTTAAAAAGTCGTTTCTTAAGTCCTTTTATGCTGAAGGATACATTTGCATTTACAAAAGTAACTTCATCTTTAATTATGGGTGCTGCTACCCCAATAACAGCTTTATTTACTTTATTTTTTAATTTGTACTTATTTAAAAAATTAACACAAAGTTCGTCTAGAGAATTAGAGCCCATAACTGGAATGCTGTCAGAATGTTCGTATTGAAGACAATCACTTGTTACACAAAACCTAGCATTGGTTGCACCTATATCAGCTAATAAAATCATCAATCCGCCCCTAATGTCTTTATGTGATTCGCTAAAATCATATCAACTAAAGGTTTCATTTTTGTATTTATAGGTTCTTTTTTATTAACTAAAAGGTCAAAGACTTCTACGTCTTCATAGGAAAGTAACTCCTTAAAAAGATTTTGATTATCAGAATTAAGATCATCAAAAATTCTTTCTACAAAAGGAATAAGAATAGCATCTAGCTCCCAAAGACCCCTTCTACATTGCCATAAGATTTTTTTCTTTAAATCAGTCAAGTCTAATGTCCTATAATGTTAATAATGAAATCAATCGATTTAATCGAATTAGACTATTTGAGCACACTTGAAATCATAGGTGAAGGTGCATTTGATCTACTTCAAGGTCAGATAACATCTGATATGGAAAAAGTAACTGATAATCAAATCTGCCTTGGGGCCCTATGCAACATTAAAGGCAGAGTAGAAAGTTCATTTATTGTTTTAAAAAAACCCCAAGTTAAGGACATATTTCTTCTTATAGGTAATAGAGAGGCCATGAAAGCCACTGAAGAAATACTAAAAAAGTATTCCCCTTTCTATAAACTAAAGATGACATTAAATGATGACTACGAATTTATTGCCATAAATGAAGATTTTCTTTTAGATACTTTCTCAAACACCAACTTAAATTTAAACGTTCAGCAACAGGGAAAGTTTTTACGAATGCATTATTTAGATAAAAAATACCATTTGTTACTTTTAAATAAAGGTTATACCTGCTTTAAAGATTTTGAGATTTCTAATGACCTTAATGAATGGGAAAAAGATAACATAATTAACAAAGATTTTAATATAAACTCAGAAGTTGCAAATAAATATACGCCTCATGAACTAGGTTACCATCAAACAAATAGAATAGACTTTGAAAAAGGTTGCTATACCGGACAAGAAATTGTTGCCAGAATGCATTATAGAGCTAAAAAATTGCCCTTTCTATTAACAGGATATTTAGATGTTAATGAAAGCATTCCTTCTGAAGTATTCGATGAAAAAGGTAAAAAAGTGGGGGCGCTTTTATCTACTGCGAAACAAAAAAACTCTAATTTATTTTTAATCTCTATGAATAAAAACTACGACAATGGTGAGATTAAATTTAAAGAATCTTCTGCTATAAGTATTAAATAAACTTATAACACCCAATTGATAGAGGTTTTTCCTTTTTTGGTTAGATAAATATTAGTCTTAGAAAAATGATTACATCCAAAAAATCCTTTATAGGACGAAAGAGGAGAAGGATGGGCAGAGCGAAGAACTAAATGTTTTTTAGTGTCAATTTTATTACCTTTTTTTGAGGCATAGTTTCCCCACAAAATAAAAACAAGATTTTTTCTTTTGTTAAGAACTTCTATCAATTTATCGGTAAATATTTCCCATCCCTTATTTGCATGTGAACCTGGCTTGCCTTCTTCAACTGTTAAAATAGAATTCAATAGAAGCACTCCCTGAGTGGCCCAATTCAGTAAAGATCCATGATTTTGTGTTTCGCAACCCAAATCGTCTTTTAATTCTTTAAATATATTTACCAAAGAAGGAGGAGTTTTAATTTCTGGATTCACCGAGAAAGATAAGCCATGTGCTTGATTAACTTTATGGTAAGGATCCTGTCCTATAATCACCACTTTTGTATCATCAAAGCTAGTTTTATTAAGTGCAGCAAAAATTTGATTAGAAGGTGGGAAGATTTTAATTCCTTTGGACTCTTCGCGAATAAGGAAGGATCTTAGGCTTTTCATATAGGGCCTTTTAAACTCATCTTCTATCTCTCTAAGCCAAGAATTGTGTATATAAGGAGGTTTTTTGAAATAAATTTCACTCATAAATAACCAATAATTTTAACTCTATTTCAAGTAGGCATGAAGTAAGAATTTTATCCACAATTTCTGTGGATAACTCTTTGGATAACTTGAAGCTTTTTCAAAATGACTTAAAAATAAATGAGTTTCAGCAGATTGATCAAATTTTCAACATAAAATTAAATTTCCAATTAAATCAATGGCTTATAAAATTGTATCTAATTTTGTCTATTTCTCTAAATATCTCTTTAGTTTGTAAATATGTAAATATAGTAAAGGTTTTGGTTGTGCGTAACCATAGAGATATAGACTTGGAAAATAACATTTTATTTATAGACTGCATTGGATATCTATTTATAAAACAATAGCTTAAAGGTCTTCTCTAAATCAATAATATTACATTTACTTGATTAGCCTTACGTTTAAAATATTTTTGATCTTCATCAGTTCTACAATAGCTTCCTCATTAACCTCATTTTCGATATCAATTAAGTTATAAGCGATATTTCCTCTACTAACATTAGTCATATCGGCAATGTTTAAATCCAATTCGCCTATAGAAGTAGCTATTTGGCCAATCATCGCCGGTACGTTTTTATTCGTAACAGCAATACGATTCATGGTACTTCTTGCAAGCTGCACGTTAGGAAAATTAACTGAATTTTGTATGTTTCCTGTTTCTAGAAAATCTATAAGTTGACTGACAGCCATAACTGCACAATTTTCTTCAGCTTGGGCAGTGCTAGCCCCAATATGAGGTAGCAAAATGACGTCTTTACTTCCATTTGCTCTATCAATTAATTCTGGAGTTGGGAAATCAGTTATGAAATTTTTAAGATTATCTTTTTCTAAATATTCCAGGACATCATTTGTGTTAATTACTTCGTGTCTAGCAAAATTTAAAAGAGATAGATTATTTGCCTTGTTGAAAAGATCCTTATTTATTATCCCTTGAGTATCATCTAAAGCTGGTATGTGTATTGAGACATAGTTAGAAATACTGAATAGGTCCTCAATAGATTCAGCAGGAAGAACTTGACTTGGAAGCTTCCAAGCAGCTTCAACGGATAAGGCTGGATCATAACCAATAACATTCATGTCTAGCGCCACTCCCATGCTTGCTACTTTAGAGCCTATTGCTCCCAATCCAACCACGCCAAGTGTTGAACCTGCCAACTCAGTTCCTTTAAAAGATTTCTTGTTTTCTTCGAGATAAGGTTCCAGCTCACTCATTTTTTCAAGATGAGAGAGTCTATTTACGAAATCTATACTAGCGTAAACATTTCTTGAAGAGAGCATTAATCCTGCTAAAACTAATTCCTTTACGGCATTTGCATTCGCTCCTGGTGTGTTAAAAACAACAATTCCTTTTTTAGTGCATAATTCTATAGGGATATTATTTACACCTGCACCTGCTCTTGAGACAGCCTTAAGCCCTTCATTTATATCATCTTCAGTTAACCTGCTACTTCTTATAAGAATTCCGTCTGGTAGCTTTGAATCCTCATCTAAAAAGCAAGTAGTTCCTTCAAGTTTATCAAGGCCAATTTTGGCAATATTGTTATGTTGTTTTACCTGATAATTAGCCATAAGATTTTAACTACTCTTAAAAAGTCGCGAAGCATATCATTAATTGCGTTAATCTTCGATAATCTATATAGTTCTCAACCTTTTTTTAACAATATACATGAATAAGAACTTTTTAAATTTAAGAGACTTTACAAAAGAGGAATTAGAAAAGGTTATTGAGAATTCAATATCTTTAAAAGGGTCAACAGAGAAAGTAGACCTACTTTCTGGAAAATATATCGCCTTAATTTTTGAGAAATCATCTACTCGCACTAGAGTATCTTTTGAAGTTGCCATGAATCAACTGGGAGGAAAAGCGAGCTTCCTTTCAATAGGTGATTTACAACTAGGTAGAGGAGAACCGCTTGAAGATACAGCGAAAGTGCTAGGATCTATGGCGGATGGAGTTGTCTTAAGAACTCAAAAACATACAACTCAAGAAATCTTTGCATCCAGCTCTTCGAGTTCAACCATTAACGGCTTGAGTGACTTATCTCATCCATGCCAAGTATTAACCGATCTCCTCACTTATTATGAAGAAAACGGCTCTATTGAAGGAGAAAAGGTTTGTTGGTCTGGAGACTTTAATAATGTTTGTTATAGCTATGCAGAAGCTGCCAATATTTTTAATTTCCATCTACACGTAGCTTGCCCAAAAGAATTCCAACCTAAAAATAAAGAAATTCCAAATGTAACTTTTACAGAATCATTAAACGAAGCAATAGATGAGAGCAGTTTAGTCACTACAGATGTGTGGGTCTCGATGGGAGATGAAAATGAAAAAGAATATAGGGAGCAATTGTTTAGTAAGTACCAAATAAACCCCTCTATAATGGATAAAGCAAACGATAAAGCAATTTTTTTACATTGCCTTCCCGCTATAAGGGGGCAAGAGATTTCAGAAGATTTATTAGAAGATAGAAGAAGTAAAGTTTGGACACAAGCAGAGAATAGATTACACGCACAAAAAGCTTTGCTTTTAGAACTTCTGAATTAAGTTAATCTGTTAGAACCTTATTAACAGCTTCTTTCCATTCAAGATACCCATTACTATTTTTCAGAGGTTTAAACTCTTTCTCTATAGACCAATTTTCTTTAACAGAAGATAAGGTATTGAACAAGCCGGAATGTAATCCTGCTAAATAAGCTGCCCCTAAAGAGGTAGTCTCTATCACACTTGGTCTCAAGACTTTTACTTCAAGAGTGTTAGATAATTCTTGTGCAAACCAATCATTTGCAACCATGCCTCCGTCTATCTTGATAGTATTAAAAGACGCATTATCCTTTTTCATTGCTTCCAGTAAATCTTTTGTTTGATAAGCAACAGACTCTAAAACAGCTTTAGTTATTTCGGGAATTCCTGTATCTCTGGTTAAACCAAAAATAGCTCCTCTGGCATCTGCATCCCAATAAGGAGCTCCTAAACCAGTTAAGGCTGGAACAACTATAATCTTAGAATTGTCTTTTGCTCGTAAAGCTAAATCTTCTGATTCATAAGCATTCTCGAAAAAATTTAATCCATCTCGAAGCCATTGTATAGCCGAGCCTGCAACAAAAATACTCCCCTCTAATGCATAAGTTGTTTTACCTTCAAGCCTATAAGCTATAGTAGATAAAAGCTTATTACTTGACTGAATAATCTCATTGCCGGTATTAACCATCATAAAACAACCTGTGCCATAAGTACTTTTGACTTCACCCACATCAAAACAACATTGTCCTATTAAAGCCGATTGTTGATCTCCGGCAACTCCGCCTATACTTACCTTGCCTCCTAACAGCTCGGTATAACCAAAATCATATGAATTATCGCAAACTGTAGGTAGTAAGTTAGAAGGAACGTCAAATAAACTTAGTAACTCTTCGTCCCAATTATTGTCCTCAATGTTAAATAACATAGTCCTGGATGCATTGGATGCATCAGTCTTATGATCTCTTCCTTCAGTTAATTTCCATATTAAAAAAGAATCTATCGTTCCAAATAGTAATTCTCCATTTTCTGCTCTTTGTCTAGCTCCTTTAACTTTATCTAGAATCCAATTTACTTTAGAAGCAGAAAAATAGGGATCTACTGTTAATCCTGTTTTACGCTGTATTAAGTCTTGACTGTCTTTTAAGGAATCACAGAAATCACTTGTTCTTCTGTCTTGCCATACGATAGCGTTATAAATTGGTTTGCCCGTTTTCTTTTCCCAAATTACTACAGTTTCTCTTTGATTCGTAATTCCTATAGAAGCAATATCTGAAGTAATCAAATTAAAACGCTTAATAGATTCATTTAGTACTTGGACAACCGATTGCCAAATTTCTTCCGGGTTATGTTCAACCCAACCGTCATTAGGAAAGATTTGTGCAAATTCTTTTTGCTCAAAACCAATCAATTCACCTTTATCACTAAAAACAACTGCCCTTGTACTGGTAGTTCCTTGATCAATAGAAATAATCTTTTTAGACATAAATACTCTGCAATTAAAGCGAGTATACAAAATATTACTTATAAATACTTATCCACATGAAATTCACAGAAAATTTCTGTGTTTATAGTATTGTGTTTTATACAAAAACACAGTATCTTGTGTTTCGAAGTCTAATAAGACACTATATGTAGGGTTATAAGGAAAAAACAAAAAAGACAAAGGAAATAAAGAAAATGGAACCATCTGCTCAAACTATAGAAAAAACAACAAAAAAAGAAGGAAAACAAGAACAAGATAGGCCAGCAATTGCACCTGGTCAAATGAGAGTGATTAAAAGAAATGGATCAGTAGTATCTTATGATGCTGAAAAGATAGCCATTGCAATAACAAAAGCCTTTTTAGCTGTCGAGGGAGGAGCAGCAGCTGCTTCTACTAGGATACATAACGAAGTGAACCAATTGGCAAATTCAATAACGGGAACCTTCTCTAGGAGAATGCCTTCAGGAGGAACACTGCACATTGAAGAAATACAAGATCAAGTAGAGCTAGAACTAATGCGTTCGGGAGAACAAAAAGTAGCGAGAGCATATGTCTTGTATAGGGAAGAAAGAAGACAGATACGAAACAAAGAAGTTCCCAAAGAAGAAAAAGAAGGGGTGAAAATAGTACTAGAGAATGGCGAAGAAGATACTCTTGATATGGGCAGGCTTGAGGAAATGGTCAAAGAGGCATGTGAAGGCTTAGAAGATACAAAGCCGGAACAAATATTAGAAGAAGCAAAGAAAAATCTATACGATGGAGTAAGTGAAGAAGATGCAAGAACATCTTTAGTCATGACTTCAAGAACTCTAGTAGAACAAGAACCAAACTACACTTATGTAACCGCAAGAATTTTGTTAGATAACATAAGAACAGAATCGTTGACTTATCTGGGGATGCAAAAACAAGCAACCCAGAAGGAAATGGCTACCCTTTATCCAGAAGCTCTAAGGAACTTTTTAGCGAAGGGAGTAGAAAACGAAATACTAAACCCTGAACTT
>MDSV01011170.1_pt1 | contig 13943 bp, 13 predicted proteins | sample 810851 | NCBI WGS metagenome assembly MDSV01 (sample SAMN05326640, study PRJNA326480) | marine metagenome | isolation source: seawater | place: Atlantic Ocean: North East | collected 2012 | reverse complement strand
GTAACGGCTAGGACAGTTGGCAGTCTCACGGGGAGAGTGCCAATGACAGAGATTACGCGTGAGTTAGCACTCTGTCAATTCGAGTGCCAAGCGCGTCGGCTGTCAGGATCACCTCGTGGAGGACGACCAGACTGTCTCGGGACTGGTCCAATTGGCCCGCAAGCCCCTCCCCGAGCGCCAAGCCCTCCTCACATCGGCCCTGTCCCTGCCAACGCTCGACCCGCTCGCCGCCGTGAGCACACTTCGCCGTGAGCACCCCGATCTCGACCCCAGCCTGTGCTCGGCTCTGGTCACCCAGCAGCAGCTGCTCCTCGCTGGAGCGGACAAGGGCCTCATTGACGCGAACGGCTTGTGGATGACCACCCCCGTCGGCCTCCAGCAAGCCAGCCGGCCACAGGTTGCTCTCCGTCGAGCGAGCATGCTGGCAGCAGCCGGTGTTCGCAGCGTGGTCGATGCGACCGCTGGAATCGGCGTGGACTCCCACGCCTTCGCTCACCGTGGCATGCACGTGGTCGCCGTCGAGAAGGATCCGGTGACCTCGGAAGTCTGCGCCGCCAACCTGACCGCAACCCTGTCGGAAATCGACGCTCCTGCCAACGTCATCAATGCCGATGCCACTGAACCAGATCTCCTCGCATCTCTTGCCCAGCACTTGCCCGCTCCCGTTGCCGTTTTCGTCGACCCGTCACGACGAGGTAGCACTCGACCCGTCGACGGGTCCCGCGCTCGCCCTGAACGGGACCCAGAACGCTGGTCTCCCCCGTGGTCCTTCGTTGATTCGCTTCGTTCGCACTTCGATTTCATTGCAGCTAAAGCCCCCGGCTCTTTCGTCCCCTCCGCTGCGTGGGCGTGCGAGTGGCTCGGCGTGCGCGACCACATTGTCGAGTGCTCTGTGTATTCCACTGCGCCGCCGACTTTTGTCGCCACTCATCAAGCAACACTGCTCTCCAGCGCCCTCGACTCAGAGATCACCTACGCCGCCGACGGGCCACCGCTACCATCACACCTGTCATCAGTGCCCCCATCGACAGGTCCACTCGAGGACTACCTCGGAGAACCCCACCCGGTTTTCCGTCACTCGCTCGCAGCGTTGTGCGGCACCACCGCCCATGTGGTCCACCCGGACAGTCATTGGATTACCAGTGCCCAACCGACCATCGAAGGAGTCCGCTGGTACCGGCTACTTCAGGCGGTACCGGTCAAACAAATCGCGAGCGCCGCGCACGCTCACGGCATCGATGCGGTCGCCATCAAATGTCGGGAGTCACGCCGTTCGATCTCCGATCTGCGCGAGGGCATCGGACTACCCGACGGCAACAGGTACGCCGTCGTTGTGGCCGCCGGACTCGATGACGCTCTTCTCGTTGAGCGAGTTCAATAACAAACTCGACCGCATCATCCGAAGGCAACGGACGTGACGGGCATGTGAGACGTCGCCGGAAAGCCTTGCGACGAGGCGGGTACCCCCTGCCGAATCAACCTGGCGCCCAACGCGGCAACCATCGCTCCATTGTCCGTACACAGGGAGGGGCTTGGCACGCGAAGTTCGTAGCCTGCTTTCTGGGCCCGGTGCTCCATCAGGGCTCGCAGCCGTGAGTTAGCCGCGACCCCACCTCCTAGGACGATGTGATCGACACCGCGGACCCGACATGCCTCGACCGTTTTCCTGGTCAGGACATCGGCCACGGCCTCCTGGAAACTCGCGGCAATGTCGTTCACGTGACGAGCACGCCCCTGGTCTCCGAGGCTCCCGCACAAGCGTGCCACCGCCGTCTTCAACCCGGAGAACGAAAAATCGAAGGGGTGTTCGGGGTCGTGCATCAGCGCTCGCGGAAGTTCGTACGCCTGGGCATCGCCTTGGCTGGCGGTTCTATCGATGTGAGGGCCACCCGGGAACGGCAGACCGAGAAGACGAGCCACTTTGTCGAATGCTTCGCCCGCGGCATCGTCCAATGTTTGCCCCAGCGGCTCAATGTCGTCACCTTCCATCAGGACGAGCGACGAATGACCCCCCGAAACCAACAGTGCAATGACCGGATCCGGCAACTCCCCGTGCTCCATCTCGTCCACGGCAATGTGGGCCGCAAGATGATTCACCCCGTACAGATCAACGCCGATGCCAGCGGCCAAACCTTTGGCGGCTGCGACTCCGACCAAAAGGGCTCCCACGAGTCCAGGTCCCGCCGTGACCGCGACCGCATCGATATCCGTTACCCGGATTCCGGCCTCCTCAAGAGCGGCTTCCAGCACGGGCCCCCACGCATCCACGTGCGCCCGACTTGCCACCTCCGGAACAACGCCACCGAAACGTGCCTGCTCATCGATACTCGAAGCGATCACATTTGCGCGCAGTTGGTCACCGATGACGATTCCTATTCCGGTCTCGTCGCACGATGTCTCGACACCCAGGACCACCGGACCGCGAGGGGAGGTCATGGCGATACCTCCAAGGGTCTTCGTCGCATGATCACGGCGTCCCCACCGTCGGGGTAGTAGCCCGATCGAGTGGCGATGGCTTGAAACCCGGACTCTTCATACATGCCGATCGCATCCTCATTGGTGGATCGGACCTCCAACATCATCGAGTTGGCGTCCCGGTGTTTAGCCACGTGAACGCATGCGTCGAGCAGTTCGCGGCCGATCCTTTGCCCCCGTCGATCTGACCGAACGGCAACAGTCTGGAGATCGCTGTCGGGTGCCAAGACAAAAACTCCTGCGTAGCCGACCACCGCGTAATCGTCATCGACCGCAACGAAGTACTCGCGGGTGGCACCGGCCAGTTCTCGCCAGAATTGATCGATGCTCCACGAGTCATCGGGGAAGCATTCAACTTCGATGTCATGCACCTGCGGGATGTCCCACCACCGCATCGCCCGTATCCGTTCGCCCGTCACCACGACCCACCCGGCGATAGGCGGGGTGACAACGTGACGTCCGGTGCCCGCAAATACAGCGGTCGTGGGGCCAGAAGCGCTCGTGCGGGCACACCCACCGCCGAGCCGTCCGATCCGTGCGGACCCCACTCTTTGGGCACTGGGGCGGGTCCGTCACCCGCGGCCAGGAGTAGCGCTGCGCGGTGAGCCATCCGCGCAGGGTCTGGCTTCATGCCGTCGATGGTGGGGACGGTGAAGTTCGCATCGTCGCGAAGCGTGACCTGCGGCCCTTCCACCCGATTTCCATTCCCGTCGTAGCGCGCCCAATAGATCTCCTGGCGCTTCGCGTCTGCCGTCACGACGAATTCACGGTCAGGATCCGAATTGCCGTCATGACCTGTGTAGCGGTCGTCGCCCCTTGACCCACCGGGCGTGGACGATTCGCCGATCTCCCACGCGATGGCATCGAGCGAACACATGCCGACGACCGGCACCGACCACGCGCGCGCCAGCCCAACGCCGAACGCGACGCCGACCCGAAGGCCCGAATAGGGGCCGGGGCCTACACCGACACACACTGCCTGGGCCGGCTCTCCGGATGCTGCCGACAAGGCTCGTGTGAAGACCTCGTCGATTACCTCTGCATGTCTCCGCGCTCCCTCGACGGTGACCACAGGTCCAGGACCGTGCGGGTCTCCGAAGCCAATGGACGTTGCAGGCCCTGATGTGTCGATCGCGCACACTCGCATGGTCACGCCACCGCCGCGCGTATCGCTTCAAACAAGCGACGTTGGGAATCATCCGGCGCCCAAATCCGCACTGCGCGTGCGTCGCCGGTTTCCGTCAACCTGACATGCACCCGATCCACAGGAAGGACGTCTTCGATTCGCTCACCCCATTCGATCACCACTACGGAGTTCTCGATATCGACATCCAGATCATCCCATTCACCGAGAGACGTCAACCGGTACGCATCGACGTGCGTGAGAGGAATAAACCCTGCTTCTCGACCCAACTCCCGCGCCAGTACGAATGTCGGACTAGTCACGGCGTCACCGATACCCATTCCTCGCGCAAGGCCCTGCGTGAAGGTTGTCTTGCCAGCACCGAGGTCGCCTTCCAGCACGACGACGTCCCCCGGTCCAAGAACCTGCCCGAAGCCTTCACCTATGGCACGGGTGACGTCGGGCGAAGAGCTCTCCAGCAAAACATCGCGTCCATCGACCGATGCCGTCATGCGACCCCTTGCCTGCTCACCAGGTCTCGGCGCACTCGCGCGATCAAGCCGTCGAGAAGTTCGTTCACTTCCACCGGTCGCTCGAGCATCACCATGTGGCCGCTCTCTCCCAGAACTGCGAACTCGGCTCCCGGTACTGCTTCGACGATTTCCTCGCTCAGCTCCGGTGGCGTCAGGCGATCAGCCGATCCGACGATCACCAGCAACTCAGCCTTCTGAAAGACCGGCAACGCATCGTGCTTGTCGTGCACGTGCAGGGCAGGAAGGAAATCCGCGACGACCTCAAGCGAGGTATTGGCCAGCATCTGAGCCACGAATCGGCCAGCGTGATCGGACGTCGGCGAACCGAAGGAATACAGCCGCGTGATGAGCAGCCCAAGATCGCTGTCCGACCAACCGTCGACCCAGTGCTCTCGCTCGGCCAGAAATTGCGCAATGGGTGGTGCCCACGACTGCACAATCTTGCCCAACGGGCCCGGGAGACCGAGCGAGTTCGCTTGCACATTTCCGGCTGTCGTGGCGACCAGGGCGACGCCACGAATGCGAGAGCCGAAGGCCTCAGGATTCTGATCGGCGTACGCCATGACCGACATTCCCCCCATGGAATGGCCGATGAGAACGATGGGGCCGCCGGGTGCGATTGCGTCGATAACCGCTGCCAGATCGCGACCCAACTGGTCGATGTGGTGGGAAGCGTCCGAGGCCTTCGCCGAAAGTCCGTGACTGCGCTGGTCGTAAAAGACAAGCCGGGCTGATCCCCGAAGGTGTTCACGCTGGTAATGCCACGAGTCATGCGTGAGGGCGTACCCGTGGCAGAAAATGATGGTGACGTCACTACTGTCCATGTCTTCGGGCTCGTCCACTTCCACGTGAAGAGCGGTACCGTCAGGGGTCACGATCTCGCGCACCTCACCACGCAGCGCACCCAGTTGCGGCTCGTCATCCGCCGAGAGGGCCGATCTGCGCACCAAAGCCCGTTCGGCGAGCACACCAACCGCGGCGCCAGCAGCCACGACTCCGAACGCAGCGGCCCCGCGACCGGCGACGCGTACAGCAGATGACAGATCCATCGGCCCTATTGTGCTCCACTGAACATCGGTCAGTCGGCTTCTACGGTCACATATTCCCGGGGGATGCGCGGCGAGATCCGCGTGACGATCTCATAGCCGATGGTGTCCGACCATCGCGCCCAGTCGGCCGCTGTCGGTTCGCCCCAATCGCCAGCGCCGAAAACAATCACATCATCTCCCGGTCTACTTTCGGTCTCCGGGCCGAGGTCCACGACCATCTGGTCCATCGCAATGACTCCGAGCACCCGGCACCGTCGACCGCCGATGAGGACCTCCGCTCGTGATGACGCGGCCCGCGGTATTCCGTCCCCATACCCGACCGGCACGAGTCCGATCCATGTTGGTTCCGAGGCAACCCACGTACCTCCGTAGGAAACCCGCGCACCGGGATCGATGTGCTTTACGTGCGCCAAACGAGCCACCAGCGTCATCGCAGGAACCAACCCGAGCTCGGCGCTTGAACCCAATCCCTCACCAGGACTCACGCCATACACGGCGATTCCCGCGCGGGCAAGGTCGAACAGAGAATCAGGCTGATTCAACGTTGCCCCGCTATTCGCCAGGTGACGTATCGGCGGTTCCACCCCGAATGACGCCAGGACGTCACAGGCATCCCGAAAGATCTGCTGCTGCTCGGCGTTCGAAGCATCGCTCGGATCATCGGCGCTGGCCAGGTGCGACCACAACCCGACGATGTCGATGACACCATCCTGCTGCGCACGCTCCGCAGCCTGGAAAACCCGCGTCCACTCAGATCGAGCAACGCCGTTCCGGTTCAAGCCGGTATCCACCTTGATGTGCACGCGAGCTCGTCGTTCACAATGCACAGCGGCGGCCACAACTTCCGCCAACGTCCCTTCACTCGACACCGAAACATCAACATCAAGCTCCAGGCATTCACTCAGCGCGGGATCTCCCGGCGCCCACAACCAGGCGAGCATCCGGCCCCGATCTCCGGCCGCGCGCAATTGCACAGCCTCAGACAGCAGCGCCACGCCCAACCAGTCAGCTCCATCGGCCCGCAGGGTACGGGCGATCTCGACGGCACCATGCCCGTATGCGTCCGCCTTGACCACTCCCATCACCGGTACCCCGCACGCCGTGAGGCGTCGGTAGTTACGGGATATCGCCGACAGATTGACCCGCGCGCGCGCCCGACTGAAAGACGCCGTCATACGCACAACCCTCCCAGGTTTCCCGATCGAGCGGCAGCGATCGCCTCTGCAAGGCAATCTCGAACATCCGTGGCGACGACCGGGCGCTGTCGACGACCGGCGCGTTGGGCGGCCACGCCATGCAGCCACACGGCTGCAGTCACGACAACCAGCGGATCCTGATCAGGACGAGCGGCCAGCATTCCCGCCATCAGCCCCGTGAGCACATCTCCGCTGCCGGCACATGCGAGATCGGGAACACCGGCAGTGTCGATGAACGAGGGTCCACTCGCAGCGGTGATGGTTGTTCCCGGCCCTTTGCGAACGACGATCACACCCAGTTCGCGTGCCAGACGCTGAGACGTCATCGCTTCGCCATCGGCGCCCGCTACAAGTGCGAACTCACCACTGTGCGGGGTGATGACCGTGGTGCACCCTCGCTCCACTCGGCGACGGCACTCGGACCTCAACTCGGTATCGGTAGCCAACGATCGCAAAGCCCCCGCATCCAGCACTACCGGGACGTCAGAGGACAAGACCATCTGCACCGTCGAGGCGTCGGACTCGGTGAACCCGGGTCCGCAGGCCCATGCGCGAACCCTTGCATCAGATCGAAGGTCCGAACCATCACAAACGACATCGGGGTAAACCGACACGACCTGCTCTGCAACACCATCCGCCCTGTCCAGGAACCTCACCATTCCCACACCCGAATATCTGCTGCCACCGACAGCCAGGATGGCCGCACCCGGATAGATGCGACTACCAGCAGCAACGGCAACCACCCCCCGCCGATACTTGTGGTCGTTGTCCTTTGGCTTCTTCACCACGTCAGCGACGTCTACCGGATCGATCAACCAATAGCCGGGTTCGGGAAGTTCAGGTTGAAGTCCGATGTCCACTAGAAGCACCTCCCCCACATGGCTGCGTGCGGGAACAAGAAAGAGCCCTGGCTTGAGGCACCCGGGGGTGACCGTGACATCAGCATCGAAGCCGACACCGTCGATATCACCGGTGTCGGCATCGACTCCGCTGGGAAGGTCCACGGCCAATCGCACAGCACCCGAAGAATTCGCCATCTCTACCGCGTGGGCCGCCGCATCGCGCAAGGCTCCCCGGGCACCAATCCCGACAATGCCGTCCACAATCAGATCGGCGTTCACACACTCCTGCTCGAGGGTGCTGGGATCCAGATCGCCGGAGACAAAACGTCCTCCGGCTGCTGTGAAAGCGCGCGCACCGGCATCGTGACAGGAAGAAGCGACACAGATAGCCCTCACCGACAGTCCTCGGTGCGCCAGGTGGGCTCCTGCGAACAGGGTGTCACCCCCGTTGTTGCCGGAACCCACAAGGAGGACAACGTGCGCGCCCATCAGTCGGCCACGACGTTCTCGAACCCGTCGCACGCATTCGACAGCTATTGCACGTGCAGCACGTTGCATGAGCGAGCCATCGGGGACTCGCTTCATAAGAGCGTTCTCGGCCTCACGAACAACCTCGACCGGGTAGAGCCCGCGCATCACTCCACCGTTACGGACTTCGCAAGATTTCGCGGCTGATCGACATCGTGACCTTTGACCGTTGCTAGTTCACACGCGAACACCTGCAAGGGCACCGTCGAGACGAGGGGCTGCATCAGGGTAGGAGTTTCCGGAACCCGAATAACGTGATCGGCCACTCCCACGATGGCTTCGTCGCCTTCTTCGGCGATCGCGATGACCCACGCTCCGCGGGCCCGAACTTCCTGGATGTTGGAGACGATCTTGTCGTGCAACACCGCCCGCCCCCGAGGCGAAGGCACCACCACGATCACGGGAATTCCCTCCTCGATTAGGGCAATGGGGCCGTGTTTGAGTTCTCCCGCCGGAAATCCCTCAGCGTGCATGTATGCGAGCTCCTTGAGCTTCAAGGCCCCTTCGAGCGCCACGGGGTAGCCCACATGACGCCCGAGAAAAAGAACAGATGGAGAGTCTGCGAATCGGCGAGCAAGGTCTCTAATCGGTTCGACGGTATCTAGGACCAGATCAACCTTTTGGGGCATATCACCAAGGTCGCTGAGGATCGCGCGAATCTCATCTTCGAACATGGTTCCGCGCGCCTGCGCCAGATACAGACCCACCAGGTAGGAGGCGATTATTTGGGTCAGGAACGCTTTCGTCGAAGCGACCGCGATTTCCGGCCCAGCGTAGGTGTACAAAACGGCATCGGACTCCCGCGGAATCGTCGATCCCACCGTGTTGCAAATCGCCAACGTACGAGCACCCTGCGTTTTCGCGTGACGGAGAGCCATGAGGGTGTCCATCGTTTCACCGGATTGGGAGATGGCGATGACGAGGGCATCCGGTCCGACGATCGGATCTCGGTACCGAAACTCGCTCGCCAATTCGACATCGACGGGCAGTCGTGTCCAATGCTCGATGGCGTACTTCGCCACCATGCCGGCATGAGCCGCAGTCCCGCAGGCAACCACGACGACCTTGGTGATGTCGCGCAGCACCGTGTCATCGAGTGCTGTCTCATCCAATTGAATGCGTTGCTCCGGGTCGATCCGACCACGAAGCGCGTCGGCGACGGCTTTGGGTTGTTCTGCGATTTCCTTCAGCATGAACAGGTCGTACCCACCCTTTTCCGCCGCTGAGGCGTCCCAATCCACAACGTAGGGCTTGGCTTCGACCTGGGCGCCGGCGAAATCGCGCACCTCGACTCCGTCGGCCCGGACGACAACGATCTGGTCTTGACCGAGTTCGAGTGCGTTACGTGTGTGATCAACAAACGCCGCAACGTCGCTTGCCAGAAAGTTCTCACCTTCGCCCAAACCGACCACGAGAGGCGAATTACGTCGCGCCCCTACGACCAACGACGGGTCACTCGGATCCATCGCCACGAGTGTGAAGGCACCTTCGAGGCGAGGACAGACCGACTGCATCGCTGCCGCAAGGTCCTGATCGACCTCGGGAAGAGCACGTGCGAGCAAGTGAGCAACGATCTCGCTGTCCGTCTCCGAAGACAGCATCACACCAGCAGCGATGAGCTCGTCTCTCAACGGCGCGAAATTTTCGATGATGCCGTTGTGGATGACGGCGATCCTCCCGTCGTCACTGACATGAGGATGTGCGTTGTGATCGGTTGGTCCTCCGTGGGTGGCCCACCGGGTGTGCCCGATACCAGTGGTGGACTGCGGGAGAGGGTCTTGGCCGATGAGGGTCTCGAGATTGACGAGCTTGCCCGCCTTCTTCCGGACTTCGAGGCGCCCCTCACTGATCACCGCAACGCCGGCAGAGTCATAACCGCGGTACTCGAGGCGACGCAGCCCGTCTACCAAGACCTCCAGGGCTTGCTTTTCCCCGACGTACCCGACAATCCCGCACATGGCGGCAAGACTACGCCTGCTCCACCGACATCAGCGGTCCACCTGAACGATGCGTTGCGCCAAGAATCCTTGGGACGGCGGCCGCCCCAAGGCTTAGCCCAGGGCCAGATCCACCCGAACAACATCCGCAATGGAATCGGCCAGTCGCTGTGCGTCCTCGACACTCGGCGCTTCCACCATGACGCGCACCACCGGCTCGGTTCCCGATGGACGCAGCAACACTCGCCCCTTGCCCTGCAGTGCCGACTCCGCCTCCTCCACGGCCTGCGTCACCGCATCACTGGAGGCCACACCGTCCTTGTCTACGCCACTGACATTCACTAGAACCTGAGGAAGCTTGACCACGCACGACGAAAGATCGGTAAGAGAGCGGCCGGTCTGCGCCATGATCGCGAGAAGGTGCAAGGCCGTCAGAACTCCGTCACCTGTCGCCGCGAGGTCCGCCATCACGATGTGACCGCTTTGCTCTCCGCCCAGGACGAAGCCGCCAGCGCTCATTTCCTCGAGGACGTACCTGTCCCCGACCGCCGTTTCCGCCACGGTGATTCCTGCATCCTGCATTGCAATCTTGAAACCCAGATTGGCCATCACGGTGGAAACAACTGTGCCGTGCGCCAAGGTGTGGCTATCTCTCTTTGACATGGCCAACATGGCGAGTATGTGATCGCCATCGATGATGGAGCCGTCGGCGGCAACAGCGAGGCACCGGTCTGCGTCGCCATCGTGGGCAATCCCCACATCAGCGCCGCCGTCCCGAACGGCGGCGACCAGGGATTCCATGTAGGTCGACCCGCAACCGTCATTGATGTTCCAGCCATTCGGCTGCGCGTGGATAGCCGTTACCTGAGCTCCAGCACGCGCGAGTGCCCGTGGGCTCACATCAAACGCCGCGCCATTCGCACAATCGACGACAACCCGTAGCCCATCCAATTGGGTGTCGAGGGTGCCCTCGAGAAAATCCACATAGCGATCCCCTGCACGTGAGTCATGGCTTATCCGACCAACGTCTGAGCCCGTGGGTCGCTCCCATTCTTCGCCAATGCGCTGTTCGATTGCGTCTTCGATGTCATCGGCCAACTTATGACCACCTCGGGCGAAGAACTTGATCCCGTTATCGGGCATCGGGTTGTGCGAAGCCGACAGCATGACGCCTAGATCTGCATCGAGCTCCGACGTCAGCCACGCCACCGCCGGTGTGGGCAGAACCCCGACAACCGTTACGTCGACACCGGCGCTGGCGAGTCCCGCAACAACCGCCGCTTCAAGAAACTCACCACTGGCTCGGGTGTCACGACCCACGACCGCTGAGGGTCGATGACCGTCAAACGCACCGACATCGCCGAGCACATGCGCTGCGGCCACCGCCAAATCGACGGCGAGCTCCGCTGTTACGTCCCTGTTGGCAAGTCCTCGAACACCGTCGGTGCCGAAAAGTCGGCCCACGCTCGCCTCTAGCGCTTGCTGTACTGGGGCGCCTTGCGAGCCTTTTTCAGGCCGTACTTCTTGCGCTCCTTGGCCCGTGGGTCACGCGTGAGAAAGCCCGCCTTCTTCAACGATGGTCGGTTGTTCTCTTCATCGATGGAACTCAAGGCCCGCGAGATACCCAAACGAAGCGCTCCGGCTTGCCCGGACACGCCACCTCCGTTGATGCGAGCGATGACGTCGAAACGTCCCTCCGCACCGAGGGTGACGAAAGGTTCCTTCACCTCCTGCTGGTGAACCTTGTTCGGGAAGTACTCGTCGAGCGAGCGACCATTTACGGTCCACTGCCCCGTTCCCGGCACCAGGCGTACGCGGGCGATGGCTTCCTTGCGGCGGCCCGTGGCGGACCCGGGAGCAGTTGTCACCTCACGAGCGACAACGGCGGACGCCGGCGACTCGCTGGTGTACTCGGACGGAGCTTCCTCAATTTGTTCTTCTGTGATGTCAACAGTTGCCTCAGACACGGCTTCCTCTTCTTTCTATCCGCGCGGCTACTGCGCGACCTGGGAGATCTCGTACGACTGTGGGTTTTGGGCGGCGTGCGGATGATTCGCGCCGGTGTAGACCTTCAGCTTCTTGATCTGCTGACGTCCCAACTTGTTGTGCGGGAGCATGCCCTTCACTGCCTTCTGGATGGCCCGCTGTGGGTCAGATTCGAGGAGCTCCTCGTACGAAGTTGCTTTCAATCCACCCGGGTATCCCGAGTGTCGGTAGGCCATCTTCTTCTCACGCTTTGATCCGGTGAGCGCCACTTTGTCGGCATTAACCACGACCACGAAGTCGCCAGTATCGACATGGGGTGCGAACGCCGCCTTGTGCTTTCCCCGAAGGAGCTGTGCGACGTGGGTGGCGAGGCGACCCAGGACTACGTCGGTCGCATCGATAACGTGCCAGCTGCGAGTGATATCGCTGGCTTTCGGACTGTAGGTGCGCACGGCGCCGCCTCATTTTCTCTCGTCGGGTCTGGATTCTGTGCCTCGAGCCTCGAAGCCGTACTGGATACTTTCCGGGCATCCAGGCTGCTAATCCGTTGGGTTTGGCAGCAACGCCGTAGCCTACCGGACGCCTGAATTGGCTGTCCCCACACCCCGAACGGGCGAACTCTTGAGCCCGGACGGGCAGCGCCTAGGAAAGCGTGATCCAGACCTTCCTGAGCGGCTCCGTCACCGTCCACGTGGTCTGGGCACCCATCGGCAACAACCCCACGACACCTGGCGCCAAATCAATGCGCCCTCCGCTGTCACAGGTAACCGTCCCTCGCCCCGACAGGACAAAGAACACTTCCTCGACCTCCACATCAGTGGAGACGCCGACCGAGTGCTCCCAGACTCCGACTTCCATGTCACCCTCAGTGGCAAGCGCCTCGACCGCCGTGGTGACGTCGCCACTGCGGTTCTTGTCTGGACTAGCCAGGGTGTGGCGGAGGACTGGCTCCCGTGCGTCGAAGGATCGGATCATGGTTCGAGATTAGACGCGTCGTTCGACTTCTCGTTCTATTGAAGACCGGAGCGAAGACTGCGCGTTCGCCATTGACGTTGCTCCCACTGATCCGCCGGCGGATACCCGACTTCCTCGAGAACCAAAGCGTGGGCTGGCATCACAGCAATTCCTACGTCACGTGAACGCTTGTCAAGAGCCTGGGCAGGGTGTTCACGGTTCTTGCGACCCTGGCCGACGGGAATGAGCGCTCCCGCAAGACTGCGCACCATCGACCGACAGAAGGCGTCTGCCTTCACATGCATGATCGCGGTTCGAAGCCCAGACTCCGCCGAAACGCGTCTCTCCCACTCCAACTCGAGAAGTTCACGAACAGAGGTTCCGTGTTCCTTCACCTTGCAATAACTGGAGAAATCGTGTTCCCCGACGAGAGCACGTGATGCTTCGTTCATGGCGTCGATGTCCAGTTCATCCGACAGCGCCAGTTGGTATCGACGCACGAGAGGGTCTGGTCCCCGCGGATCGTCGGAAACCGAGTACGAATAGCGGCGCCATCGGGCGGAGAATCGTGCATCGAACTCTGGCGGAACAACATCCAACTGTCTTGCCCGTATGTCATGGGGCAGGGCTCCATTGAGGTGGTCCAGTGTGAGGCGGTCGACCCTCTCAGCATCGAAGTGGACCACTTGTCCGCGCGCGTGGACCCCAGCATCCGTTCGACCCGCGCACGTGAGATCCACGTGCGCCGCTACCAAATGATCGACAACTGAGCCCAATTCGCCCTCGACGGTTCGAAGTCCTTTCTGCTTGGCCCAACCGTGAAACTCGGACCCGTCATAGGAGAACTGTAAACGGAAACGAGTCGCTGATCCGCCGGGGGAATCGACCACTCGCACTCCTGGAACTGCACGATCGCAGTTGGGGAAAACTGCTCGTTCGCGTTACTTGTCGTCGGCGGTCTCGTCCGAGCTGGCCTCGGCGCTCTCCTGCGCGTCGCCCTCCGAACCATCCTCAGAATTGGCGTCTGCGTCGTTTGACTCCGCGACATCGGGGGCCGCAGTCTGCTCCTCGTCCCGCTCTTTCGCCGCACGCTTGGTAGCACCGGTCGCCTCGGCGACCACCTGCTCCAGCATCGGCTCGACGAGTTCGATAACCGCCATGGGGGCGTTGTCACCCTTGCGTGGACCAATCTTCGTGATGCGCGTGTAGCCACCGGGGCGACCGGCGTACTGCGGGCCGATCTCGGTGAACAACTCGTGTACCACCGACTTATCCCGGATCACGGTCATGACCTTTCGGCGGGCCGCCAGATCCCCGCGC
>MDSV01159386.1_pt1 | contig 13945 bp, 13 predicted proteins | sample 810851 | NCBI WGS metagenome assembly MDSV01 (sample SAMN05326640, study PRJNA326480) | marine metagenome | isolation source: seawater | place: Atlantic Ocean: North East | collected 2012 | reverse complement strand
GAAGAAGGCCACCACGCACCCCAACTGGGACATGGGCGCGAAGATCACGTGCGACTCGGCGACGCTCATGAACAAGGCGCTCGAGGTGATCGAGGCGCACTACTTGTACGGCACTTCGTACGACAACATCGACGTGGTGATCCACCCGCAGAGCATCATCCACAGCATGGTGGAAACCGCGGACTCGTCCGTGCTCGCGCAGCTGGGCTGGCCGGACATGCGCCTGCCCATCCTGTACACCATGTCGTGGCCGGAGCGGGTGGAGTGCAGCGAGGTGACGTGGCCGCGCCTGGACTTCGTCAAGATGGGCGACCTGACGTTCCGCGAGCCGGACGTCGAGAAGTACCCCAGCCTGACGATGGGTTACGCCGCCGGCAGGGCGGGCGGCACCATGACGGGCGTGTTCAGCGCGGCGAACGAGCAGGCGGTGGCGATGTTCCTGGACAAGAAAATCGGCTACTTTGACATCTACAAGACCATCGAGATGGCCATGGAGGCGCACAAGAACGACCTGATCCTCGACCCCACCTTGGACGATATCGTCGCCAGCGACCTCTGGGCCAGGGCGCACGTCAAGGACCTCGTGGAGAGCGGCGCGTGCAAGGAACTCGTCGCCGTGTGACGAAGCGGAGAAGAGCTTTTCGTCATCCGAGAGACGCGAAGGACGGGGAACCCTACGTAGACTATTAATACGGTATTTGACGTGTTCAGCCGCCGCCCGACACACGACACCGCCCCTACGATACCGGTTCGTCACGGCCCCTGCACGGTGAACGGAAGCTTGAAGAAGTCCACCAGCCTGGATTTGATCTGCGGCAGGGCGTTCTCCACGCCGTGGCCCATCCCGGCGACTTCGAGCAGTCGCCGCTCGGCCACCTCGCCCACCTCGCCCGTGCCTTCGCGCAGGACCACGGACGCGTCCCGCACCCACGTCAGCGAGTTCTCCAGCGGCGCCGCCTCGTCGTCGTAGCCGTGCACGACGTACGCGCGGCAGGGCGCGAAAGGGAAGTCCGGGTGGTTTTCCAAATCCTCGCGGAACGCGTCGCCTAAAGAGACGCCCATCTCTTTCTCCACCGTCGCCAGGCACGCGCGAGGCTTGAACGTCGGCGCCAGGAGCATCATGCGGTCAATCTTCTTCGCGTTCGCCGCGTCGCTGGCGTACACCGCCGCGACGTACGCGCCGAGGGACGAGCCGATCAGCCGCACGGGGCGGTCGTCGGGGAGCGCCGCGATGGCGTCCGCCAGGCGCGCCGCGGCGGCGGTCACCGTGGTTCGCCCGTCGTCGGCGACGAGACTGGGCGTCAGCAGCGGGACGTTCAGCGCGCCCAACGTGTCCTTCAGGTACATGCACGCGAACGAGTCCTCGGGGGGGGACATCAGGTTGTGGCAAAACACGTACGTGTACGCGTTCGGGTCGCCGCCGTACTGGTTGGCGGGATCGAACGCCTCCTCCTCACCCTCCGTCGTCTCGGTCGTCTCCTCGGACGTCGCGTCGCCGGAACCGGCGCGCACCTCCTCCGAGAACGTCCCCGAGCCCTCCGAGCTGGGGTCGCCGAACTTCCAGCCCTTGGCGCGCGGGAAGTTGCCGGCTTTCCAGTTGGCGATCCAGTCGTCCGCGTTCTCCAGACCCTCGCCAGCCGCGGTGGAGCCGTCCTTCTTCTGCTCGCGTTTCGGTTCGTCGCCCGATCCAGCGGACGCGGCGTCATCGGGAGACGCGCGCACCATCGTGGTCAGGCGGCGCGAGGGCAGCGCGACGGCGCGGAAAGCAGAGCGCGCGGCGCCCGCGGGCGCGGCGCCGCGCGCGGAGACGCACGCGGGCGCCAGAGACACCGTCGCGGCCATCGTGAGTGATGCGCGGTGCGACGTGGCATGATGAGTTTATCCACCTCGGCGTGGCCTTAACAGCGGCCGACGCCGGAAATCCGCGAGACCGCGACGCGGCACCGGCGGAGCGCGGAACGGCGGAAGCGCGGAACGTTCGCGCGCTCCGCGCTCGTTGACTTCCCGTCTCCGTCCCAGCCCCCGACGCACTTGACGGCCGCGCGGTCGACCCGGTGGTTTCCGCGCTCGACGTCGCGCCCACGAAGTCGAGCGTCGCGCGGTCGCGGCGTCTCACGGGGCCCGTACCCCCCGCGCAGAGGCGTCGCGTCCGGTCGGAATCGGCGCGGCATCTCGCGGGTTCGGACGCCCCTAAATAGGCATCGATCCCGGATTCGTCTCGTCCCCTCTTCGCAGGTTTCCGTGCCTCAGGGCGCGCCGGCGCGACGCGCCATGCCCCCCTCGGACGGCGAAGGCGCGCTCGTCTCCCACGATGCGTCCGCGAGCGCGTCCAGCGCGGCGCACGCGTTGGTGCTCGAGCACGTCCATCCCGCGACTCGGCTCATGGAGAAGCGGCGGCAAACCTTCGACGCGCAGGCGCAGCTAGACGCGCAGCGTGCCGCGCACGAGGAGAAGGAGAAGGGTTTCGCGGCGCGCGAGGCGATCATCAAGCGCAAAGATTTGGAGCTCCAGGAGAACCTGGTGCGGTTCGGGAAGTTCCTGCAGGAGAACGATGGCAAGCGTGCGCGCGCCAAGCGCCGCGCCGCGGATGAAGCGCAGTCGCGCCTGCGCAAAGAAGCCGAGATCGAGACGCTCGCCGCGCGGTTACGCGCGGCGCGCGCCGGCGACGAGGCGGCGGCGGCGGAGGTTTCGAAAAACGCGAGGTACGCGGAATACCTAGACCGTGTCCTGGCGCACGTCGCGGGCGGGGGCGACGACCCGGGGTTCCGGGAGACGGAGGATGTCCTGGCGAGGCACGCGACGCTCGCGGCGACGAATGCGGATCTGATTCGCGCGCACCGCGGCTTCGCCGAGGCGACGGAGCGCGCGCGCGCGGAGACCGCGGCGTACGTCGAGGAGAAGAAGGACGAGGCGTTGACTCTGAACAACGAGATCGCGCGTCTGAAGAAGGCTCTGGAACGCGCGACGCGCGCGAAGGAAGAGACGGCGCGCGCGCGCGGCGAAAAGCTCCGCGCGGAGGCGGCGCGCAAGTTGGAGCACGGGCGCGTGTGCTTCGCGACGGAGAACCTGTTCCGCCGCGTCCGCGCGCGAAGCGCGGTGAAGTACACGGCGGACGAAAACCCGCTCGAGCGTCTGCGCGTCATCGGGGAGTACATGGGCGACCTCGACGCGATCGTCAAGCAGAGACACGAGGCGAATCCGGGCCTGACGGATTGAATATGGAATCATGAGAATGACGAGCGCGCTTGGAAGCCTCGCGTCATCTAAATCGCGCGTCAATCTCTCTACCGTCTCCTCCTGTTCTCCGCCCTCCTCTCCTGCCTCTCGCGCTTCTTCTTCTGCTCTCTGGTCTCGTTCATGCGCGCGTTCGCCTCCGCCTCGTCCGCGGTGGGCGTGAAGACCCAGGGCAGGATCAGGTCCGCCCACAGCTTGTACGTCGCGAACGCGGGGATCGAGAGGAACGCGAGCCAGAACCAGTCCGAGACGAGCGCCGCGGCGACGAGGCAAAACACGCTGACGTAGATGATGTCGTGGTAGTAACTGCTCATGCCGCCCAGCGTCAAGTCGCCGCCGCCGTCCACCAGCGCGCCGGAGGCGTCCCACGTCGGCGCGCCGACGTTCCGAAGCGACGCGTAGCAGAACCAGGACGCGCACGCCGCGAAGGCGAAAAGCGGCCAGTGCACCCACCAGGTGGTGCTGCCACGGTACACCACGAGGCGCAAGAGGAAGTGCGCGCCCACGGCGAGGAAAATCGCGCGGCGCAGCGCGCTCAGGCGCGCCACGTTGTCTCCCGCGCGTTTCTTCGCGTTGCCTTTGGCCATCGCGCCTTTCAGGTGCAGGCCGCGTCCCCGGAAATGAAGATGAAGAATCGGCCGGGTCGGCACTGCTCTCGGTTCCGTCGATCCCAACGTGCTCCTTGCTTCATACCTTGACACACCGGAAGCTCCCGTCGCCGAAAATCTTGACGGAAACTCCCGGGAAACACGCAGGAGCTCCCGAGATCTTCTTCTCGGACGAATAATCAGATATTCGCGCGCTTGCGAGTCGCCGGGACGCGTCACAGCAGGACGCGCGCGTCTCGCATCGCACGAACCCAAAGCGGCTCGGCGATGGCCGCGACTTCCATGACTGCTCTCGCGGCGCCGCGCCTCGGCGCGCCCGCTCGCGTGCCGAGGAAGGTCTCCCCACGCGCATCCTGCGCGCGCTTGGATAACGTCGACGGAACCGTCGTCCGCTCCGGGACGCGTCACGCGCGGTCCCCCTGGGCCCCCACCGGCGCGCCTCTGCGTCTCCGCGCCTCCCGCTCGCGCCTGGGTCGGACCCCCGGTGCGATCGCCAACCCCGAGCCCGAGCCCCCCGAGGCTGGCACGGCAGACGACGCGACCGTGGTGTTCACGTTCCCGTCTCGCAACGAAGAAGACGAAGATCTCGGCGCGTCTCCGACGGAGGCGACGAAGGCGTCGTCGGGCGCACCGCGCGATCCCGGCGTCGTCACCGTCGAGGTCGAGCCGAGCGCGTTCCACAGCGTGGACGATGAGTTCGACGCGATCGCGGCGCGGATCGAGGCCGAGGCCGCGGCCGCGGCGGAGGCGGCGCGGCCCAAGCCCTCGCCCCCGTCGCGCACCGTGGTGGTCGGCGGCGGCCCCACCGGCCTCGCCGCGGCCATCGCACTGGCGCGCCGCGGCTGGGAAAACGTCGAGGTCTGGGAGCGCCTGCCTCGACCCGCGCGTCCGGACGACTCGGCCGTGTGGGGCGACCCCGACCGCTCGTACAACGTCGGTGTCTCCGGCCGGGGCCAGATCGCGCTCGAGAAGCTCGGCGCGTGCGAGCGCGTGTTGCGGTACTGCAAGCGAGTCAACGGGCGCATGGACTGGTCGCCGCAGAACCCGAACGGCGTGACGCGCTTGACGGAGAAGCGATACGCCACGCAGGTGATTCAAAGGGACCGCCTGGTGGCGGTGCTTCTCGAGGAGATCGAGGAGAAGTACGGAGACAAGGTCACCGTGCTCCACGACACCGCGTGCGTGAAGTGCGAGTGGCTCCCGGGAGGCGGCGCGACGCTCGCGCGCGAGCCTGCGGCGGGATCCGCGGAGGATTACGTCGGCGCGGAGCCCGCGACGCCGGCTTCGGAGAAGAATGACAAAAACGTGCGCGTCGTGGAGCCGTTCGTGCCGTTCGTGGTTGGCGCGGAGGGCGCGACGCGACGGAACGCGGTTCTGGACGCCATGGACGGCGACGGCAGCGTGCGCGTGACCCGGTACGCGGACACGAACCCGCGCGTGTACAAGACGATCCCCATCAACCTCCCCGAGAACAAGTTCCGGTCGGACCTCAACTACAGCGCGCGCACCAAAGACGGGGTGGCGCTCGAGTGCCTCCCCACGAAAGAAGGCATGCTCGTCGGGATTTTGCTGGTGAAGCCCGGGGACGACAAGACGTGCGCGATTCTCGAGTCGAAACACAAGCTCCGTCAGTACTTCGACGAGCAGTTCCCGATGTTCGCGCCGTATGTGGGAGACGACGACCTGGCGCGCATGGCGGCGCGCAGGCTCAGCGCTCTGCCCACCTTCTCGCACGCGGGCGCCGAGAGCCTGCACAGAGTCGACGAGAGCGGAACGAGCGGGAAAAGCAAAAACAAGGACGCGCTCGAACGCGGGGGCGCCTGCTTGCTGGGAGACAGCATTCACACCGTGAAGCCGTACTTCGGGCTGGGCGTGAACTCGGCGTTCGAGGACGTGTGCGTTCTGGACGCGTGCCTGGACCAAGTCGCCGCCGGAAACGACGGCGAGGCTCCAGACGGGGACGTCCCGCGATGGACGTCGGCGTTGCCTCTGTTTTCGGCGCGGCGCGCGGCAGACGCCAAGGCGCTGGTAGACATCAGCCGCAGCTTCGACGGTGGGTTCCTGACCTTCGTCCTGCCGCTGATCGTGGACGGGGTCTTCCACAAGGCGTTTCCGAAGGTGTTCACGCCCAACACGATCCAGATGCTGCAAAAAGAAGACTGGACGTTCAGCCGCGTCGCGCGCCGCAAGCGCGCCGAACGCGTCGCGCAGACGGCCATCCTCTCGACGCTGCTCGCGGTGGTCGCGTGGCTCGTCGGTAAAGTCGCGACGGCGGCGTTCGGGGCGATCACGCGCGCGATCGCCTCGGGGGCGGCGTGACGCGCCGCGATCGCGGGAGGCGATGGGAGGCGAGTAGAAAAGAAAAAGACGAGAAGAGACGTTTGGCGTTTTCCATCGTCCGCTCACCTCGGCGTCATTTCTTTAGACCTTTCGATAAACCACCAATTTACCTTTTCTAAAGACTACATCACGTGTGGGATCTCTTATTTTTTTTTGTCAAATCTCCACCGTTGAATTCCACCAGTCACCGAGCTCCAGTTGGGCTCGGGGGCTCGGCGCCTCGGCCGTCGCTGTCAGGGTCGCCGACCTCGCCGGAGCGCCCGCCGAGCGCGTCCGCGGCATAACCGCACGCACCGAGCTGCACAATGTTCGCCGTTACCTCTAACGTCGCCGTGCCGGTGCGTCACCGCCCGATCGCTCTCTCTGCGGCGCGCGCGCGCCGCGCCGGGACGAGCCGAGTCAGCTCCACGGTATTTTTTCAAGATGTGACCGAACCCGAACCTGTGCCGCCCAAGGCGGGCGCAGATCGCGCCCGCGACCGTCGGAGCCCCCGTCTGGTTCTTCCGGTCGCCCGCCGCGCCAAACTCTCTGACCGAGCACATTTCCCGTCTCTCCTCGCGATATCCGCGCGTTCCCTCCGTCTCGCCACGACCCGTCCACTTCGACTCGCGGCGCGCGTCTCGTTCGGCTCTTTTCCTCTCACCCGAATCGCGAAAATCATCGTCAGACGCGCGCCCTCCGCGCGTCCGCCCGCGCGCCCAGCTCCGCGCGCCGCGCGTCCGTCGCGGTGCGCGCCGCCGATGAAGACGACGTGTACATCGGCAAGGGCCGCTGGGTCAAGGACGACCCCAAGAAGTACGCGGCGCGCGACGACTGGTTCACGGGCGGCTGGCCCGGCGGCGAGGTGGGTTTGAAGGAGTCGTTCATCCAGGAGCCCTTCGAGACGCCCGTGGAGAGCTCGCCGTTGAACCCCCTGCCCGAGGACGTCGCCGGTGAGGACACCGTGTACCTCGGCAAGGGCAAGTTCGTCAAGGCGGACGCGACCAAGTTCGCGGCGCGCGACAACCTGCTGACGGGCGGCTGGGCCGGCGGCGAGGTGGCTTTGAAAAACGGCGACGCGCTGCGCCTCAAGCCGGGGGACTACGTCGCCATCAAGAACAAGGGTTTCTTCTCCTTCTTCCAGGGCAGCTCGCGGAAGACCGGCACCGTGAAGAAGGTGGAGTGGAGCAAGTCGGGGAGCGCCACCGTCACTGTGTCCGTGCTTCCCTTCGACAACGTCGAGCAGTTCCCGGGGGACGCCCTCGAGAAGATCGAAAAGTAAGCGAGTGCGCTTTTTTTATGCCGCGACGTGTCGGTTCGCGCGCGCGCCGAAAGCGCGCGCGGGTGCGCTTTCGGCGTGACGGCGTTAAGAAACAAGCGAACGACGACGCGACGTCGCGCCCCCGTCGTGGTTTTCGCGTGTGAGTGGTCTCTGCTTCTGTTATACAAACGCGCGCGCGCCTCTCCTCCGGGGAGGCGTTTTTTTTTCAAAGAAATCCCCCTCGGCTCACGCCTTGACGGCTCCCGCGACGTTCCCCCCCGAGAACTCCTTGAGCTTGTTGATCACCGAGATCACCGACGCGAACATCGCGAGCGCGCGAACCGCGCGCGCCTCGCCGGAGAGGCGCCCGGACTCGCCGCCGCGCTTCAGCTCGCGCCCCGCCCACACCACGGCTTCCGCGGAGGCGAGCACCACTAGCGCCTCCTTGGCGCTTCCCGATCGCGCCAGCGCGCGCCGCAGCGTCGGCCTCGCGCCGGCAAGCGCGCACTCCCGCCGCTCCGCGGCGAACACGTGCACCAGCGATTGCCACCACGCGCGTGTGTACGCGTCCAGGCGGTCGCGCGCCTTGAGCGAGAACCACAGCGCGGCGCGCGCGCGGAGCGGTTTCGCGCTTTTTCCGTCGCACGGGATTTTGAAAAAGGTGTTGCACACGCGGCAGTTGGTCTCGCGGACGCCGCGCGTGCGCATGGAAACCTTTTGCCACTGCCGGAGGCACAGCGTGTGCACGAGCTCCTGCGCGAACCCGTGTGAACGGCGGTGGAGGGGTCCGGGCGTATCGCGGGATGGGAACGCGGAAGACAGGGACGCGGCGCTCAGCTTTCGTTCGCGAGCGGCGCGACGACAAAAAAAGCCGCCGCCGCTCTCGGCTCCCCGCCTGAGAAAAAGTTGGAAATCGGTTTGAAGCTTTTTTTCGGGAAAGCGGTGGGTTTCGTACCTGCGATCCCACGCAGGCGCAAGGCGCGATGAGCTCGCCCCGTTCGGGGCCGGCGAAGCAGAACCTGCAGCTCGCGGTGGCGTCGCAGAACTTGCACGTGGTCTCCTCCTCGCTCGCCGCCGCCTCCGCCGCCTCCAGCACGCCGGTCAAGGACGCGGTGCTGCTGCAGCAGGACTTCGCCAGACCCGACGGTTGGTCGCACTCCGGGAAATCGTCGCACTCGTTGGAGCCCTCCGCGCGTTTCCTCAGCGCCGCGAGGGTCGCGCCAGCGCCGAAAAACACCGCTCCGAGAAGCATCGCGACTCGACGCGTTCGCTCTTCGCGCGTCCGGTGTTTCGGTTCGGGATCGCCGGCGCGTCGTGCGGTCTTCGCGCGAGTCGAAAGCGCGTCCGAAGAAAGCGCGCGACGCTTCGGAGAAGAGTCGGTCGCGCGAGAAATGTGTGGCGTGAACCTTCGCAGTCCCGCGTCCTCGCGCTGTCTGTCGAGAGATGCGGCGGGAATCCGAGTGCGATTTCCGGTCTCGACACGAGCGAGCGTCGACAGAACGCGTCTCGCGCGCGTGCGATGCGCGCGTGGCGTGGTCTACGCCTCGGCGCGTCTCGCGGCCGCGTCTCGCGTTCAACACCTTTCACCAAGAGACGCGCGCGCGTGGATTTTTTTTGGCGCGGAATCGACGAGAGTCTCACATTTTCCGCGATGTACAAAAGTCAACGACTAAAAAGACATAGGACGGTTTCGCTTTGTACACCGTGGACCGAACCGTGGCGACGTGGCGAAAACCGCGCGCCGAAGCGCGGCGTGCGGTTTTTTTTTTCGGCGCGTTTTCGCGCTTTTTTCGCGCGTGCGTCTCCCGTCGACGCGCGCGCGTCATCATCATCACGGCAAAACACCCTCGCGAAACGTACGCACGACCGTTCGAAGCGACCGGTCTCCTTTCGCTCGCCGCGCCAACGCCGCGTTCGTCTCGATCGCCTCGGCGAAGGCGTCGTACCACGCCTCGCTCGCGCGGCGCCACGCGTTCGCCGCCGCGTCACACGCCGTGACGTTTTTCCGCAACGCGTCGGCGCGCGCGAGCGCGCGTTCCAGCGCCAACTCGCGAGTCGACGCGATCGCCGACGCTTCGTTCGTCGCGTCGCGCGCGGGATACGACACCCGAGCGCAGCGCGGGTCGTCGACGCGCGAGAAAGGGCGCGCGCCTTCGTCTGACAAAAACCGCGAATGAAAATGGAAACTCGGCGCCGTTCGATCGACGACGACGCGCGCGAGCGCGACGACCGACGCCGCGGCCAGAGCCGTCGCCGCGACGGCGACGGCCGCGCGAAGCGCGCGTGACGCGCGACGCGTGCGTTTTCGCGTGCAACCACGAGTCGATGACGTGCCTCGTTCGTCGTCGCGTCTCCGCGTTCGTACGGACGTTTGTCCGACCGTCGCGAAACCCTCGGGGGGCGAGGAGACGCGCGACGCGTCGTCGTTTCGGACGTCGGGTCGGGCGAGGGGGGAAACACCGCGTTTCGTCGGGTTCGGGTGTTTCCCCTGCGGCGCGCCGCCGCGAGGCGCGAGCGCGGTCGCGCACGCGCGCACGAGCCGCGCAGTGCGGCGCGCGTGTCCCCCGGGCGCGTCCGCGCGCGGCGGGCGCATGGACTCCTCCGCCAGCGCGAGCCACGCGTCGGGGGACGACGAGGGGGGCGAAGGCGGGGTGGGAGGGGACGACGCGAGGACGTTCGTGAACCTGCGACGGCTCGGAGCGGGGGTCGCGTCGTCAAAGTGCGGGTGGAGGTGGTGAAGCTCGCGCTGCGGCACGAGGTCCACCCAGTCATCGGCGAGGCACTCCGCGTGTCGGTCGGGAGGCAGGCGACGCATCTCGAACCGCGCGGGCGGCAGTGCGTCGGGGAACTCTTGACGCGAAACGCGAAACGAGTTTTTAGTCGTGGCACGCTCCTGAAACGACGTCGGACACCACGGAAACCCACGACGCAGTCTTCGAAGTGACACAGGTCGTGTCGACACGAGCGGTCACTTCCCTCCGCGCGCGATGTCTGCCATGCTCCGCGCCCCGGCCGTCGCGGCGTTGCGCGGCGACCGCAACGCGAGAAGTGGCACGCGAGCACGCGCGTCCGCATCTTCCGACGGGCCCCGCCCCGAAGTCGCGGTCGCGGTCTCGCGGAAGACGACGCGTGCGATCGTAAAAGTGTCCACATCGATCGCCGTGGTGGCCGGCGCGTCCCCCGCGTTCGCGCTGGAGGTGTGGCGGTACCCCGACGGGAGCAACCCCCTCGAGGCTCTGTTCGCGGGCCCGTCCCCCATCCCGTTCGTCACGGGCGAGCTCACGGGAGTGTGGTTTGGCGACCTCTTCGCGTACATGAACCTGGCGCTCCTGCTCGTCCTGCTCGCCGCGTCGTCCAAGTCGCTCGACGAGTGACGCGAGAGGAGGAGCGACGCGAGAGAGAGACGGCGGACGAGCGACGCGTGAATACATCGATAATACATACGACATCGTACCAAACATCGCGTCCGGCCGCGTCTCTCTCGCTCGCTACTCGTGCCGCCGCCGCTTCTCGAGCGCGCGGAGAAGCAAACCGCCGACGCTTGCCTTGGACAGACCCATGAGCGCGTCCGTCGAGCCCTCCGTTTTCCGCGTCAACGCCGTCATCTTCGGGTGTTCCACCATCAAGCCGCCGGCGCAGTGAAGACACGTCCCCTCGGCGATCAGGTGGTCCACGACGTCGTCTGGAATCGGGTCGAAATGCACCACGCAGCGGTCGACGATCGGCCCGAACCGCTCGCCGGTGGCGAGGTCGGTGACTAACACGGCGCCCACGGTCGTCGCCGGCGACGCGCCGTACGAACGAACGAACGCGCGCGCCTCCGCTTCGCTCTCCGGCTTCTCGCGGATCGCGCCCTCGTGGACCACCACCTGGTCGCACGTAATGAGGAGCGCGTCGTCCGCGTCGTCCGCGTCGGATCGCATCCGCGCGACGATCGCGTCGGCTTTTGCGTCGGCGAGCGCGGCGACGAGCGCCTCCGGAGTGTCCATCCGGATCGCCTTCTCGTCGATGTCCGCCACGACGACGCGGTACGGAACGCCCATCTCCGCCAAGATGGCCTTGCGCGTGAACGACTTGCTCCCGAGCACGATGGCGACGCCCGCGCGCGCCACGGCAGCCGCGACGGTGGCGTCCGCGTCCGTCTGGCCGCCGCTCGCGACGTGCACGGAGTGCTCGCCGTACGTCGAATCCGCCATGGCGGTCGTGGTCGTCCCGGACGCGGACCAACCCGCGGGGCCTCGCGGCGTTCGCGAGGCGCGCCTCGAGGCGAGCGGGGGCCGGACGCGCGCGGCGGTGGCGGCGCGGGCGAGGCTCAACCGCGCGCCGAGGATCATCGGCCGGGCGTGGAGATCTGGCGGGGCCTCCGCGGCTGATCGCCTCGAAGCGGACGTGAACGGATGACTCCGCCTCTCCGCGTTTCGTTTTCGACGTCCTGACACGAAAGGGAGGTGCCCACGTGGTGCCTACATACTCACACGTCAGTTCACGTCGTCGCGCATGGCGCCGGCGTGCTTCGCGGCGACCACCCCGGGCGGGTCACGCGTCGCGTGCGGCGCGTCGCGACGCGCCGCGTCCACTCGAAGTCGCGCGCGCGTCGACGCGCCGTCGCCTCGCGCGTCTCGGCGCCGCGGGGACGTCTCCACCCGCGCTTCAGGCGATGAGAACGCGGTACGCCGGGGCCTGAGGAACGTGCTGGGGTTCTTCAAGGAGCGCGTGGACATGGCGCTGGAGGACAAGGACGAGGCGGCCGTCTCGAGGATCGTCGCGCCGAGCGCCGACGCGAAGCGCGCCGGAGGCGACGACGGCGAAGTCGGCGGCGACTCGACGGACTCGCGCGCGCTGTGGGCGGTCGATCTGTGTCTTTTCGTGCGCGAGCCGGTCGGCCCGCTGGACGCTAACGCCGCCGCTAAACTGGACAGGACCTCGTTGACGCTCGAGTGCGCGTTCGGGGACCGGGACGAGGGCGTGTACCCCTCTCGGGGAGGCGCGGAGGCGAGGCGCAGCAGATTCTTCGGCGCGCCCGGATCCGCCGAGTCACGGACCCAGCCGCCGCCGGGGTACTGGATCGCCGACGACCCCGGGTATTTCAAGTTCGCGCTCCCGGCGACGACGCCCGTGAGGGTTTCGGGGACGACGTGCGTCCCGGCCGGCGCAGTGTACTTCAACGCCGAGATCGAGACGGTCGAATCGGAGACCCGACTCGTTTCCGGCGTCGCGACCATCAAGCGCGACGTGCCGGCGTCGTTCATGGGCGCCGACTACTCCGGGATCCTCGCCGAGTACGTCGTCGTGGGCACGTTCTCCGCCAGACGCGCAAACTGACGTCGCGAGCGACGAGAGCGCGGCGCTCCCGAAGAACTTCGGCGGAGGCGGTATATTACGGCGCAGTGGGCTGGAGCTGTGTGATACATATAGCCACGTACACACATAGCGCATCGCAGTCGCGTGTTGGGTTTCGTTTTCGTCGCGGTACTACCGTATCTATCTATCATGATAACGCGGCGTCTCGCGCGAAGCGCGTCCTTACACGGCGCCGCGCGTTTATTATTACTTGTGCGGCACGCCGTCCATGAACGTCGCCGCGTCGGGCGCTTCGCCGTTGAACTCGGCGCCGCTGAAGTCGAACCCCGGGTGCTCCATCTGGAACCGCTCCTTCATCAGCCTCTGCTTCTCCGCCTGCGCCGCCACGGCGTCCAGCTCGCCGTGCCCCGCGAACGCGCAGGGCCAGCTCCTGCCTCGCTCGCGCTTCTGCAGCTGCACGTGCAGCTCGGAAGCCTCGAGCGTCCAGAAGCTCTCCTCGGTCTTCACCGGGAAGCTCAGCGCGTGCTCTAAATAAGGGGGGTTGCCCTTGATGCCTATGGAGACTTCCGAGGTTTTGATGGCGACGGCCAGCGCGCCCGCGCGCACGCCGGGAGGCACGGAAACGTACACGTTCACCTCCTCCAGGGTCTGGTCCCACTCGTACACCACGCGGCCTTCGTGCGTGAACGCGTGCCTGCTCGTCGGGGCGAGCTGGTCGCCCATGCTGGGACTTTCCGGATCTCTCGTGCGTCCTCCCTTCCCGGCGTCCCGGCGTGTCTTCCGCGCTCTGCCGGTGACTCGCCTCGTCGCCCGAACGCACGCCTCCTCTCTCGTAGACGCAGCACACCGCCTGGAAGCTCGAGACGGCACCCCCGAGGCCACCGCGGGGCCGGCCCCGTGCGCGCGTCGGTCTGAGAGCGGATTCGAAAAGAGAAAAACCAAAACTTTTTTGTTTTCGCGTTGTCTCACTCATCAGTCCGCTATGGCGCCCGCCGACGCGGCGGACGCCGCACGCTCGAACCGATGGGACGAGCTGAATGCAAAACGAAGAGAGCAGAGCATGTACACGTTCATCTTCCCTCTGCTCTACGCGCCCGCGTTGCCGCTTATACGAATAGCGCTACGAAATCACCCCCGACTGCGCAACCGGGCTTACGGCGTGGGCATAGCCGTCGGGCTCGCGCACGCGGGGTACGTCATGGGGCGAGACAGCAGCGTGTAG
>MDSV01070695.1_pt1 | contig 13949 bp, 15 predicted proteins | sample 810851 | NCBI WGS metagenome assembly MDSV01 (sample SAMN05326640, study PRJNA326480) | marine metagenome | isolation source: seawater | place: Atlantic Ocean: North East | collected 2012 | reverse complement strand
GTTGTTTTATTTTTTTTCCATATTAAATTATATTTAAACCATTCATAATTTGATGATACTAACATACTTGTAAACGGTTGTTGTCCAAATAATACAATTACACCACTTGGTTTTTTTACTATTCTCTTATAATGTTCCCACAACTTATCCATCGGTATTATAGTATCCCACTTACATTTTGTACTTCCATAAGGTAAATCACATAAAACTAAATCAATACTATTATCTTTTATTAATTTCATTTTTTCTATACAATCACCCTTATATAATATTATTTCAGGTTTATTCATTATTAATTAAATTTAAAAAAAAAAATCAATTTAACCTTAAATTATTCTAATATACTATCCTCAATTTTACTACTTAAAATATCAGTATTTGTTCTTAAAAATTCACAATTTTTTTTTAATTTATTAAATATATTTTCAGTATTTCTTCCAGGATAACCACCCCAAACAGTATCCAAACTTATAGGATGCATTATTAATGGTTGGGCACCATCTTTTATGCGAATATTTAGTTTTTCTAGTTGTCCGCTAAAATAACTTAATAACTCTTCATTATCAATTATTTTACCTATACAATTATAATAATTCTTTAATCTTATTACTTCATGTTTATCAAAATTTTCTAAATATATTAATAAGTCTTTTATAATATTTATTATTGTATTATTATTATCATCTCCTATATCTTTATTTATGTATTCTTCATGTTCTTCTAAAAAACTTAATAATATTATTTCAATACTTGTTCCAGATAAGTTTACATCTCTCATCAAATCTTTCTTTATAAATAATATTAAATATTTAAATAATGGATATTTTTCTGAAAAAAATTTTACTATTCTATCATGTCCTATTACAAATGTCTGTGGTGTTTCTAAAGAAAACTCTATTTTATTACCTATTTCTTTAATAAAATTATCTATATCCTTATTTTCAGTAATATTTTCTATTGTAAAATTACCAATATGATGGCATGGCTTCTCTGGATTCGGGGGGCGAAATCTACCCTCTAATTTCATATTGGTATATTTCATTTTTTCTAACATATTATTTAATTCTGATATATTATGTTCATTTATTGTTTCATTACATATTTTTGAATGTTGAACGTGATATTTTCCCATTTCATCAAAATTATTATGTAATTTATTAGATATATATTCAAAATATAGAGAATTAAAATCTTTTATTGCTTCTATAAATTTTTCTGTGCTTTTATTAAATAATATATAATATTCTAAATCACTTCCTGATATTGCTGTTTTTTTTTCTCCTCTACTTCCATATTGTAAAAATTCTATTGTAGATTCTGGATATAATTCACTATATTTCTCTTTTAAACTTATTAAAAGTGGATTTATTAGTTCATTTACTTTATTATTAGTTTCATTCTCTTCTTCATATATATCTTTAAGATATTCTACTACTTCTTGTCTTTGTTGTTTTCTCATTTCTTTCCTTTTAGCCTTTTTTTCAGCATGTTTTTCAGCTTTTTTTCTTTTTCTTTCTCTTTCAACTTCTTCTTCAGCAAGTTTTTTAGCTACTGCTGCTTCTTCTTTTTGGATACGCTTTTCTTCTGCTTCTTCTGCTGCTTTTTTTGCCGCATCAAGTTTTTTTGCTTCTTCTGCTGCTTCTTCTGCTGCTTTTTTTGCTTTTTGTGCTGCTTTTTTTTTTTGATTTTTTTCGGTTTTATTTTGATTTTTTTGGGTTTGACTTTTTTCTTCTTCTTCTTCTTCTTTTAATAATTGTAATTCTAGGTCTTTTCTTTTTTCTTCTGCCTTTTTAGCATCACGTTCTTCTTCAGCAGTTCTTACTAACCTTATATGATTTAATGGCACATCTGCAATTTTTACTTTACCGTCTATTTCTTTTACAGTAAACTTTTTACCTGTTATATCAATATCAATTATTATAAAATTCTTTAAAAATTCTTGATTTTTTTTTATTTTTATTTTATCTGTTATATCTATATCACTTGTTAACTTTACTATATCACCTATACCAAATAATATATTTTTTTCCTTTTCTTTCAATTCTTCTTTTTCTTCTTTCTTTTCTTCTAATTTCATAACTCTTTTTGGTTTTGCATATTTGACATATTTATGAGATTTTGACATACTTAATTCTTCTATCAACATATTTAATATTGCAGTAGGTAGTTTTTTTTTATTCATAAATATCTCATATATATGTATGTTATTCATATATTCAGTTATTTGTATATAATCAATTCGAGTTTGAATTATATTTATTTTTTTTCCTTCATCTAATATTTCATTTAAAACTGTAAATAAATTAATAACTTTTACAAAAAATTCATTTATTTTATTCTTTAGATAGGACATATGTTTTATATATTCTTTTAAATTACTAAAAATATCTGCTGATAATAAATTTAAGTCTTCTACAAATCTTTCAATTTCTAATTTAGTTTTCTTATTTTCTTCTTTTTCCAAATTATTTTTAATATCATCATTTTTTAATTTACGTTCAATATTCATTATTTGACCTTCTAAGTTTATTGTTAATGCACCATTTAATGTCTGTCTTCTACTATACATAATATCTTTTAATTCATTTATATCTTTATCATCTAACTTTTCTTTTTTTGAAAAAATATGATAAAAAAATACATATTCATAAATTTCATCAGAATTATTTAAGTTATGTGGTTCCACACTAAAATCTATCTTATCTTTAAACTCATTTAATAAATTTTGTTCATATATACTATTTATTTCAAAAATCAAAGTTTTCAAATAATTCATTTTATAAAATAAAGTATCTTTTGCTTGAATACCACTATATAATAAATAATATATCTCCATATTTTTTTTATCTAAATCATCTGAATCAAATACTTTATTATTTTCTTTATTTTTTGCTAAAACAATTAATAATTTATACAAATTTACTAATCTTATATTATGTGCTAGCATTTGTATATACATTAATTTTTTATCTTCAGGTAAAACTGAGAAATAATCTTTTATATCTTCTTTATACAGAGGACTTACCATATCTTTACTTGATTCACTATCAAATTTTTTTTTTATAACTTCTAATTTTAAACTTTGTGATAAAATTTGTGTTATTTTAATATTATAATTTATTTCTTCTAATAAAATATTTACTATAAAATTTCTTTTATCAATTTCAAATTCTCTTTCCCTTAATTTATTATAAATATAACGATTATATTCAAATAACAAGTTTATATTTAATTTTATTTCTTCATCATCATATATATTACTTGGTTCTTTTAAAGGATACTTATCAATAACATCATACCATGATTCAGAAATAAACTCTATTATTTTAGTTTTTTCATCTTCCTTATCAACTAAAGCTGCTGCTCCTACTATTTTTTTTTTCAATCTTAGATATTTTAATTTATATTTATTATATTTATTTTCATAGTTCATCTATATATATATATATATTATTTTTAAAAATTATTAATATATCCAATATTTAAAATTATTATTTTAAATACTAATTATTATGCACATATATGAAAGACTGAATAGTAATATACAAAATAAAATAGACTATTATATTAAAAAAAATAATAAAATATTACAGAAACAAATTAATTATGAAATTATTTTTTATTTTTTTAAAAAAAATATTAATTCTATTTTTAAAAAAAATATTAATTTTGTTAATTATCAGTGCACCATATTCTAAATAAACTCATTTATTAGATACTATTTCTAACAATCAATATTTAAAATACAGATGATAAGTCATTAACATACAAAAATAAAAATAGACAATTCAAAGATCGCAAACAAAATTAAGAATATTTTGATAAAATGATTAAATTCATATAATCACTTTTATATAAAAAAGTTTAAAATTGATTTTTTTCTAATCTAACAATATATCAACTATGAATATCAATAATAACAAAGTATCAACTCCTGAACTTGAACTTATTAGAACTGATAGCACTACATTATCTTCACTTTATCACAAAAAAAATACTATTGGTAATATAATCACACCATTAGGTAGAGAAAGAGCAATTAAAAGATTGAATACTAAATTTATTGATGAATATAAATCTTATATATCAGCAATATAAACTATGATTTAACTTACAAATATTTTAAGATATTTTTTTACATCTTTTCTACATATAGGACACTTAGAACATTTTTTACTACAACTACTACACAAACATAAATGATTACAAGGACGACATAATACATCCATCTTTTTACTAAAACATATTTTACAATTCTGAATTTCACTTAAATCATTTTTCAATTTTGAATTTAAACTTTTATATTCTTTTAATTCTAATACTAAATCATTATTATTTACAGGTAATATATGATTATATTTACTAATCTTTCTATCAATATAATCCTTTACTTGTATTAATGAATATTTTGTTCCCAACAATTCATCCAATACTAAATCATTATTTTTTGATAATTTATTATATTTTTCAGACCATGTAGGTTTTATTAATTTTCCATATGATTTACTTAATCCTACAGATAAACTTTGTAAATGTCCTATTTGTTTTTTTTGTCTTATTCCACATACAGTTTTAGAACGTTTTATAGTATTGTGTTTAATATTATTATTTAAATTGACATTATAACTCATTTATTGTTTTTTTTTTATAAATCAATTTAAATATAAATTGATTTAAATACTAATAAAATTAATGAAAAAAAATATTTGTAAACCTATTATCTTGATTTCATCTATTGGATATTCTGTATATTATTATAATTATATTCAATATATTAAAAATACTAATAATTATAACTACTATTATTTTTAATTTAAAATATCTGAACTCCATTCAAAATTTGATTCTATATGATTTGTGTTGGCATAACCTTCAAAAGGATTACTAGAAGGCGTCTTTCCAGTTCTTTTACAATATTGATCGTATGATTCATATGGTGGTGGTGGAATTTTAGGAATATCAAAATTATAATATTTTTTCATATCTATTTCAGAATGTTTATGAGATTTTTTATATGATGGCGGTTTGCTTTTCTCACCATATTTTTTTTTATGTCTTCTAACTTTATTTTCACAAAAAATTACTACTCTGTTTGCGGTATTCATTATAATTCTATATTTTTTAGAAATCAATTTTTTTTATTTTCTTTTAATCATAATATCATTTAAATCTACTAATTTTTCTTTTTCTATACTTTTTAATTCATTTGATGATAAGTGATATTTCAAATGTCTTAAAATATCATTTTTATATGAGTTTGTAGTTCGTGGTATTTTATAATCATATGCCGTTTCAATTAATATATGAAAATATTTATAATATTCATTTACATCCTTATATTCTAATAAAGATATCTCACTTAAATCACCTAAATATACATATGATTCATTTACATATTTTCTATAAAATATATGAACTTTTCTATCATCATATATTAAATTTAATAATTGTTCTATATCATTATTATTATTAGTATTATAATAAATCTCTAGTGAATTATCATAAATATTATTTAAAATTCTAATAGATTTAAATACATCTAAATTTAAATTATTATTTATTTTACTAGTCTTAACTAATGGTCTCAAATCTATGAAAAATAATACTGGAGTGTCCATTTTATGTATAAAAAAATAAAATCAATTTACAATCTTTTTTTTATATTTAAACTATTTTTGATTAATTCTTTTGCCTCTATTTCTGCTATTAAAGCTGCCTTTTTTGTTTTTTCTTCATTTATAATAGCATTTTGAATTTTATATCTATCAGTATTCTTACTTTCTAGAAATTTCATAGCTCTTATCACACACTCTTCTAGCATATTTTCTGTTATACCACGTTCTTTCAGAACACTATCATTACACATTATTCTAATTAGTGATGAATCTTGAAATTCCATTAATTTTATACAGAATAAAATCAATTTTTTTTTTTTAAATTGATTGCCTCAAATACTACCTAAAATGTCATCTACAGAACAACTCATTACTTATCTTAGAACAAACTATATTAATTCAAAAAATCAATACTTCAACTTTCTAAATAATTACAAAAAAATATTTTGGAACGAACTATGCAACAAACTCAAACAAAATACTTATAAGTATAAAATTAGAGGTCTTATGAAAATCAATAAATACTTCATTTCTAATAAAATCAAAAATCATAGAAATATCATAAAAAAGAAAAAAGATAAAACTATTACTAATCAATCTACTATTACTAATCAATCTACAATTACTAATCAATCTACTATTATTAATCAACCTACTAATAATAAAGTCATTCAAGAATCTAATAACCAGTCTACACAACAAATTTTAAATAATAAGTCTCTTCCTAAAGAAGAAAAACAAATCATAAATATTTCATCAAAATCTATTAATACTCACACACAACAAACTGACTTTATTACAGAAAATGAAATTAATCAAATTACACATGATATAGTCAAAAATGCTAAACAAACTATGTATTCTAAGACTAATAATCCATGGTGTGCCTTTAAAAATGGTATATCAGATGTTTTTACTGAATTGTCAATAGAATTTAATAAAGTTAGTGATGATAAAATATCTATTATAAATTCTAGAAAAATACAAATTATTAATAAACTATTAGATTTGTATAAGGAAAATTATTCATCATATAAAACACTATTTTCTCACAATAAAGAACTTAGTAAAGATTTATTAATTAATATTCATAATCATCCTCTTATAAAAGAGTTTATTTCTAGTTTTACTAATAAAAAAGATAGAACAAAATTCCTTAATTTAGTAAATACTGTAATTGATAATTAAATATGCTCTTCATTATGATTTGTTTGTCTACAATAAGGACATATTTTTGAATCATAATAAATTTTACCATAGCAATTCATACATAAACTATGCTCTTCTTCATTACATAATGACGCATATCTTACAGTTAGTTCATTATAACACACTATACATTCTCTTACTTTTTTTACAGATAACTCATCAATTATATTATTTAATTTACATACATTACAATCATTTTTATCAAATTTTTTACATATCTTACAAAAATATAAATTATTCAATTCATTTATTACTGCTTTAAAACATTCCATATAATTTTCATAATTTATTGTTTCAAATATTAATGATCTATTATTATATATTAAATAATCTTCTTCTATAGATACTAGTATCTTATTAACTAAAAAACTAAATATATATTTTTGATTATTAATATATGTTGTAAATGGAGTTATTAAACTAAAGTCCTTAAAATTTTTCATTTAATAATTATTAATTGTATATTTTTTTTATATAATATATATATATATATGTATTCACCATTACAAGAAAAAAAAATTAAACCTGAAAAAATTGTTAGTTATAAAAAAACTACTGTAGATTTAGATAAAGTTCCTGTTTGGACTTTATTTTCTTCATTTTTTTCTAAACTTTTTGGTTATTCAGCAGATACATTTGAATACTATGAATCATATAATATATATGGTAAACGTAATAGAGCTGATACTATTACTGAAACTCTTCTTGTCACTCTAGTTTTAGCTGCTTTTATTATGGTAGTTATATTCAGTATTTATAGTTTTGTTAAAATATATATGGGTCATAATGATGATAAAATTTTAGTAAAAATTTTTAATAAAATTCATACTGATTTGGGCACAACTCCATCATCACCTTTTGATGACCGTTTAGTTAAATCTATAGAAACTTCAACATCATATTTATTTGATATACAAGATCATCAAAATGCTGGAACAGTTGGACTTTCTAATGGTTCTGGTCCTATAAAAGAAGATTATGTAAAATATTTTGATTTTAATTCATTTATATTTGCTGAACCTGGTGGTGGTTTATATCCTTCTGATAAAAAATATTGCACTACATTTACTGGAGGAGCACAAGCACAAGCACCTGTATTAGTTCCTCAAGGACCAGATATCGTTCAGATAGATAGAAGAGTTTCTGGTGAAAATCTTAAAGTTATTAATAAAGTTAATCTTCAACTTTCAGAAATTACTAAAAAAATTAATAATTATTTCAGAAAATTTGATTTTAAAGGTAGTTCATATGTTGTATTTAAAACAGATAATTCTAGCACTATTAATACACCTTTCGCAAGTATAAAAAAAATATCTGCTAAATAATATTTATATTATTTTTCTTAATATATCTATTTCATTTTTACTTAATTTATCTATTATATCTTTATTCTCAACTTCATTCTTAAATAAATCTTCTACAAATAATTTAAAATTATCATTTGTTATTTTATCATAGAAATCAAACTCTTTAAATATTAGTTGACTTTTTTTAAATGAATTCTTTTGATTTAATATATAACAATATTTTGGATAATCTAAAGATGTATTTATATTTTTATTTTTTTTTATTTTTGATAATCTATATGATATATATTTAGCACTTATATAATATATATATTCAATTATATCCCAATTTTGATATTTTGTCACATAATATTCAAATTTTATTCCTTCATAAATATGTTTATATAAATCATATATGTTATCTTCTACATTATTTTTACAATTATCTATTAATATTTTATATACATTTTGATGTAATGTATAATTTAATAAAACAACCTGATCATTATAACATTCATTACTTTTTATTTTTTTATAATTATTTAATAAATTTCCTAGTTCTGTAAATAAATTATAGTCTGTATCTTTTAATACTATATTATTTATATCTAAATCTTTTGAATCTTTATAATAATCTATCATAATTATTAATTTTTTTATATCATTTTGACATTTTGATTTTAATATATTTAATTTTATTTCATCTATATTAAACTTATATTTTTCTATTATATTACTTCCTATTTTATATAATACTGTTTGACTTGGTATTCCCATTTTTATATGTTCTATTTTTTTTTTTGGATAATTTGGATTTTTATCATATTTTCCTATTATTAATAATGGTCTATCTGATTTATTTTTTTTAAATAAACTATGTAAATCAATTATGTCATTTTTACTTAATATATTATTATCTATATTATCTATTATATATCCCATTTTTTTCTTTTTTTGTTGTAACATACTACAAACATCAAATGAATTAAATGATTCTGTTATTTTACTAAATAATTTATTTTTATTTTTATAATTAATAATATCAAATTCCATTATTTCATATCCTTTATTTTTTAAATATAATTCTCCTAATATTGATTTACCTACTCCTGTACTACCAGACAGCACACAAAACATAAATTTATTTTCTAAATTATCATACCATTTATCCAATTGTTTAACATATTTACTTACATCATATAATTCATCTAATTTAGTTGGTTTAAAACTATCAATTAACATTAAATTTAAAATTAAAAAAAAATCAATTTACTTTACTTAAAATATTAATCTTTTTTATTCATTTTCCGTTTTTATTTTTATTTAGAGACCGAGTTTTTTTTTTATTTATAGAACTTTTTACTTTTGGTCTAACTGCTTTTGGTTTAACTATTTTAACTGCTTCTGGTTTTAAAATTAGAGCATTCGAAAAATTTACAAGTTCTGGACTTATAATATTGGCACCTGTTTCAGGTTGTAATATTGTTGGTCTAACTGCTTCTGGTATAACCACTTTTGGTTTTCGACTATTCGAAAAATTTACAAGTTCTGGACTTACAATTTGGTCTCCTATTTCAACTCCTAATATTTCTGGATTTGAGTCTAGACCCTTCGACTCCCTTAATTCTGTTAGTTCTTGTATAACACCTTCTCGATCATTATTCTCATTTATTACTGAATCAGATATACCTGATAGAATAGGTGAATTTTCGAGTGGATTTTCTGCCTGATTAATATTAGTTTTTTTTAATGTTTTTATAATTTCATCTGAAGAATTGGAACCACCATATAATTGTTTTGCTTTAAGATATTTTAACTTATATTTTAAATATTTTGATTTATAGTTCATATATTATATAAATTGATTTTTTTTTTTTATTAATTAGTAAATGTTTGTTTATAAACCATGTGGAATAGAAGGCTCATATATTGCTGATTCATATAAAAAACAATTAAACAAAAAGAAAGTTTGTTTATGTGGTAAACTAGATATTATGGCAGAAGGATTATTACAATTATTATTTGATGAAGACTGCAAAAATATGAAATATCATCTTAATCATAATAAAGTATATAGATTTAAAATTTTATGGGGTATTCAAACAGATACATCAGATTATCTAGGATTAATCTGTAATATTAAAAATATCAATCATATTGATACTAATTTTATTAACGAAAATATGGAATCATTTATCGGTTCATATAATCAAAAATTTCATAATTTTTCTGCTAAAACAGCATTTAATCAAAACAATGAAAAACATAGTTTATGGGAATGGTCTAAATTAAATAGACTAAATGAAATCACTATTCCTCAAAAAAAAGTTTCTGTTAAATATATTAAACAATTAGATACACAAAAACTAACATTAAAACAAATCAAAAATTATATTATTACAAACTTAAATTTAGTAAAAGGTGATTATAGACAAGAAATTATAAAAGAACAATGGATTAATTATAATAATGATATACCATACTATATAACAGAATTTGAAACAGAAGTTTCTTCTGGATTTTATATTAGACAACTTATAGAAGACTTTGCTTCAAAAACAGGTATTATTGGTTTAGCTTATAATATTAATAGAATTGCTATTCTAAATACTTCTTAAAATTCTGAATTTTTTTTTTATCAAAATTTCATATTTTTAAATCAAAAATTCATAAAAAATTTATCATAATCTTCAAATTTCATAAAAATTATCTAATTTGTTAGTTTTTCTTATTATTTTACTATTTTATTGACTCTATCACAAAGAATGTTCTTTTTTTGACCATTTTTTTCAAAAAAATTAACTGTTTATTAGTTTTTCTTATTATTTTACTATTTTCTTGACTTTTCCACAAAGAATGTTGTTTTTTTGACCATTTTTTAAAAAATCTGATTTTTGTTATGTTGAGTCAATTTTATTATTAATCATTTATTAATATTTTACTAACAAATCTATATAGTCTAAATGTATTATAATATATTATTATGACAAATACTATTTATTTGCTAGTCAAACAACAAATAATAAAAAGTCAAAAATATAGTAATATTTGTTCAAAAAGAATGTTCAAATAAAGTTTTTTGAACAGAAAATTTCCAATTTGAAAAAGTCTTGAAAAAAAAAAGTTCCCCCCCCCCTCCGAATTTAAGTAATTTTTAAGTAATTGGGGTCAATTTAAGTAATTTACTTAAAAAATTCCTTAAGTAATTTTTTTTTTTTACTTAATTTAAGTAATTTTAACTTAAATTAAATATTTAAAAATAAAATATTGTATATATTTATATCCTATGGTAGAGTATAAATGTTTGCGTTGTGGTTATGATGCAAAACAGAAAATTAACCTGATCAGACACCTAAAACGTAAAAATCCATGCAAACCCACTTTGTCAACCATTTCTATAGAAAACGTTCAGAAATACTACAATTTTGAGGTAATAAACTGTTCAGAAAAATTACTTAAAAATGACCCCAAATTGACCCAAAATGACCCCAAATTGACCCATTTTGGCCAAAAATTACTTAACAAAATTGACCCCACATTGACCCCAAATTTTGAAAAATTCCTTAAAACTGACCCCAAATTGACCCATGTTCAAATAAATTTAGAAAATGAAGAAAAAACTAAACATATGTGTTCATATTGTAATAAATGTTATTCAAAAAATAGTCATATGCGTAGACATGAAAAGACTTGTAAACATAAAACTGCTTTTGAAAATAATATTAAAATAAAAAAATTAGAAGAAGAAAATAAAAAAGTATTAGAACAATATAACAAATTACAGGAAACTATAGAGAAATTAATTTTAGAAAAACCAGAAATAAATACTATAACAAATAATAATACAAATATAAATAATACAAATAGTCATAATACAATTAATATACATATAAATAACTTTGGTGAAGAAAATAAAAGATATATAACAAAAGATTATATATCAGCATTATTGGAAAAACCTTTTCAAGCAATACCAGAATTAATCAAATATACTCATTTTAATGAAGAACATCCTGAAAATCATAATTTAAAAATTACTAATAAAAAAGATTCTTATATGAAAGTATTGAAAAATAATAAATGGGAGTTAGTTGATAAAAAAACTACAATTAGTGATTTAATTGATAAACAACATAGTCAATTAAATAGTTATGATATGGATGAGACTAAAATTAATCAAACTGTATTTAATAGAATCGAAAATTTTAACAAAAAATATATTGAAGATGATAAAGATTTTATTAATAAATTATATAAGGATAGTGAATTAATAATATTAAATAATAGTCAAAATTGATTTTTAAAAACTCCTATCTAAGATGTATCTACTTGAAAGTCTCGATAATATTGTTGATAAATCAGTTATTACTGATTTAAGAAACTTTTTGAAAGAGTCAAAGTGGAATTATAAGGTTCCTGGAGGACTAGGGACAAATTATCCTCAAAGATTTGTAAATACCTATGGTGATGGAAGATATGTCACTAACAAAGGAAATCTTAAGGGTTCATATTGGAGTTCAACATATTGGACAGCACAGCAAACACAAAATAATATATCACTAGAAACAAAAACTGAATCACTTCCAAAAGAATTATGTAATATTATACCTAATCTTCGTGATTATTTATATAAAAAGTTTCCTATTAATTCTATGAGTAAATATACATTTAATATAGCAGTATGTAATCAATATAATGAACCATCTATGAATATTTCTGGACATACAGATGATGATTATTGGTATCCTAAAGAAATAGAAAATAGACCTATGTTTGTATCATTATCATTTTATTTAGATGGAACACCTGTTCGTGATTGCCACTATTCACGTTTTCAAATAAAAATTAATGATAAATGGACCGATATAAAATTAGACGATAATAGTGTTTTATTTATGAGTTCAGATATTCCTCACAGAGTTCTTTCATATAAAAAAAAAGATTACAAATATTTTAAACCTCGTATTAATATTACATTACGTTCTACATATTCAATCCATAAAAATCCTTTACTTCATAATATATGTGTAGCAAATCATAGCAGATATTATAGATGTCCTTATGCTTTAATTAGTAATCCTGATATAGATAATCAAAAATTAATAGATGTATTAGATAATTATAATAAATTTTGTAGTGATAATAATTATCCTTTAATTATATCTAAACAAAGTAAAGAACACTCTACTATAACAAAAAAAAAATGTATTGACTTATATAAAAACTTTATACTAAAATACAATCTAGATAATATAGTATACTTCAAATCTAATATGGTAGTTGAAACTTTATATTGTGTTATTGAGTATTTAAAGAAACTGAAATAAAAAATTCTAACATTTCCATAAAACTGTTCTAGACCAATAATTAGCACTTTCCTTATTATTATATGTAAGATTGCCTTTACCATCTCTAATACCTTTACTACGAGTGCAGTAATTTTTACGACGTTTATTATCCTTATGCATCAAGAAATCTTCATAACCTACTTGACCAAAATGAATTACACCTTTTTTTGTTAAAACTTTCATTTTTTTATTTTTTTTTTCACTTTTAACAGGTTTATATAATTTTAAATTACTATTTTTTGATTTAGTTGATTTTTTTGGTTTATTTAAAGTTTTTGATTTATTTTTACATACTATATTATTTTTATATTTTTTCATTCTACAATCTATTTTACCACCTGATAATTTTTTTTTAATGCATTTACCCTTATCTGATTTTCTATATCCATTTTTACATCTTAAACGTTTAATTGATTTTTTAGGTTTAGTTGATTTTTTAGGTTTAGTTGATTTTTTAGGTTTAGTTGATTTTTTAGGTTTAGTTGATTTTT
>MDSV01104412.1_pt1 | contig 13950 bp, 14 predicted proteins | sample 810851 | NCBI WGS metagenome assembly MDSV01 (sample SAMN05326640, study PRJNA326480) | marine metagenome | isolation source: seawater | place: Atlantic Ocean: North East | collected 2012 | reverse complement strand
TCTTTTTTTAACATATATATTTTTTGATAAAGTTATTTAATATTTTATAATTCTGCTCTGGTTTATTTAATGATGATGTATTAAGTATAATATCAGGATTAAGAGGTTTTTCATATTTTGATATTTTTGAATAACCTATTAGATCTCTAAGCTCATTTTTATCTGCTTTATAATATAGTTTTTTTGTATCGCGATATTTTAAACTTTTTATATCTGCTTTAACATATATGAAATATATATTTTCACCAAACAAATTCTTGATTGTATTTCGAATAGCTTCATATGGTGATATTACAGAGACTATCGTAACATCATATTTCTCATATTCTTTTTTACAGATATTTGCAATAAATAGATTGTTTTTGCTTATATCTTTTTTAGAGAATCCAAGTGGGATATCATAATTATCTCTAATATCATCTCCATCTAAAACTTTAGTGCTTTTATTTAATTCTTTAAATTTATTCACTAAATATTTCGAATAGAAAGACTTACCAGCACCTGACATTCCGGTTAACCAAATTATTTTAGCCTTTGTGAATAACAATTTATTTGAGTGTTTTAGAAACTTTAATTATCATTTCGATACATTTTTTTGGATATTTCCCTATTGCTGTTTCTGCAGCTAAAACAAGGCCAGTTGCACCATCTATAAGCGTATTGTAAACATCATTAACCTCCGCTCGTGTTGGCTCCATTCTAGTTACCATTGACTCTAATAAGTTTGTTGCAACATATACGGGAGGTTTAGCGCTTATTGCTTTAGATATAATCTCTTTTTGTTTTTTTGGTATCTCATGTAAAGGTATCTCTTTAGATAAATCACCTCTATCTATAAGAATGTTATCGGCTTCATTAAGTATCTCTTTTAAATTTCTTAAACCTTTTTTTGATTCAATTTTTGACGTTATTGTAATTTTATTCTTGAACATATTCCTTAACTTTATGACGTCAGATGCTTTTGAGGTAAATGATAATGCATAGTTTTTTATCTTTAATTTTTCTCCTATTGAAAATGCCTTTATATCTTTATTTGTAAATGGAGGGATTTTTATATCTCTGTCTACAGAAATACTCTTATTTGAGCCTATGACGCCACCTTGTAGAACTTTACATTCAAAATATCCATTAGTTTCTTTAATTATTTTTACAACGACACTATTAAAATCGATTGATAAGATATCATTTTTTCTCAAATTCTTAAAAATATCTTTTGGAAGAAGAGTAATATTAGCATTAATTTCGTTATTCTTATTTATCTTAATAGTTTTATTAGTAATAAGGTTTTTAATTCCACCTGATATTTTTGATGTTCTTATTTGTGCTCCTTCACTGTCTAAACATATAGGTGTTTTTGAGTATCTCCTTATGTATTTTACTATCTTAGGAATTTCTCCTATGTCAGTATGAGAGAGATTTATTCTCAATAATTTTATATTCTTACAATCAACGGAAGATAGAAATTCTTTGTTTAGTGTAGAGGGGCCTAGTGTTATGAATAGTTTTGTCATATTTTATGTATAATTTTGTTTTCCTTTAGCCTTAAAATATTTTAGCTTCAAGATTCTAGGAATATGCAAAAATCTTACTATGTTTCTGAATATAATAGCAATCAACGCGTAGTATTTGGGTTGAGATATAATTTGCCTTCTCCTCATAGAATTAGATAATGCATAGTAAAGAGTAATCTTTTCTTTATCATTAAAATATTTTTTTTGATTCTTATACTCATAAAAAAGTTTTTCTGGAATTGATAAAAGATCTAGAGGTGTCTCCTCGTTAAGAACGTTGCTAATTTTACTTGTGTGCTTATCAATCTCATTGAATTCATCTTGCCTTAAAACTTTTTTATAGTTTTTTGAAATGTCATTAGAAATACCTTTAAGTGGACCATAATGTGAATTACCAAGCCAATTCTGCCCTGCTATCGTTGGGTTCAAGAGTGTATCTTCAAATTCAAGACCTACGCGATTAATAATGTTCTTCATAACATAACTAGGGTTTTTTGTAAGTTGGTCATGCCTATATACAATAAACCTAGCATTTGAGTCAAATTTTTCCTGTAATAATCTGACACGAGTAAGAGATGTTAGCCAACATTTAATTTGCGCACCAATTTCATAGGATGTAAATTTCTTCACGAATAAATTTGGGCATTGCGGCCAAGCAAACCTCCGAGATCCGAAATATCTTCTGGCAAATCTTGTTTTTTCTGCGGCAACGTAACCATAAATATCTCTAAGAGGATATATAAGCGTCGAATCTTTAAATGAATCAAAATAATAGTCAATATTTGTCAAATAAAGACCACCGCTATCATGCATAACAACATGTGACTGATTTTTAAGATACTTGGCATTATCCCATGATTTAAAATATGCGTAGTGTCTTATATTATACAAATCTACAATGTTACTAGCTTTTTTTGACTCATAGGATATTATTTCTTTGAACAAGTCATAATCAAAATCTGTTTTTACATTTCCATAGAATACTTTTTCAAGATAGTTTTCTCTCACACCTAAAGGATCTGCATGTTCTTTGCCCCAAGTGGTTTCATAAGATGGTTTTTTCTTTGGAAGTTCTAATAAATCAAATATATCAATATCAGTCGGCGGATTATAAATTGGAACAGACTGCGGAACTCCAGAATAATCCTCCACAACATCAAAATATGATGAGTCTCTTGGAAAACCTAATTCTATAGGGTAACTTAGAATTCTTGAATGATTATCGAAAAGTCTTGCAAGTAGTGAACCTCCGCTTCTATTAATTCCAGCAATGTATATTTTTTTAAATTTATTCATTTATCAAGTTTTCTATGATCATCTGCAAAAACAGACATATATTTTTTTGAAAATAAAATGTGCACTATTATCAGATAAATAGATAAAAATAGATTAATAATAAAATAAATAATGAAAAAATTGATTGAAATAGTTCCAAGTATGAGGCAAAGAAAAACAATATCATCTAATAAATTAATTGGCCTGAATGATATTTCATTTCTCAGTGTTGGATGTAACTTAGTATCATGTTCAAAATTTAACCATCGTATATACGCAGAATATCTGTCATAGATAAGGTGTTGGATCGGAGTAGAAAATATACTTACCATCATAAGGATAAGAGTAAAATCAAAGTTTATTAACACCAGTAAATCATCAATATAGATTTCATTGTGATTAATAACTGCATAGAGTAAAGATATTTGAAAAAAACCTATAACGATAATATCAAATAATCCATCTATAAATCGGCCAAAAAATGATGGCGTATTAGTCAGTCTAGCAATACTACCATCACAATAGTCTATTATTACTGATAGAATAAATAACAAGAAACAAATATGATATATTTGATATCCAAAAATAATATGAAACATACTTGCTGAAAGTCCAACTATCAAGGCAATCAGAGTTGTAGTATTAGCAGAACATCTCAGATAGATAAATATTGGCGTGACATATATACTCAATGTCTTGAAAATAGTTTCTAGCGAGTATAGATTAGTTATCTGATGTTGATTAACTTTCTTTAATTCTTCTATGATTTTAGATAATTTCATTATTAATAATTTGATGTTGATTTTCTTTAAAGAACTTTTTTGCATAGGTATAATCATTTAAGGTATCAATTTCACACCATCCTCTACATATCTTTTTAACTGGTATTAGTAATTCTTTTTGAGTAATTAAATATTGAATGATATCAGTTAAATACATCATTTTAATTTTAGAGAATGAGTTTTTTTCAAAATTATCATTATAAAAATCAATCATTTGGCTTAGGGTTTCTTTAGAAAATTTCATTAAGCCAAGATAGCGAGCATCAATTTGATTTATATTAATTTCTGAATTGCCTATATCGCTAATATAATCATCTGTTATTTTAAAGGACTCAAGATCATAATCGATTTTCCCATATCTTTCCGCCCAATACTCTTTCCAATTGGTGTCCGCAACAACGATATCCTTTCTGGTATCAGCAATCAATGCCTCAAGAATTTTTGAAAAATATATAATATCACCATATGAAATAACAACATCATCATCAAGAATATCCCTCGCACACATCAGTGAGAAAAACATATTAGTAGTCTTGTATGATTTATTCTCAATAATTTTGATATATGGATTATTTATTTTATGAGCATAGTGACCTCCAATGACAAAAATATCATTTATGCCCATCATCTTTAATTGTTTTACCTGTATTTCAAGAATATTGGTACCTAAAATATCAAGCATGCACTTTGGTGTCACAGCTGTATGATTACCAACTCTTGTGCCCATACCTGCAGATAGGATAATCGCTTTCATATGAAGTTATGTATTATCTCTTTTGCAATATCATCATTAATTTTTCTTTCAGGATGCCATTGAATCCCGAGAATCTTATTTTTATTATTGTAAAAACCCTCAACAGTATCAAATCTTACATCGACAGCAAAACATTTTAGATCTTTCGCTAAATCATCCTCTAATATACAGTGATCATGATACTGATTTATCGAATAAGTAATATTTTTACCTATAAGATCATCTAATCCTCGAATATCGTGAAAGATTCCTTGTTCAGAAAATGTCTCTTTTTTGCAGTGAAAATATGGTTGTATTTCACCACCAAAAAAATCATTAATTTTTTGCATACCATGACATATTCCTATCAAAGGAAGATTATTAGAAATTGTATATTCAATTAATTTATTTTCAGTATTATCTCTCTCATGGAAAAATGCTGGGTTTCTCTCAGATATACCTGAATTTACTATTTTTTTGATATCACCTGAACCAGAGAGAATTACCCCATGTATATCATCGTTCAAATAGTCATTTATCTCATTTCTTAGATTATCAACAGGAATCAGTTTTATGCCTATATGATTGAAATAACGCATATATCCTTCGTCTAAATAATTAAATTTCATACCATTATCTTTGATTTTCATTGATTGACTAATTAAATATTTCATACTTAGAATCTGTTGAAATTTTACCTTCATAACAATTTAATGTCAGAAAAGGTGCACAACGAAGACTATCAAAAAGTTTATGACCACATCCTATAGCTGCGGGAATATTTAATTCTGCACACCTAATTGCCATATGCGAACCCATTCCACCGTATTTGGTTATTAAGCCTTTAATTTTATTTGCAAAGATCCAATCAAAGCCTGGATCAGCGCTATCAATGAGAATAATGTAATTAGTTAAGTTAATCGATGTATCAGAATTTTTATCAATTTTTTTAATTTTGCCACTTGCAATTTCTTCTGTTATAAAATTAGGTTTGCTTGTTTTATGTTCAATTATAAATAGATCTTTTAGCGAGGTTATGCATTCATTATGAGTATGATTATTATTATTTTTAAAACAATTTATTTGTGATTCTATATGATTCTGAAACATATTCACGCATTCAACCTTATTTGGATAAGATAGACCTGCTAATAAGATATCGATATCTATGTACTCCATATCCTTTACATCTATTTTCAGGTTTCTTGCTAAAGCTTCTATAAGGTCTAGAGTACTCGAAATAGTTTTGCTGAATTTGAATTTCAAATATTCACGTAATTTTATTGATTCAATGAGAAATTCATATAATTTATCAACACTACAGTCTAAATTATACTTTTCTGATATATATGATAGTTTTTTAATAAAGTCTCTACGATTTAATTTTTTTCTACTATCTTGTTTTCTTACATTAATTTTATTAGATAATTTAAACTTTGGAGATAATAATGAATATGTGCCTGAACGCATATGATTATATTTTTTATTAATTTTAGAAACTGATAATTTATTTAAGTCTGATGTATATTGTGAGACTATTGTATTTAAGGAATTATAGAAACATACAGAATCATTTTTTGTCATTAAATTGTCTAATACACTATAATCAATTATGTATTTACTTATAAATGCCATCCTTGCTGCAGCTGAGAATTGAGATGTTGCATATTCTTTTAAATCATCAAGATTCTGTTTAATAAAGGTTATCAGAGTTAAATGACTACCACAAATATCTATTGGTTTCTTTTGAGAACATTTCTTTAAATCACTGATGTACTTTGATTTGTATGTAGGAAAGTTATCAATGATTGATTTTGTTAGGAGACTTAAACTCTTAATGTAAGTAGAATATTGTGATTTTGTAAGATATTTTCTTAAAGAACTAGATAAATCTTTATCTATAATTATAGTACCGGGCATAATTTGAAATTCAAATTTATCATGATTGACTAAATTACTTAAATATCTATCTTTATAAAATATTTTAAGTTTAGTCTTTAAGTTCATGTTTATATCATTTGGTAACAAAGCCTCAATAACAGATTCCACATTAATATATGGCTTATTACCAAATTTGTGCATTAAACTTTTATTTACCTTACTATAACCAATTTCCTCTAATCCTATATTCCAGTTTTTTTTCATAAAGATATCATTGAATATTGAGTAAGAGAGAGGCTTAGGGTTTTCTCCTATTAACTCGCTTGGATTCCAAAATGTCATGTCGCTAAAAATTGTGGCATTTTGTTTCTTTAGTTCATCATATTTTCTGATGCTATTTTCCATAAATTCATTTGAGATCATTCTTGAATACTTTATATTTGTAGCTAATGGTCTAACTTGATATATTATAACATCATTATTTTTGCTAATCGCAAACTCAATATCTAATACCATAGATTTAAACAGTTTTTCAATTTCAATGATTGAGGCTAGAAGTTTTTTCCATTTAGATGGACATCTGTATCTATTAACATCACGATAGAGCCATACTGTATTGCATGTCTTGCCACTTGTAACAGTGTCGGTTTTACCTGATTGATCATCATAAGTAATTACATAATAAGGTGAGTTCGTTTTTAAACCTCTAGTGAAAACTACTCCACTCGTCTTTATATCAGAGGATTGTTCTTGTACTAATATCTCTTCATTCATATATGATTTCATTTTTTCCTTATATGTATCAATAACTTGATTTATAGATTTGGACAATAGTTTATCATTATCAATACAGACATTTTGAACTGTAAGAAATTCACCTGCATGTGAACTAGTCAAGCTATCCTCTTTTTTTGTTGAACTCCTAATTATGATAGTTTTATTAAATTTTTTCTTAATTTCATTTATAATTTTTTTCTTATTATTAATAAAATCATTAACTTGAAATGTAAAAATTTCCTCAATAATTGATTCATTGAGGTATTTATCTAATGTTATTAATGTCTGTCCTTTTGTTTCGAAAAGATTCTTATAGTTGTTAAATTGATAGTCACGAATATTATTTTGAGTATAATTATTTGTTATTGAGAAATGATTATAAATTAATTCTCTAGATAACTTTTTATAATGGCTTGTCAATTTGGTTTTAATATTATGTGTATCCATGAATGTTTGGCCTGGAAGAATACTCCAATCATCTCCATGAAATACTGTTATTGAGCAATTCCTATATTTATTTAATATTTTTTTAAGATTATTTTCGGGATTAATTGAGTCTTGCGTCATTACTTTATCTACATATTTACAAGACTTTATTACTTCAATGCGCTCTTCTAAACTACATAAATTTTTTCCTTGCCATTCACTACATACTTTGTCTGATAAAACACCACAGATATGATAATCAGACATTTTCTTGGCTTTTTCTAATATTCTTAGATGGCCATAATGAAATAGGTCAGCAATTACAAATGAATACGAAATTTTTTTTATCATACATTAAATAGGATATAGTTAATATTTAAAAGAATTTATTTTTAAAGATATTTGTCATCCATTTTTCTATCAGAAATAAATTTTGCAGGAGATCCAATATACGTAGAATTAGATTTAGTATCTTTGGTAACAACACTTCCGCCACCAATAACGCAGTTATTACCTATCTTAGTTCCATGAAAAATAGATGCACCAATCCCTATATTAGAATATTCTCCTATAATACAATTGCCTCCCACTGCAGAATTTGGTGCTAAAGATGAAAAATCTCTCATTGAACAATCATGATCAAGTGACGAGTTTGTATTTAAAATACAATGATTAGAAATAACAGTTTCTGGGTTGATAGTTACACCAGCCATAATTACATTTCCATGCCCAATATTACAATACTGACTGACATTTGCTGAATTATGAATACAATTAATAAATTGAAAATCTGGCACAGATTCTAAAATATTTTTGACAACTTTATTTCGAGTAAAGTTATCTCCTATTCCTACCACACCTTTATTAAAAGCATAATCAGTCATTAGCTTTGGTAGGGACTCTTCATCTCCAATGACCTGATAGTTCAGGATGGTATCTTGTATATTTTTATATTTATCAATAAATCCTACTAATTCATATTTAGGATTATTCTCAATCATATCTACAATAACTTTTGCATGCCCTGATGCACCAAATATTACTACTTTACTTATCATTAGAAATCAACTTGATGTTTGAGCTTCCACAGCTTGTATTGGGCTTCCGGCGAATATCCTGCAAATTTGGCCTTGGTTGGCTTCCAAATATGCCTGCTTCTATATTTATCTGCGACATACCAAAATTCTTTTTCAGTAATATCAAGATAGCCTAAAAATTCTTTCCAGTATTTTTGAGGAAATTCTCCGTCATATTTATGGACTAAAGCAACTCCTTCATCTCGGTTTATATGTCCATCTCTAATTTCATGAGCAGCATCAGATGTTGCTCTACAGATACCAAATTTCATATATGTCATCCAATGATGGAAACCATCTAACTTATCATCAATACTGCCATATTTTTGATAAGTTCCCTCAGATCTATCATCATTTGCTACGAATCCTGTATTTTCTGCTGCATAATAGTAATTCCACTGCGGAGTCCACCTCTCATAATATGACATATAATGACGTGATATTCCGACTCTCTTGAGATCCTCAGGATTTGGTGGAGAATATAAGTCAAATGATGAAGATGCTATCTCATCTTTAGTGAAGATATTTCTTTTCAAACCAGCTTCAACTAATTTTTGCGCACTACTACCTTTATAAAAAATCTCTGACCAATCATCCATAGGAGCTGTTACCATATTTTTATGTTTATCTTCTCCACCATACTCAACCTCACCATTTTCGCCAAAAAATAATAAAGGGATATTATATTTGACAGCTAAATGAAGTGCCAGATATTCTTGTCCATATCCAAATGGATCCCATGCGTCACCATGCAAGTCAAATGCTAATAATGATAATTTTCTATGTAGTTTTCCATCTGAATGCATTAATATATTATCAAAACCACAATCTTTTAATGCTATAAAATTCTTCCATCCTATTTCTGTATATATAAAAGGGGCCCATGTAATAGTGAGTGGATGCATACCATACTTGTGTTTAAGTTTGTGTGCAACCATTCCGCTATCTTTACCGCCAGAACTAGGTACAATAACATCCCAGGATCCATCTTTAGATCGATAGGTATCACAAACTTTTTGTAATTCTTTTTCACGCAGTTCCCAATCAATTTCATTATCTTTCTCATGAGCATAATCACAGGCAGAACAAACTCCTTCTTCTTTTACATCCCATTTAATCCTTGGACGTTGATTAGAAACAACACATTTCTTACAAAATTTAACATCCTTAGGAAGTTGTTCTAGTTGTTTATCAAATATTTCATCTGATACTTTTATAACTTTGCTCATTATTTCTCCTTTTTATAGTTTAATAAATTCATTCAATAACTTTAAACCATGCTCTCCACTTTTTTCTGGATGGAACTGACAACCGTATGCATTTTTTGATTTAATAATTGCAGTTATTTCGACATCATTATATAAGGTATGCGCTATAACATTCTCATCACTTTTACAATTTGCTTTATATGAATGCACAAAATACATTGATGATTTATTATTTTGTCCATTTAATATTTTATCATTTTTATAGATAATACGATTCCATCCTATGTGTGGAATTTTATGTCGATCATTTTTTGAATTTGTTTCTGGAATTTTTTCAACATCACCTTCAATAACTCCTAAGCCATCAATCTCGCCAAATTCAAAACTTTTTGACATCATCATTTGCATACCCAAACAAATCCCCAGGAATGGTCTTTCTTTAACAATATGCTCTTTGATTGGATCGATAAGATGCCTCAGTGACAACCCTCTCATTCCATTTTTAAAGGCTCCAACACCTGGCAAAATAATATGTGAAGATTTACCTACGTCATCAGGTTTTTCTATAATTTTTGCATCAATACCTAGATACTCTAATGCATTACTCACATTAAATAAATTACATAGCCCGTAATCAATTATACTAATTCTTTTCATATTCCCTTACATTAAAATTATTTTCAAGACAGAATTCTCGAATTTCTTCTATCGTTAAACGCTCATAATGTAAAATATCGGCCATAGCAACTGCATCTGCTGACGATTCTTCTACTACTCGACTAAGATGATTCAAATTTCCCATTCCACCGCTTGCTATTACTGGTATCGATACAGATTCCGAGACACTTTTAATTAAGTCAAAATCAAAACCTTTTTTTGTTCCCTCATAATCAATCGATGTTAATAATATTTCTCCTGCTTCGTATTTTTCAGCGCTTTTTACCCAATCCATAACATCAAGTCCTGTTTTTTGTCTACCGTTTTCTGTATAGACTTCCCAACTATCAGCGCTCTTTTTAGCTTCTATAGATAAAACCATGCATTGAGAACCAAACTTTCTTGAAACCTCTTTAATTAATTCAGGATTTTTTGTAGCAGCTGTATTTATAGCAACTTTCTCTGCTCCACATCTTAACAAATATTTAACATCATCAATCGACCTAATCCCACCGCCAACTGTTATTGGTACATAAACATCTTTTACTGTTTTCTTGACAATATCGCTTAAATTATTTCTACCATATAAACTAGCTACTGTATCCATATATATTATTTCATCAATACCGGATTGATAATATTTTTTTGCATATTCATTAGGGTTGCCAATAACTCTTAAACCTTCTAAATGTATTCCTTTGATTAGATTAGGACCTTTAATATCTAATCTTGCTATGAGTCTAGTATTGCTTGTTGTTTTACTCAATTGGATTTCTTAGTTCCCATTTATTGTCGACATATTTCCATATATGAGGTGATCTGAAGGTATCACATAAGTCATTAAAATATTTAAGATCAAATACTGGTTGCTCAAATTGCTTGTAAGCTATAGGAAAATTATCTTTATCAATTGATAAGTATTTAAAAACTTCATCTGCAAATCTATCTGGATATTCATGATCGAACTTTTTAACTAACAAAACTCCTTCATCTCTCGTTATATCACCAGATCTGATTTCTTGAGCAGCATCGGCTGTTGCTCTGCCTATTCCAAATTTGACTCCCATAGTATAATAAAAAAAATCATCTATTTTATCATCAATACTATTATATTTACTATATGTACCCAATGTTCTCTCCGGTGCAGCTTTAAAATCACTATTTTCAGCGGCATAATAATAATTAGATTGTGGATGCCATTTTAAATAGTAACCAAGATATCTAAAATCTAATGAAGTAGATTTGATATCCTTGATATTTTGAGGAATATAAATAGACAAATCAGTATCAGTCAAACCAAAGTGTTTTTTTAAAGTTTCATATGAAATGCCTCCAAAATACATTTCATCTCTCTCTTGAATTGAAGAAAACGCCCAATCTCTTTTTGATGACATGGCCTCATTGACGGGTGTACCATATTCCGCTTCTTGTTCACCATAAAATATTAGAGGGATACCAAATTTGATGGCCATTTTTGGCGCAAAACACTTTTGTCCTAGTATAAAAGGTTGGAATGGATGAAGTAGTTTATCTACAGCTAATCTAGTCAATAATCTATGAGTCCTCCCGTTTGGTGTCATAAGATAATTATCCATTCCAGAATGTATCCAAGCTTGAAAATTCGACCATCCCCAATCTGTATACATATTTGGTGCCCAAGTAACAGTTAATGGATTCATATTATATTTATATTTCAATATATGAGATGCATAGAAACTATCTTTACCCCCAGAGCCAGGGACAAGACAATCATACGAGCCATTTTGACTTCTATATTTATCACATAAATCTTTTAATTCTTTTTCTCTTTTCTCCCAATCAATGTTTTTGTTTTTTTTCTCTGTAACTACACATGCATCACATACTCCATCTTCATTGAAATTTATAGTAGTTTTTTTGGAATCTTCCGTATGCTTAAATTCTATTGTTGTATTTGGGCGCTGATTAGAAATAACACATTTTTTACAGAACTTAACTTCTTTGGGAAGACCATATTTAGTTACATTTGATTTGTCTTTTTTAAATTCTGTTAAATCAATTTTACCAGGGGCTTTTATTATTATTTTTGATTTATCCATTATTTAATAGTCCAACCTCCATCTACTATTATATTTTGCCCTGTTATATAAGACGACATATCACTAGCCAAGAAAAGCACTGATTCCGAGATATCATTTTCTCTTGCCATACGATTTAGTAATGTTTTCTCGTTATACTTTTTTATAAATTTTTTTTCTTGATTTCTTTCAACTCCACCAGGAGAAATTGAATTAACTCTAACATATGGAGCCAAGGTAGAAGCTAACCACTTAGTCATATAAATTATTCCTGCTTTTGAAACCGAATATGCTGCGGGATTATAGATACTAGTATTTTTATAGATGCTCCAATCAGGCGCATTTACTCCATATATAGATGATATATTTACGATAGAAGCATTTTTAGTCTTATTCATAATTTTATACAAACCTTGTATCAGAAAGAAGATCGACGTTAGATTGGTATCGATAGCTTTATTCCAAGCATCAATGCTTTGTTTTTCAAAGCATGAATTCCAGCCTTTCATTGTATCTGTACCAACCATACCTATCGAATTAATCATGATATCAATTTTATTAAATTTCTTTTTAAGATTTTTTATGCAAGTTTCCCGTTCTTTTGTAACAGCTAAATCAATCGCAAACACTTCAATCTTATTTTTATATTTTTTTTCCATCCTTTTTTTATTTTTGATAAGAGAATCTCGATCTATATCTATGAGTATAAGATCTGATCCACATTGTGAGAGTTTATCTGCAATAGAGGTCCCTATATGCCCGCAACCACCTGTAATTATTGCTACTTTTTTTGATAAATCTAAACTTTTAATCTTTATGTTCATAATTTGTATTATATATATAAGATGCTACATCAAAATCCTGTTCATCATCAATGTCTATGCTTTCATTTTTAGCAATTTCAAAACCGCCGACTTTCCCAGTGAATAAATCATTACAGTTTTTAATATAATCAATAGATGTTATGTAAGCATAAGTTGTAATCATATAACATTTTTCCGCATCTTGTCTTCTATTAATTTCTTTATTGGTTTTATTAATTATATTGACTATACCTTTTTGATCTTTGACAACCATATTAAAATTGGGTGAGTGATTGCTTCGAGTTACACCTAGAACTAAATCAAATGTGTTTGCTTTATAATAGTTTATCATTTTGTCTACTGTTTGATAATTTCGCAATGGTGATGTACATGGCAATGAGACAAAACAATCAATATTATTAGTATAATTTTGAACTGCATGTTTCCAACTTAGCAATTCTTTGGAAGTATCATCTGCAAGATTAGAAGGTCTGATGAATGGAACATTAGCACCATGCTTTTTAGAAATTTTCGCTATCTCTTGATTGTCGGTAGAGACAACAACATCAGAAAATAGTTTAGATTCTATAGCCTTAATTATAGTGTGCGCAATCAAAGGTTTTCCAGAAAACAATTTAATATTCTTTTCTGGTAAGCCTTTTGATCCTCCGCGAGCAAAAATAAATGCAACTGTATTCATTATCTAATGGCTATTGATTTTTTAGATTGCAAAGACTTATGCATTGCATTAATCATATATTGGG
>MDSV01060890.1_pt1 | contig 13950 bp, 19 predicted proteins | sample 810851 | NCBI WGS metagenome assembly MDSV01 (sample SAMN05326640, study PRJNA326480) | marine metagenome | isolation source: seawater | place: Atlantic Ocean: North East | collected 2012 | reverse complement strand
TTCGATATAAGTGGTGGTCGCCGTGGTCAATCTGGAGATGTCGCTCAGAACAGGCCTGAAAAAACTGCTTACTTATTTGAGCGTCGCCCCGTGCAGGCGGGTAGGGCTCAGGGTATGACTGGTGTAACTGTACGATCCGAACACGAGCAAACAAAACGTTTAACCAATAGGTCGCAGACCGGTGCCCGAACGGATAATTTGGGATTTAACGGAGCTAAGCGTATAATATCTGGTACCACGCTCGCACAAGACCCAACCCGTAACAAGAAGGATGGTAATACGGAGCAATATGGATACAATAACAACCCCGCACCCAGTATTCATAAGTTTGCTCATGGTTACGTGAATTCTCCCGCTACTAAGATTGGTGAAAAGCGTACATACGGTTCTGGGTATACCGCCGACGAGCTATTTGCACACGGATTCCGCCCCGATGATCGTCGTGGTAAAGCGAATCGTATGGGTAATGCTGGAAGAATGAATGTGCGCGCCGGCCCCCTTAATCAGGGTGGTATGCCAACAGCAGCCAGGACTGATCAAACGCGAATCGATGGTCGTGTTAACTCAGCCGATGGTGCATGGACACAGCAGTACACCAATAATGCCTACCATAATTTCAACGCATTCAAGGGTCAATACAACCCCAACGCGAGCAACTCCAGTCTCGGTATAGCGAAAAAGCAACTCAGTACCAACCCCGTCACACAGAATTACTTTTAATTAGCAAAAATTGTAGAATAACACCCATTAAAATATTATCCATATATTTTAATGAGCGTATACACGTTAGATATAGATAGTAGTGAACGAGATCCCACATCGTACCCGAATCCAGGAGACTATGTTGTCGAATTACGCCACCCGATTTATGATGTAAAAAAATTATCGATAGTTTCTGCTCGTATCCATGCGAGTCAATTGCTTATTAATGATAATAACAACACGTTTTCAGTTAACGGGACAACTATATCGTTACCTAACGAAAATTATAGCGGAAATGAACTGGCGACCGAACTATTATCTAAATTTCAGGCTGCCAACATCAACCCGGTTGGTTCGGTACCTATTTCAAGTGTAACGTACGATAAGAGTAAAAACGATTTAACATTTGGGGGTACGGGTGCATTTACATTTGAGTTTTATGGTGGAGAAAATGGATATCACGCAGACGTCGCTGTAGACGGAAAAACGACACCACACGATATATTAGGTCTCCCCGCGAGTAACGTAACATCCACGAATAACACTCTCACCACCGGAAGTATCAATTTACAGGGTCCGGATGCACTCATCATAAAAATCAGTAACGGCGCCGACGAGTTGACTAAAACTGTATATTCCGATACACCCTTTTACACAGGAAGAATCCTTATGTGTGGAGACGTTATTAACTATTCGGGTGTGGATGATGCTGTAGAGCATAATTTTGACACGGGGGCACAAAACATATCAAAATTACGTGTACAGTTCTTTTACAGTAGTAACAACCGTTTAATTCCATATGATTTTAGAAACGCGAATCATATATTGAAACTAAACATAGAATGTAGTACAGATAAACTACAGAATGTACCTAAGGTTGATAAGAAGTTTGAATTACCGCCACCAATTCGTATACCCAGTATTGAGGATCCGAATAGATGGAATGGAATGGTATATATTTTTGCTATAATCGTTGCGGGTATATTCTTTATATTCGTCGCTAAACCCAAAAAAGTTAGCGAGTGACAGCGTACGTGGGGGCACTGGGCTTCCTGACGCGGGTGGAAAGCCTGGAGATGACCATGTAAACGACAACGGAGAGGAGGGTGGTGAAGAGCGCGGTGAGCGCGTAGTTCATACCACCGTTCTTCTGGACGCGGACGACCTGATGGATGGACCATCGAACGACATCCATCCAAGAGAGGGCGGCGGCGAAGGAGAAGCCGGCCACGACGGCGTTAAGAGACTGGGTCTCGAGCTCGCGGGAAATAGCTAAAAGCATATCGGCGGGGACTGGGGAAGACATTTTATAATATATCGAGATTTTATTCTGGAAGAAGATCTTCTACAAACGCTAATTTTTTATACTGCGTTTTTTCATAACCTTTGATATTTTTATCCTCTTCTGTGTCAGTGCTAGACCCAGAATCCGTATCGGAATCAGAACTTTCATCTCTGATTTTAAAAGATTTTATCTTTTTATTAGAATTCTTCCATCCCCGCGGAGGAGATGTGTTCATTACTATCAATAGCATTTTTTATCATTTTTTCTGACGGATTGGTTGGTTCCCAACTTTCCCATGCGTCATACGCGTCGTTTATAGACTTAAATATTTCAACGTCTCCTGAGTAAGGTTCGAAAGGTGGTTCATCTTCTTCATTAACCGTTTCGATTTCTTCTTCGTCAGATTCTTCTTCCTCATAAATTTCTGGAAAGTACGACCCAATTTGTTTACCGACTGTGTTCATTGCACAGTATTTCATACAATATTCCATATCCTTGGAGAGTATAACATCTCGTCCACACGCTTTCGCGTATTGTCCTGATAACACGACCGCATTTTCAAAAACTGGTGTTACAATATCAATTGCCGATTTCGCCACTGTTGAAGAGAAGTCGTGCGCTTCCATCTGCGAACTGTAATATGTTATTACTGAGCGCATAAACTCTAAGCTCTCTTTCGTACGTCGTATCATTATTCAATTTTAAGGTTACGTGCTGATCTTTGATCAAACTGAAATTTTTTTGACCCGTAGGATACCATTTTTCGGGTTCAAGTGCAAAACTATACGAATAAAATCTCCTGAATAATTGTGTCCTGGAATGGTGTATTCCACTCTGGACCGCGCGCAAATTGATGACGTCACCTGATTGCTCGTCTAATATAACTTCCCTGTCGAGTTCCATCTCTAGAGTGACCAAATTTTCGTAGTTGATATATTTCTTATTTGATCCACTGGAAGGATATATCTGTGAAGAATGATCATAATTAAACGGTGTTATATCTTCACCTTTTCTGGCGATCACAAAATATAACTCTTTCACCGGATTTATAAACTCCATCCTAAATTTCGTAGAATCGTATCCATCCTGCGCCGATACAGGTATTTGAAATGAAGCACTCTGAAGCTGTGTGATTATATAATCTGTTTTAACAGCTTCGAGTTTACCTTTTTCGGGATCATTGAGTTGGACCATTTCGGTATACAAAGAAACATCGTTTATGGTAGCTTTAGACGGGTCAAAATATGGTTCGACTATGTTTATTGTACCACCCATCCCCACATGACTAGAATTATTACAATAGTAGTAGATCGTATCAGGTGCATTATCTGGGACAACGTATGTTATCACAGAAGCATTATCCGTAACACCATCACTCGCACCCAATATAGAACCACTATCAACGAATCCTAGTGCTGTTCGACCATCTGCTATTTTGGATAGTTTAAACGGATGTCCCGCCGAAGAATAATCAAATATATACGTATTACCCCGTTGAAGTGTGAGTGTGGGTTGAGGAGCGGTGTTTATATCAAACGCATTATTTGATACCGTAACGTTAAACGTCGTGTTATCACTAGATCTTGTCGTTGTATTTGTCGTAGAATACCATTTGTATAAACAGTCTTTCTTCTCACTCAACTTAATTTCTATTTCACATTCCTGTTGTTTTAAGGCACACAAAGGTAACGCCAATTCCATATTATTATGAAAATAAAACGGAATATCTACGATAAATTTTTGAGATGTAGTGGCTTTACCCAAATATCCGTCGATGGATGGATCGCTAACCGCTTTACCAGAACTCTCTTCGGGTGATTTACCTATGAGTTTTGATAAATTATTTTGTTTCGTTTGAGTCAAATACTGTTCCGAATAAATCTGTAACCAATCTCGCGGCACTCTTTGAATTAATTGACCGCCTATGATTAAATCAACATATTCTATGATAGCGTGTCCTATGGATTCGTTGTATTTTTGGTACACGCCGTCATGTAAAAGATCCGATAACTCAATATGTAAACGCACACCCTTTATGAGATCCCCGCAATTTATGGGAATAGTACACTTTAACGTACTTTCATAGTCTTGTTTACCGTGAAGTTCGTGCTTTACATCAAACATAGCAAAATTAGAGTGTTTCCTGAAACTTCTTAAGAAATGGGAATAGTCTGGGTTATCCGTAAAAAAGGCATCCTGTGATCCTTTTGTTGCAAGCTGAACACGACCAGCCATTACTAATATTATACGTTAAAATTTTAAACCAACTAAACCGCTGGCCACGTGAAGAACATTGTAATTTAATGCGTATACTGAAACATCTATGTCACGTGTAGTTGATGTTTCTTCCAATTCTATATCAATTTTCTTGTGTATTATACGACTCATGTTTAATTGCCCGGATGGATAGTGTTGTTCTGGTTTTAAAGAGAATGAATATGAATAAAACTCAAACGCAGGATCTGGGCATCCTGTATGGTGTCGAAGAGACTGTTCATACGCCAGATATTGCCCACTTTGATCGAAAATAGTTTCACCGTTACATGCGAATTTTACATTTTTTATTAATCTGTGATCGGAACGTTTACCTGGTAAAAGTGTCGTGAATTCTTGGTCGGATGATGATATGTTAAGTAGACGATCTTCAGTACCTCCCGGAGTGGCCGACAGCGAGTACACGCGCACGTGGCCGGCGTTGGTGCCGGTGCCGTCGTTGCCACGTGCACCTATAGCCACCCGTGTTCCGTCTGAGGACATCGATACTGAGTACCCAAACTCGTCGTAGTCCGCCTCACCATTGGTGTCGGCACCCACCTGAGTCCACGTCCCGCTGCTCTCGACGTACACGCGCACGTGGCCGGCGCGCGCTGCACCCCACGTATCCCCCGGCGCACCGATCGCCACGCGCGTGCCGTCAGAGGACATAGATACCGAATGACCGAAGAAGTCACCCGCAGCATCGCCATCGATGTCTAAACCTACTTTATTCCACTGAGTTCCGTTCCAATCGTACACGCGCACGTGGCCGGAGTTGGATCCAGCGGCGGAATCGTTATAAGGTGCGCCTATAGCCACGCGCGTGCCGTCCGAGGACATCGATACTGACTGTCCGAAGTAGTCATCCGCAGCATCGCCATCGATGTCGTTACCCACCTGACTCCAAGATACATTGTCCCATTCATACACGCGCACGTGGCCGGAGTCGGATCCAGCGGCGGAATCGTTATAAGGTGCGCCTATAGCCACGCGCGTACCATCTGGGGACATCGATACTGAGTACCCGGACTGGTCACCCGCAGCCTCGCCGTCGATGTCTAAGCCCATCTGGGTCCACAGAGAAGTTCCACTGTTCCAATCATACACACGAACGTGGCCGGAGTTAGAGCCATTTCCGTCGTTCTGTTTGGCGCCGATCGCCACGCGCGTGCCGTCCGAGGACATGGATACCGAATACCCGGAGTAGTCATACGCAGCCTCACCGTCGATGTCGTTACCCACCTGACTCCAAGATACATTGTCCCATTCATACACGCGCACATGGCCGTCGTTGGTGGCGGTGCCGTCGTTAGATATAGCACCTATAGCTACGCGCGTGCCGTCCGCAGACATAGATACCGAGTGCCCGGAGTTGTCGCCCGCAGCCTCACCGTCGATATCTTGGCCCACCTGGGTCCACAGAGAAGTTCCACTGTTCCAATCATACACACGAACGTGGCCGGAGGTAGAGCCGCTACCGGTGTTAGATATAGCACCTATAGCTACGCGCGTACCGTCAGAGGACACGGAAACCGAGTGCCCGGATTTGTCTTTATCGGCCTCGCCGTCGATATCTTGGCCCAATTGTGAAATTGTGTCTGTAGGTTCGGTGACGTTGGTTATACCAGTTTTTTCCTTCGCTGAGAAGAATAACTCTTTAACGGGGTGCTTAAATTTCAAAAGAGCTGATTTTTTTGATTCGTTTGGCTTATACACCAATTTAGACATTTGTAACTGTGATATTATGTATTCCATCGGACGTGTGAGTAAAAAGTTTCTTTCTTCTTCAGCGACGAAATAGAAATCAGTAATGAGTGAAACGTTGTCGATAGATCCTTCGGTTGTTTTATCTCTCGTAGTCACCGACCCATCTATGGTATATTTGAAAGTTACATCATCATTTACGTCTTTGAACGTGACACGTACTTCAACGAGTTGTTTGGTGATTGCACAGACGGGTACTGCCAAGCTAGGATTTCTAAAAAAGTAAAATGGGATATTTACGTAAAATGTATTGTATGAATCCGATACTTGCAGATGTTCACCGTGTCCAGATAAGAAATAAAGAGATTGGTTTACATCATCTTTATTGTTATGTAACTGATTATACATATAGATATAATCACCTGTGAGACGCTCTATAATTTGCCCTCCAATTACGAGGTCGACGTATTTTATGATACTCAGGGCTGCTGGAGTGTTGTATCTATATTTTTCAGTAGATGTGTCAGTCGATAATTTACCCAATTTAATTTTCAACATCGTACTACGTATGAGATCCCCTATGTTTTGTGGAATTCTACATTCAACAGAGCTTGAGAAATCACATTTACCGTCGAACGGCATTTCAACGGCTTCTGTAGAAAACCGTGTATGTCTCTTGTAGTTCATGACGAAATACGAAAATTGTGGCTCTCCAGTAAGCCATTGATCTTGGATACCGGTGACGGCGAGTCTAATACGACCTGCCATTCCTAATACATGTGAGTAAAATTTTATGAAATAAAACGGGGCGGTATTATAGATGGATTTACGTTTACGTAAATTTAACCCAAGAGTTATGTCAGACGACAGGGTATGTGTATTCATAGGAAAACGTAATACGGGTAAATCAACATTAGTTACGGACATTCTATTTCATAAGAAGCATTTACCGGCTGGTATTGTATTGTCTGCGACAGAAGAAGGTAATCATTACTACCAACAGTATATTCCCGATCTCTTTATATACGGCGACTATGACAGAGAAGCTATAGAGCGTGTAATGGACAGGCAAAGAAAACTCGTTGGTGCTGGAAAACAAAATTGTGGAGCATTCCTCTTATTAGACGATTGCATGTACGACAATAAATTCATGCGCGACACATGCATCAGGCAATGTTTTATGAATGGCCGGCACTGGAAAATTTTTTTCATGTTGACGATGCAGTATTGTATGGATCTTCCACCAGCACTACGAGCTAACGTGGATTATGTGTTTATTCTCAGGGAGAACATCATTCAGAATCGAGAGAAGCTTTACAAATCCTTTTTTGGTATTTTCCCGACGTTCGACATGTTTAACAAAGTCATGGATGCTTGTACCGAGAATTATGAATGTATTGTTTTGGATAACACCAGTAAGAGTAACAAGATAGAAGACTGTGTATTTTGGTATAAAGCTACGATTCGGAAAAATTTTAAGGTCGGAGCCCCAGAATACTGGCAAGCGCACAAAAAGATGATCACCACAAAAAAGAATGGATCAAGGATAGATACAAGTAAAATAAAGGGTAGATCGACTGCTATTAAGATCACCAAGACCAAGTAATCGCGCAAAGAATTAATTCAAAAAAACTTTCGTAAATGTAAATGTCAGCGGACATTCCAACGTTTAATCTTTCCGATTCGGGTGATGGCATGGTACCACTTAATAATAATAACCAGACGACGTCGTTCGTGCCAAAAATGCCAGAAAAAAATGTAGGAGAAAATAAAGATATGATGGATTCCACACCTATTGCCGATATTATGGGTCAACCGCAAGACATGATGGAACCACCATCTCTTTCTGTCGACCCTCGCATGATTCAACAACAGGTCATGGTACCTCCCCCTCCCACGACTACCATGTCCGTTTCCGGGGCGGAGACTAAGGAAAAGAAGGGAAAGAAGAACCCGTTTGATTTAACTGATGAGCAATTACACGCGGTGTTAGTTGCCGCTTGTACCGCCGCTGCTATTAGCAAACCTGTTCAGGAAAAGTTAGCTAGTACTATTCCACAGTTTCTTAATACGCAGGGAAATCGCAGTCTCGTAGGCTTAGCCTCGACCGGCGCTGTTGCGGCTATTATTTTCTTTATCGTAAACCGATATTTCTAAAATCGCACTCTCGCGAGTACATCACCACCCTGTGCCAAATATACTAACACAAGTGCAACTGCCATACTGACCATGATTATCGTGGTCGCTATGGCCGTTTCCTGCGGATCTTTACCGAATTCCTTAAGATACCGCTTTAACCTTTTCCACTTTATACCCTCCGTGAGCATAATAATAAATAACCCAGCAGCAGCAGCAGTTATAACCGCCGTTCCACTCGAGACACTCAAGAATATGCTATGATTACCCAGGTACCAAATAAGTAACGGTAAAATTACCGTGAGTAAAACACCGTTAAGCCAGTACGCGAATTCAAGACGAATAATGGCTATACCGAATAAAAGTAAAAACCAAGATACCAACGATACGACCAGTCTGGAGGCCGATACAGTAGAAGAGGGGTCTATATCCATTTATATAAATAAATATTATTTATCTGATACATGTTTACCACAAAAAGGACTTTCCTCTGGAATAGATTTATAAACGCCGAGAGTAATAGAAATTGTTTTTAGGGTGTCAAATTTTTTCCAATATTCTTCGCTGTGCGTATATTCGTCTACAACGCAATGTGCTAATTCGTGGAGTAATACATGGAATATCTCGTTTACGTCACCATCTATACATATACCTATCTCCTGTCCCTTGTTAACATTGTATCCAACGGAAGACGACATTCTTTCGTACGCGATTAAAGGTATTTCGTGATATATATCTTCAAAATCGCGATTATCCGTCTCGATTAAATATTCCCTCAGTGTTTTATATTTCTCCCTGACTTCTACCAATTTTTGGTTTGGTTTTAAATTTGAATACATCAAATAATTAAGTATGAGTAGTACGACCAGAACTATCATTTCTATATACGAAGATAAATTTACTATACAACTCTGTTATTGGATTTCCTGATAATCCTTCCCATTTTTCCATACTGAATCCGATATTTTCGAGTTGTGTGATCAATAAATCTTTGTGTGCCAGAGGTTCTGATTTAGGTCCGTCAGCGTAATACGGTGTGTCTGATAAATGTACGAACAACTTTTCACCGAAGTTTCCACAGCTCGTCTCTTTTAGTTTAAAAAAATTACCCATGTCATCTGTCATCGGTGTCTTGAATATCAATTTTTCTGAATCTGGGATGATCCCGATAAATCGTCCACCAGGTTTTAACCGCCTTTTTACAGCTTGTAAACTGTTCATAAACATGTCGCGATCTTCGAATATATAGTGTAAGGCAAAATTATAGCACACGATATCATATTTTCTATTTGGACATGAGTGTATATCCCCGTGGTAAAAATTGACTCGTATCTTCATATTTTTCGCACGACTTTTAGCTTCGTTTAATGCATTTTCATTCGGTTCACACATGTTTATATTTGCCCCTACCTTTTTCCATTTTTGAAGATCACCCCCGAACCCACACCCTACATCGAGTATACTATCACCCTTTTGAGTAACAAGTTCTATGAGGGCTCGTTTCTCGTCGTTGTGTAGACGACGAATCTCTTCCATGGTTGATAATATTACGATATCTTTAAACATCTTAGGTTAGAAAAACAGTTTAAAGCCTAGAGTACAGTAATAAGTACAAATGAGTCTCGAACAAGATTACACTACCGTTCCCGGTCAGTTGTTTGCGTGCCTGTCCGTAGTTGGACCAGAGGCTCCCCAGAAGAATGATAAGTTTGGTATTAAGATTCGCGGTGCGTTTTCTACCCGGGACGAAGCCGCTTCACACGCGAAGAGGTTGCAAACGGAAGACTCCACGTTTGATATTTATGTAGTGGATATGTACAAGTGGCTCCTCATCCCACCCGACCCTTCAAAGATTGAAGATGCTCATTACACGAACGATAAACTGGAAGAGTTGATGACTGGATACAGGGATAACCAGGCTCAGGCTGCGAAGATGTTTAGTGAGCGTAAGCGTGACATGGTTGAGTCGTCGAATTACCATAAACCCGGAGATGAAAACTCTAGGTTCTATAATAAGCCTGACGAGCCACCAGTTAGCCACCCAGCGGATGTACTCGAGCGACTTCAAAAGGAAGAGCCTGATACTCCCATGGAGGAACTGGTCAAGAAGGCTGACAAGATTGTGGCCGACGAGATTGTCGAGAGACAAAAGAAACGTCTAGATGATACCCCCTCAACTATTGAGGAAGAGTCTTCCGAGGAAAAATAAAAATAAAAACTAGTTTGGAATTTTTTAAAAAAATTATAAAGAAAAAAATAAAAAAAACATTTGGAATTTTTTAAAAAAATTTGTAAAGAGTTTTCTTATTAAAAAAATATTCTCTTTTAATAAGAAAATGTATGCTTCTATTCCAAGTTTGACATTACTGTTTTTAGCGTGTATATTTTTACTCGTGGTATATGTATACATCAACCCAGATGTAAAGTTTTATACCAAGGTGGATGAGATCGTGACAACCGCGAGCGACGTGATGAAAAGTAATTTGTATGATCCTTATTATAAGAGTACGGGTAGATACTCGTATAACGAGAAGGTTGAAGGGTCTGTGGGAAATTTTGATGGATACTCATCCGGGGCGAAGGATGACTGGTTGCATCGTCTTTCCCATGAAGAAACCTAATATAAATGATACAAAAATTATGATATACGCATTCTTATCTAAATTAGACAAGAAATCATTCTTTTCCATCTGTGGTTGCATCATAGGAGGTGGCTGCATCATCATAGATGGATGAGGAAGGTAATACGGAGCTTCCATTTCCTCGTTATGTATCGGATCTTCTTTAGTTGGAAGTTCCGGGCTATATTCAATGGGGTTGCCAAGTTCTGTTTCCATATGTAATATAATTACTTATCTTTTTAAGCCGAATATTCCTCATCACTCTCAACATAACTCTCATCTTCGCTAACTTCATCGTCATCGACTACGAACCCTTTTAGATTACCTTGCTCATCCGCGTCAATTTCGTCATCCGATTCGCTCTCATCATCGGTTTCGCATATGTCTTCCCCATCCGTTTCACAAAAATCTTCGTCTGATTCATCGTTATAATCATCTTCTGGTACCTCTGTAGGCTCTAAACGATTCGGTTGTTTAGATACTCTTCCTGAGCGAGTTTTGACTGTGGTCATATGTAAGAATTATTAAAAGATATCTTTTAAGCATATTTAGGTACAAAACGTAAGTTTTGATTGTTTGCTTCTCTTTTAAACCTTTTTTCAAACTCTAATAGTATTTTCTCGTTCAGAACAGTTATTTCGTCCTGAATATCCGGATCTATGGGAATAACATAAAGAGCTATTTCGTTAAAGTGATCCAAAGCTTTTAAAACGTGATCGTAAGCTATGTATACGTCTTTAACATTATCTTTTGCGAATTGTATGTTCGTGATAAAATCTGTGTATAGTTCTGGGTTTATACCCGAATAGATTTCAGTCTCTTTTATGAGATCATCTATTATATCTTTTTTGGTTTCTACCGTGATTGTATTTGAAAATATGAGAAACAAAACTATGATAAAAAGTATGACATACATCTCTTATAATACTCTTTTTATTTTATCTAAGAGATTATGAGATCGCGTTTTACATGCGCATAACTGCTCTAACACTGAATTTTGCTTTATTCTAAACTGTAAATTATCTTTATTACACGTCTGACAATGTGCGTTTGTGTTGATGATATACATTTTTTTCATTTTTTTTGTAACGGACAAAACTTTTGTAGTATTTTTTGTGACGTATTTACATATAAAACCGGTGAGCATATCAACCAAACTTTCTGAACTGGGTTTAACTTCTTTTGGAACGGGTTGACAAAACATGTGCGGTTTGTATCCATCTGGATACATGGCTTTATAAATTTTATCCGGTAACATGTGTCTACGCCCACCAAAATTTTTACAAAATCCATATTTTCTTCCTTTCATCGTTTCACACGTACAAAAACATTTTTGGTTGATCGCGTCACCCTCTATCAAAAACCATACGTGATTTGATGCATGTGAACGACTTAGATTTTCACAATACTTTGATGTAGAAGATACTAGGTATGATGTATCTTTTTTGAAGACTTTAACAATTTCTGCGCTCTGTTGACCCACTAGATGTTTTTGAATAAAAGTTTCAATCTGTGCTATCGTCTCGTAATTTGTATAGGTATCTCGTGTATCTTGAATATTAAAAGATCCTTCTTCTCTCACAGACCCTTCAATCACGGCGTGATTCTTATTTTCTGTGCGCAAAGTCGCCATATGCAATAGTTCAACGGAGGGTTCTTTGTCAAATATATACTCGAGTGATTTCGTTTTATGCGAATATACGATGACCGGTTTATATGGACCCTGTGTTACCTTTCCATTCTCACACAGTGCACAACCTCTCCCGTCACATGCGTCATGTTTTGCCTTCTTATGTGACCATGGCATACGAAATCCACTTCCCTTCGTTTTACGTTTTCCATTCCCGTACACCGCGGTGTCCACGATATCACCCCATGGTCGATTGGGGAATAAAATATCTAACGCGGATACGATATGTGAGTGGAGAGCCATCGCCGATCCATGGTCAACGACAAAATCCGACCAATTAATATGTATACCGTGTTTGATTTTATCCCCCACAGATTTGGGTTCCGCGACGGAAATGAGCGCGTCCTTTCCTCCAAAAAACGCAACACGATCACATATAGATCTTGATACTTCTTTTAAGTGGTCGAATGTTAACTCCTCGTCCACCTTATAATCGATATCTACGAAAAAGTTATACGTATCAGTCTTTTGTTCGACGACGTATATCTTTTCACCGTTATTTATGCATTTAATACACATTTCATAAAAGTCATTCAATTTATCAAACGGGACAGATAGTATTCCACCATCCATTAAGACGTGTGATAGATTGGATCCATTGCAAAATCCTTGGCGCTTACACCAAGACTTAAACATACTTACAGTATCCTACACTTATTTTTTTAATCTTCTTCTTCGTGCCATATCGAACGACGATACGAAACATCTATAAATTCTTCATCTTCATTCATCAATTGTTTTTTAAACACTAAAAGTTCGTATACGGTTTTTTCTTTGAGTTCTTCCGTGTACCTCTCAGCCTTTTCTCGTGTATACGATTTATGATCGATGAGAATATCCTTAATCTGCATGAGAATATAACTCTTGGACTTCATTATTTAATAGCAAATGATTTTCTATTGGGGGAAGTCACGCAGGCGTAAAATTCTGGATTTTTTAGGACGTATTTTATGATTCGTTCCCATCTCCTTCTGGAATTAAATTCCGGCAAGGTATCGAAACTCATGTAATCGTTTTCATCGTACGTCCTTTTCATATGAATTTTTTTAGTGTACATTTTATATTTTTCTTCATTAAATTTTTTGACCAAATCAGTTTGATCGTGTCGAGAATAATTAACGAAAAAGACAAAAACAGTGTATTCTAAGTCAATCGTAGGACTTTCTTTAACTGTAAATGAAAATGACGTATATTCTCCTCTTTTTAAAGAAACTACACCCCTCGTTTCTTCTTCTAATTCTCTTAAAGCGGTTCGAAGTGGATTATTGATTTCTCTACGTCTACATCCACCGGTGACGAAAATCCATTCCTTAAATCTTTTATCTCTGACTGTTAAAAATCTTGGTACGTCTCCGTTATATATTACGGGTATAGCGATGGCCTTATGTTTCTTCATTGCTCATCGCACTCTACAATCTCCTGACAAGATTATTCCGAGGATTCTTCCTCAGTGATGACGGGTGCTGGTTTTTCGGTCTTCTCCTCTACTACGGGGATGGGGACCACCTTCTTAACTTCCACGGGAATCTTCGAGGCCCAAGGTGCGGGTCGGGGAC
>MDSV01048111.1_pt1 | contig 13951 bp, 8 predicted proteins | sample 810851 | NCBI WGS metagenome assembly MDSV01 (sample SAMN05326640, study PRJNA326480) | marine metagenome | isolation source: seawater | place: Atlantic Ocean: North East | collected 2012 | reverse complement strand
TAGTAATTTTAATTCAGAATATTACTTAGTAAATATAAACAATTCAAATAAACAACTTTTTATAAATATTTTTATAATTTGTTTATAAAGTATTTGTAATATCTATTATATTTGACGGTATAATAATTTTTGTTTTTAAATAAATTAATTAAAGGTCTTTTGCCGAGGTAGGTAGATGTTTAGTAATATAAAAAATATTTTTGTCAGTATCTTTATATTTTGTTTGTGTTCAATTTTAAATGGGCAAATAGATATAAATGATAAAAGGCTGAGGGACGCTGCAAGAAAACTTGGTGTCTCCTCTTCTCAGATAAAGAAAATGATTCCAAATAGTGGTTTAGAAGGTGTAATTGATAATAATTCTCCAACAAAGAGAACTTTTAAAAACCAAACTGATGAGGGCTCTGTAAAAGACATCAAAGAATCATTTAAAGCTGATAAAAGTAATGATATTAGTTCTAGTAATAATAAAGTACTTTTAAAATCTGGTTCAAATGATTCCCTCTACACTAATATCGACATAATCCAAGAAATTGAAGATGTTAAAGATAAATACTTTGGTTATAACGTTTTTAAAGGAAATCCAGAGCTTTTTCAAAAATCTTTCGATATTTCTGCCGATGGTAACTACCTTATTGGCCCTGGCGACGAAATAATAATTATGCTTTGGGGTGATACTGAATTAAATAGTAATTATTTTGTTTCTAAAGATGGTTACATGTTTATAGAAAATGTAGGACAAGTTTTTGTAAACGGTTTATCATTAAATCAGTTGGAGTCTAAGCTTTTTAAATTATTGAAGAAGTCATATTCCAGTTTAGACCCTTCTTCTGGCAGTGCTACAACCTTTTTTGATGTTAGTTTAGGTGCAGCAGTTTTACGTCCTGTTAGAATTTTTATATTAGGTGAACTTGATCAGCCCGGTGCATATAGCGTAAAAAGTACTACCTCTTTATTCAACTCACTCTATTATTGTAATGGTCCTAATCTTAATGGTTCGCTTAGGACCATTAAGCTATTACAAGGTGGAAAAGAGGTGGCTGAAATTGATTTTTATGACTATTTATTGTCTGGCAAAAAAACAAACGATATAAAACTGCAAAGAGATGATGTTGTTTTCATTCCTCCTAGAGGTAAGACTATTGAAATTGTTGGAGAAATTGGAAGACCTGCAATTTATGAGTTAAAAGATGTTGAATCGCTTTATGATCTGATTAATATTGGAGGCGGACTGAAAATATCTACTTTCATGCAGAGAGCTCAAATCAAAAGGATAATTCCTCCTAATGATAGAGCTTTTACTGGAATTGATAGAACGTTAATTGATGTTAATTTATTTGATGTGATGTCAAAAAAAATCAATGTTGAAATGGTTGATGGTGACAAAATCACATTTTATTCAATTACAGATGAAATTAAAAACACAGTAAATGTAATAGGTGCAGTAAAAAGACCAGGAGTTTATGAGATAGATAAAGGTTTGAATATTACAAAATTAATCAAAAAAGCAAATGGGCTAGTTGGTGATGCTTATCTCGATAGAGCCGATATCATTAGGACTAATCGAGATTTTTCAAAGACTCAAATTACAATTAATCTACAAAAAGCTCTAAATGGTGATCTAAACCACAATATTTTTTTGAAATCAAAAGATGTAGTTACCTTTTACAAATCTTCTGATTTGTTCTCAAAAGGATTTGTGACTATTAGCGGATATGTCCTTAATCCAGGCACTACTAACTTAAGAGAGAATTTAAATGTAGAGGATTTAGTTTTTTTTGGTGGAGGATTTAAAAATGAAAAAAGGTTAGAAGAAATATACCTTGAAAGAGCTGATTTAATTCGTGTAATAAATAAAGAAAAGAAAAAAATAATTCCATTTAGATTGGATTCAGTGTTAATTGGCAAAGGCATTGCAAAAATGAATCTAATTGATGGGGACGAAATAAAGGTCTATTCTAAATTTCAAATAGAAGGAATTTGGCCAAGGACAGTGAAAATCAAAGGTAAAGTTAAAAATCCTGGAGAATATCCATTGTATGAGAATATGAAAATAAGGGATTTATTGCGTATAAGTGCTGGATTTGAAGATTCAGTCTATGTAAAAAGAGTTTATATGGAGAGAGCTGATCTATATCGAAAAGACCCTGATTCTGAAAAATTTTATATTGAAAAATTTAGGCTATCTGATGTTTTAAACAGTAAGAATGAGAATGCAAATTTTATATTAAAACCTTATGATGAAATTGTAGTGCATTCAAGAAAGGATTTTTTTGAAGATTATAATGTTTCAATTTCTGGTGTAGAGCTACCAGGGACTTACAAGTACAAAAAAAATATGACTTTTGGTGATTTATTCTTAGAAAGTGGTGGCTTAGATAAAAAGTTCTCAGAGTTTAGAGTTGAAATTTTCGGTAAAAAATCTGCTTCAGCAAATACTAATGAACTAGTTTATTTTGATTTACAAAATGTTCCAATTGAATCTTACTCAGAAATAAAAAATTTCAATTATGTGCTTCAAATCGATAATTATGTAAGAGTACGTCCTTTTCAGGGTCATGCCATTGAAAAACTTGTCAAAGTTACCGGAGAGGTTAAATTACCTGGACTATATTCAATTTTTAATAAAAATGATAAGGTTTCTGATATTATTGAGCGCGCGGGTGGTTTGACTCATGAGTCTTACCCTTTTGCGTCATTGCTAATTAGGGGAGATGATACAGTTAGAGTTTCATTTGAAAAAATAATAAAACAACCAAGGTCTAAAAAGAATTTTATTGTTTTTGATGGTGATGAAATAGTTATAAAATCAAAACCTAACGTAGTAAAAATTGAAGGTAGTATAAACTCTCCTGGTTTATATCAGTACTTTCCAGGACAAAGATTTAAAAAATACATTAGTATGGCTGGTGGCTTATCACCTGAAGCTCTGAGGACGGCTAGTTATATAACTTACCCAGATGGTACATCAAAAAGATTATCTTATTTTTCATCACCAGTTGTTAGGGATGGCTCCGTTATTTTTATCGGGACGAAGCCAGAGCAAGAGCCTTTTAGTTTCACCCAATGGGCAACAGACTTCACAAGTATCTGGGCAGATTTAAGTCAAGCTTATTTAATTTTATCATTAATTGGTCAAAATTCTAACTAATGACATTTGAAGATCTTAAAAGTACTTTAGCTGAAAAACTTGGAACTTCTAAGCTTGCTGATATTGCCAAAGAATTTGATGTAACACCTCAGGTAGTCAGTAATTGGAAAGCTAGGAATCAAGTACCATACAAATATGTTCAATTACTAAGACTCAAAATAGATCAATTAAATAAGCAAGAAAACTACAGCATATTACCAGGCTCTAATTTTAATCAAGCTGGTAGCATTTATGAGGGTTCTTATGATAAGCTAGAAAGTGAGCCTTTTGATACACTCGGGTTAATTAAAAATTTAGTTTCAAAAATATTAGCTAATAAAAAAACTTTTTTTTCAATCCCTATCTTGTTCACAATCTTTACAGCTATACACGTCCAATATTATGTGGAGCCTGTTTATACGACTAATCTAAAGTTTCTGCCAATATCTTCCCAATCGAGTTCTGGTATGTCTCAAGTTTCAAGTGTTGCGGCAACCTTTGGTTTCGACATAGGCACAACAGGTTCATCTACTCTTTCGTCTGCTAAGATGTTCCCTGAAATTATAAAATCAAGAACTTTAGCAAAAAATTTACTAGGAGAAAAATTTTATTCAAGCACGTACAAAGATACTCTAACATTGTCTGCTATATTAGGGGGTGGTGTTGAACCTGAAAAACAAGAATCATTAAAGAAAATAAATGGTCTTGTAAAAGCTGTTTCATCATCTATTCAAGTGTTTAAGCCAAGAGCTAGTGAAATACAGACTTTAGTAGTAAAATCAAAAGAGCCTAAGCTAGCAGTCTCAATAGCTCTTCGCATTGTAGACTTTGTTAATGAACTTCAGAGAAAGTTTCAAAATAACAATATTAAAGAAAAGAAAATATTTATTAACAATCGGACTTCAGATGTTACAATTAATCTTGAAAGGGCAGAAGAAAAATTAAAAATATTTAGAGAATCTAATAGGGCTATTATTTCATCACCTGCTTTAATGCTTGAACAAACTAGGTTGGTTAGAGAAGTGGAGCTACAGACTGAACTTTATATTACTCTAAAGAGTCAGCTTGAGCTAGTAAAAATTGAAGAATCTGGACGATTGAATTCAGTAGAAATTCTCGATTACCCAGAAATTCCATTTTTAAAATCTTCTCCCAATAAAAAGTTTCGAGTGTCGATGGCACTTATACTTTCATTGATTTTCACGACATCTTTCATTGCTATAAAAGATTCCTTATTTACCTTGATGAAGAAATTAATTTCGGAAATTTTTAAATAAAGAATTGTTTTGTGATTTTAGCTTCTTTCATGATAATTCATGATAGAATTTTGATTTGTATCTTATATATAAAAATTATTATTATGTACCTCAACATGTGGTGTCTGTAAGATACATTAGGTGTTATTAATTAAATTAAATACAAAATAAACATAAGGAGTGAGGCTGTGACAATCTTCATAATACGTTTAATTATTTCTACAATTTTTCTTTTTAACTTTCTACTAGGGCAAGATGACTTTAGTGATGATATTGTTGAAGCGGGGCAAGGTAAAAGCATAACTGTATCTGGTTCAGTAATGGATGAAAATGGAGGTCCTCTGGCTGGTGCTAATGTTATTGTTGATGGTACTGATTTGGGTTCTGCCACTGATGAAGAAGGTAATTATCAAATTCAAGATGTTGAAGTAGGTTCCAGCGTTACTGCCTCATCTATTGGTTATGAAAGTCAAACCATTTATGCAGATGAGGAAGAGTTAAATTTCTCTCTCTCCATGATAGCAGTACAGATGTCAGAATTAGAAGTTTTAGCTTCTAGAGCAGGGGAAAAAACAGCAGTGGCTTACACCAATGTTTCAAAGCAAGATATTGCTCTGCGATTAGGCTCTCAGGATATTCCATTAGCGTTAAACACCGTGCCGAGCGTATATGCTACTAATCAGGGAGGTGGTGCTGGAGATGCCAGAATTAATGTCAGAGGTTTTAATCAAAGAAACGTCGCTGTGATGATTAATGGTATTCCTGTTAATGACATGGAAAATGGTTGGGTATATTGGTCTAATTGGGATGGTGTTGCTGACGCGACAACATCAATTCAGTTACAAAAAGGTCTAAGTGCTCAGAATTTGGCTACCCCTTCAATTGGAGGTAGTATGAACATAATTACTGATGCAGCTGCTCAGGAAAAAGGTGGGTCTTTTAAACAAGAAGTTGGTGCTTGGGGTTTTCTTAAATCTACACTCTCTTACCATTCAGGTTTGTTAATGGACAATAAGCTCGCATTAGCTGGTACTATTGTGAAAAAGACAGGTGAAGGTTACACTTTTGGTACTTGGACTGATGCATATGCATATTATGTCGGAGCTACTTATATGCTAAATGATCAACATAAATTTCAGTTTTACGCACTTGGAGCTCCTCAAAGACATGGTCAAAATCTTTACAAGGGTAATATCGCAGCATATGATAGACAATTTGCCAGTGAAATGGAAGACTACAACACTGATGTTAATGATGTTGTAGAGTCAGGTCGTGATTTTAATGGTACTGCTAGTCCTGTAAGTTCAGAAGCAGCTGCACTCCTTGGCGATCAACAATTTCAGATGTATACTGAGTATACTGGTAAGAGGCATGAGGATAATTTAATTAATGAAAGAGAAAACTTCTTTCACAAGCCTCAGGTAGCTCTGAACCATTATTGGAATGTCAATGATCAGATGAATCTTAATAGTTCGATATATTGGTCTGGTGGAATGGGTGGTGGAACTGGTACTTATGGTAGCCTTGAATGGGATTATTCCAGTAAACAACGTACAGTTGACTATGATGCCACAATTTTTGAAAATGATTCCCTAGGAGCATCATCTGGTATTCTCAGAAATTCAAATAACCGTCAAACAACTATTGGTGTTTTAACTAAATTAGATTATGATGTTTCTAGTTCTCTAAAAACACAGGTGGGTGTTGATTACCGTTCAGCTAAAATATATCATGTAAAAACAATAAGAGACTTGCTAGGTGGTGATTATTACATGACCTCGGACAGCGAATTTGATGTTGATAATGGTCAGGGTGGTTTAGGTGATCCAATAGATTATAATTTTACAAATTACGTTAATTGGTTAGGTCTTTTTGCTCAGGCTGAATATTCAGCTGATAAGCTTACTGGATTCCTAATGGGTGGATTAACTACTGTTAAATATTCTCATTGGAATCATTTTAAAGATGCTTCTAATTATGATTACTCGTATGTAACCGCTAAAGATGCATCTGATGCTAGCTGGGTAGAGGGCTTAGGCGATATGGAAGGGGGTCATGCAAACGATTTATGGATAGAAGCTGATCCTATTACAACTTCGCAGATTAAGGGTGGACTACTTTATGAACTTGGAGATGCATTATCATTTTTAAATGCAATTCCAGTTTTTGGAAAAGCAGCAGATAATAGTGATATTTGGGTCAACTTTGGTTTAATTGACAAAGCTCCAATTTTTGACCAGGTAATCCAAGATTGGGATGCTAAAATGTCAACAGACCCAAGCAATGAAAAATTTACTGCTTTTGAAATTGGTCTAAATACTAATTCTAATGATGGCACAATGGCTGCTAAACTTAATTTTTATAGTACTACTTGGAGTGATAGAATAGCCACAAGGACCGTTACAAATATAGATGGCGATGATGATATAATATATTTAACTGGTATTAACCAAAATCACACTGGAATTGAAGCCGAGTTTTCAGCTCAGTTAAATGAAATGTTTAGAGTTGATGTTGGTGCAGGACTTGGTAATTGGTTGTATACTGAAGATGCTACAGGTACTTACAGAGATAGTGATGGTTCTGATGCTTCTTATTCATATGCTCTTAAAGATTTAAAGGTTGGTGATATGCCACAAGCTAGTCTTGCATTAGGTTTGACTGCATCTCCTATTGAAGATTCAAAAGTCCAGTTACTGTATAGACATTATGCTTTGCACTACTCTAATTGGAGTCCTACCTCAAGAGAGTTTTCTAGTGGTGATACTCCAGATAGGATGCCAAGTTGGAGATCTCCTGCATATGGTATCTTAGATCTAAATGCTAGTTATAAACTTCCGTTTGAACTATCTGGAGCTAGGGCTGAAATGTTTTTAAATGTTAGAAACTTATTAGATGCTGTTTATGTACAAGATGCTACTGATAACAGTAGGTATAATGCTCAACCCTTTAGAGTAAATAATCATCAAGCGAACGCAGCTGAGGTTTACCTTGGTCTTCCTACTTCATTTAACTTAGGATTGAAAGTTAATTTTTAATCTTTAATTACTAAATCTACTAACACTAAAATGCCCCTTTATTAAAGGGGCGTTTTTTTATTAAAAATAATAATTATATTTCTATGAAAATCAGCATTTTTGGTATGGGGTATGTCGGTTGCGTAACGGCTGCATGCTTGATTAAACAAGGTCATAATATTATTGGGGTTGATATCAATGAATCAAAAATTAAAAAATTGAACAATGGAATATGGCCTATCTATGAGCCTGGGCTTGATGATTTAAATGATTATAATACCATAAAAAATAATTTTTATGTTACAAATGATGAAAAAGACGCCTTGGAAAAATCAAAGGTTACGCTTATTTGTGTAGGTACGCCAGGAAGTGTAGATGGGAAAGTTGAATTAAAGTACTTAAAAAATGTACTAAAAAATATTTTTGAATATTTTAAAAAGAATAATAAAAAACAAGTAATATTAATAAGAAGTACTATACCTCCTGGAACTACAACAAAACTTGTTAATGAAAATTTAAAAAACCATACTTTTAATAATCTTAGTTTTGGATATTTGCCTGAATTTTTGAGAGAAGGAAGTTCAATATCTGATTTTTTTTCACCGAGTATTAAAATTATTGGATGTGATAAGAATTTCTCTATTGAGATACTTGATAAAATATTTCCAGATGTAAATGGAGATTGGATTAAGACAAGCTTTGAAAATTCAGAATCAATAAAATATATAAGTAATTCGTGGCATGCTCTAAAAATTGTATTTACAAATGAAATTGCTCAAATACTTAAAAAATATAATGTAGATAGTGAAGAAGCCTTAAGAATATTTACTAAAGATAAAAAATTAAATATATCTAAAAGATATATGAGGCCAGGGTTTGCTTATGGGGGATCATGTTTACCTAAAGATTTGAGTGCAGTAATAGATCTAGGAGCACGAAAGAAGATTAATACTCCTTTGTTAGATTCTATTAATATTAGTAATAATGAAATAATCAAACAGCTTGAGATTATAATTTCTGATTTAGGAGAAAAAGATATTGGATTTTGTGGAGTTTCATTCAAACCAAATACTGATGATTTAAGAAATAGTTCTCTGATGGCAGTAATAAATAACCTATTAAGAACAAAAATTTCATATAAAAATAGTTTTAAAATAAATATTATTGATTATCCTTACGTCTTTAAGAAATTAAATGATGAAAAGTTTGAATCAGCCCTTTTAATTTCTGATATTGATAATTTTATAGAAAAATCAAAAGTTATAGTTTTAGGTCCATTAAAAATTGAAAATAAAAACCTTAGAAAAATGATTAGACTCAACAGAATAATAATCGATCTTAAATGGTATGATCTAGATGATAATATAAAAAGTTATGATAACTATATTAGTTTTATTTAAGTAAAAAGTTTTAAAAAATTCTATGAATTATATACAAAATAATATCTGCGTTGTTTTACCTACTAAGAATGAGTCAGATCAGATTTCTAAAGTTATTTCTGATATTTTTAATTTGTTCAAAACATTGCAATTGAATAAGCCTGTCATAATTATTACGGATGACTCAAAAGATGATACTCGTAAACTAGCTAAGGAAGCTGGTGCTGAAGTCATCAATGGCGGAGGCAAGGGTTTGGGTTTTGCCATGTTCCAAGGATTAAAACATGCATTAAAATTTAGTCCAAAATATATCTTGACGTGTGATTCTGATGGTCAAACTGATATTAATGAAATTCCTAAATTTTTAGAACCTCTAGAAAACGGTAAAGCTGATTTAGTGATAGGTTCTAGATTTTCAAAACCAAATTTAATTGATTACCGTTATAGATGGATTAATAGGTTTGGTGTTATTGTACTTTCTAAAATTTTAAGGTCTTTTACAGGTCAAAAAATTACCGATTCGCATGGTGGATTAAGGGCAATGACATACAATGTTGCAAATGAACTTGAAATGTTAGGAGTTCATACTTACGTTCAAGAAACAATCATTGATGCTTCTGAAAAAGGATTTAGAATCATAGAGATACCAAGTGTATGGAAAAAAAGAAAATCTGGAAAGTCTAGAGTAGTTGGATCTATACCAACATACATTTTCTACACTCTGCCAATATTAATTATAAGATCAAAACAATATATTAAATGGACATACTCTATTGGAATATTATTTATTTTATTTGCAATTTTTTACTTTGTTTTTATTTCATGGGAATCTTCTTTTGAATTTAAAACTATGTTTAGTCGCTTACCTTCTTTTGTACTTATCAGTGTTTTAATAATTGCTGGCATTCAGTTATTCTTTTTTGGTTTTATTATTCAAATGATAAAAAATATAAAATACCGTTTGGATCGTATGGACCAATTAAAAAAATAGTGCAAAATAATAATCCTCTAACTGAATTTGTATTGTCCAATACGCCCAGAATGCTCGGGTGGATTGATAGACGAAAAGGTTCTCCAACATATGGCTGTGCAGATCGTAATTATTGGCATTATAAAATTGTTGATTTTCCTTGCTCAATGCTGCAAGAAACTGCACTTACATTATCTCTTCTTTATTCAACAAAATTTAATTCAAATAAATATTATAAAAGTGTTTTTATAAAAGAACTAGTAATTGGACAGATTAAATATTGGGCTAACATTCAGAATAATGATGGATCTTTTGATGAATTCTATCCTAACGAGCATTCATTTTCTGCTACTGCTTTTACATTGTACTCTAGTTGTTATTCCCTAAAAATACTAGGTGTGGATCCAACTTTCATCAAAAATGTCGCTAAGAGAGCTTGTCGATTTTTAGTTAATTATGAGAACCCTGGTGCTTCAAATCAAATAGCTGCTGCAATAGCAGCTATTAATAGATATTCAAATCTTTTTTCAGATTCAAGTTACGATGAAAGAGTAGAAAATATGTTAAAAAACCTTATGGGTGATTTAAATGATGAAGGCTGGCACCCTGAGTATGGCGGATTTGATGTTGGTTATCAAAGTATTACTTTAGCTTATTTATCTGATTATAATTCATTTCATAAAAATAAAGACATAGAATCGTCACTAATTAAATCTATTGATTTTTTATCAAATTTCATTCATCCAGATGGCTCTGTTGGTGGTGGTTATGGTAGTAGAGACACATCATTTCTGGCACCATTTGGATTTGCCTATAATATTGAAAATTCCTCTAAATCTGCTGCAATTTTAGATCATGTATTTTTAAATAAAAATTCTGATATTAATAATTTTATAGATGATAGATACATATGTCATTTTTTACTGCCATCCTACCTTCTATCATTGAAAGCTGTTGATAAAATTAAAAATTTTAAATTAAAACAATTACCATTTAAAAATAAATTTACTAAATACTACACCAATTCAGGATTATACATAAAATCTTCTGAAAATTATTATATGATTGTTAATCTTAAGAAAAATGGTGTTTTAAATTTGTTTCAAAAGAACGATTCTAGTTGCATATTAGATTCTGGTTATTTAATCAAAGATAAAAGTAATATTTTTATAACTAGTTGTTTAAATAATATAAGCAATGTAGATATCAAGGAAGATGAAATAAAAGTTACAGGAAAATTATTTTCCACATCAAATAAGGTTCCCAGTTCTGTAACTCACGCTGCATTAAGAATCCTTACCTATTTTGGTAGAGGTAAAATTTTACCTCTTTTGAAAAAATATTTTATACTTAGAAATAAACCTAATAATTTTTCATTTTCTAGAACAATAAAATTTGGCCTTAATAGTATTTTCATTACTGATAATTTATATGACTTAAGTAGAAGATCAATAAGCATATACAAATCAAATTCTAACACTACGTTCAGATATGTTGCTCCTTCAAATTATTTTAACATTACTGAAATTAATAACCTGAAATCAGATTTAGATATCAATAATGTAAATATAGACAAAGTAAAAATTGAAAAAGAAATTGATATAAAGAGTTTTAAAATAACCGAGAGCTCAATTTAGATAGTTTATAATTATTATTTAATTTGAAATATGGAAGAAGCCTGGAAAAAAATTAAAGAAGAGGTAGTTGATAGCGGGTTATGTACCAATTGTGGTACATGTGTTGGACTCAATAATAATGTTATAGAATTAAGAGAAACTAAAACCGGACCATTACCATTTAAATATAATAAAGGGGATATTGATCCTTTAACATATTTTGCATGTCCTGGTAAAGGTGTGCCGTACCCAATTTTAAATAAAAAGTTTTTTATGCCTCCAAATGATAACTTTATTAGTGGAAAAGTTCTTGATACATGGATTGGTTTTTCTAGTGATGATAACCTTAGATTAAATAGTGCCTCTGGCGGAGTTATTACATCGTCATTATTATTTTTATTTAAAAAAGGGTTAATAAATGGTGCTGTTGTTGTCAAGTCAGGGTTTCCTAAGCCAGAGGATGCTCGTCCAATAATTGCAACTACTATTGATGAAATCCGTGGTTCTGCTCAGAGCGTATATAGACCAATACCAGTAAATTCAATTTTGCAGAAAATTTCTGATTTTAAAGGAAATCTTGCTTTCGTTGGTCTTCCTGATCAAGTCGCATCTATAAGAATGTTACAATTGGCAAAGCATCCCTCCGTTCGAAAAATAAAATATTTATTGGGCCCTTACACTGGTACAAATATGTATAAAGAAGCAATAAGGAGCTTTTTAAGAGGAAGGGGAGTCAAAGATTCTATCAAAATTAGTTCTTTGGAGTGGCGTGCTGGTGAATGGCCAGGCTATTTAGAAATTAAGCTTGATGATGGTCGTTCGTATAAGGCTGAAAAATTTTATTATAATTATTTGACTCCATTTTTCATTACAAATTCAACTCTAGTTGCAGTTGATTTTACAAATGAATTAACAGATATTTCCGTAGGAGATGCTTGGTCTCCAATATTTGAAAAACAAGGTAAAGGGTTTTCGGTTGTTGTCTCGAGAACTGAGCGAGGAAAGAAATTATTGGATGAAATGAAAAAAGAAAATTTTGTGAACCTAGATAAAATTGAATCACTAAAAGCTTTGAATATGCATGGGCATATGCTTGATTTTAAAAAAAGAGGCAGCTTTATTAGAATGGACAAAAATAAAAAGAAAGGTCTTAGAGCACCGATGTATGGATACGCACCATTGGAAATAGATCTTAGTAGAAGATTTGTTGAAAAAATTGTATCCAGTATTTTTTCTATAGCTTCGAAGCCAATATCTAGAAAATTAAGTGAGAAAATACCAGTCTCTATTTTAGGCCCTATTTTTAATATTTTACGCATTTTATGGAAAAAAATGTCTAAACCAACAAAAAGAAAAGGCTTAATGAATACAAAATATTTAATTAAAAAAGATGAGATTGAACTTTTAATGGAGCCACTAAATAAAATCAATATTGATTAATTAATAATCCTTTTATAATGAAAAAATATATAAATCTCATAGGATTATTTTTATTGATATACATTATACTTAGTTTAGATACTAGGCAATTAAAAGAAGTTATATTAAACATTAGACTAAGTCCCTTTTTTATCGCGATTTTTCTCAATGTACCGCATATTTTTATAAAATCTTTAAGGTGGAACATATTACTTAGGATGCAAAATATTCACTATAGTTTATTTAAATCATTTTCTATATATATGAGTGGATTATTTATTAGTTTTATAACTCCTGGACGTTTAGGAGAATTTATAAAAGTATTATATTTAAAGTCTGAAAAAAACATCAACATAAGTTTAGGGTTAACAACTGTTATTGTTGATAGATTATTTGATTTAGCGTTATTGATTTTTTTAGCAATCTTGGGAACTTGGCAACTAGGGATAATTAATAATTTATTTATAGAAATTTTATTATCAATTATTATAATCATAATATTTTTTAAAATATTATTTGACAACCGGATAGTTGAAAAAATATTCAAATTATTATATAATTTTTCATTTATTAATAAAAATAAAAAAAATATTAATAAAGGTTTTCAAGATTTCTATGATGGTATTTATCTCTTAAATAATATCAAACTAATTTATGCATTTGTTTTAACTTGTTTAAGTTATCTTATTTTAGTAATTCAGGCATATTTATTAACAATTGCAATGCAAGTTGAAATAAGTTTTATAAATGTTTGCTTTTTTATGGCTTTATCAAGTTCGGTAACATTTATACCGATTTCAATATCTGGTTTAGGTACCAGGGACGCTATGTTAATATATCTTTTTTCAATTATTAATATTTCTAAAGAAAATGCCGTTGTATTTTCTCTACTCATTTTTATAACTTTTTATATTAATGGTGGTTTTTTAGGTGCAATATTTTTTAATACTAATCCGATTAATATGAAAAAATATATTTAATTAAGGAATATAATTTATGTTAAAAAACAATCCCTTTCATTATTCAATAGCTACTCGAATAAGAAACTCCTATTTTATTAAATATTTAACACCTAATCCGAATGATAATATTCTAGAGGTAGGATGTGGTGTAGGTTATTTTTGTCAATTACTTTATAAGTATGGACCTAAGATATACGGTGTT
>MDSV01019376.1_pt1 | contig 13952 bp, 11 predicted proteins | sample 810851 | NCBI WGS metagenome assembly MDSV01 (sample SAMN05326640, study PRJNA326480) | marine metagenome | isolation source: seawater | place: Atlantic Ocean: North East | collected 2012 | reverse complement strand
TGATTAAAATAGGCGTAGTGATAATAATATTGGCTATTTTTGGCTTCAATGTATTCACTAATTTAGGATATATAACTGACGAGTTTGCATTTATAATAGAACCTATTGTTGCTTTATTTGCTAAAATAACCGGTAAAACTAGCAAAACTGCTGTAAAAACTGCTACTGCAGGAACGCGTGAAGTCACTGAATTAGTAGATGAAACAGCAGATGCTATAGACGATACTATAACTAAAGTGGCCGATAAAAATGTTAATGTAAAAAATTTATCAAACAATGTTGGTCAAGATTATGAAAAACAAACTATTGATACACTTCCAAAACCTGATGACAGCAATAGTCAAGTACAGCAAGGAACAACAGGTAAAAAAGGATTTTGCTATGTTGGTAATTGGAATGGTTTTAGGAGTTGTGTTAAAGTTAATGAATCTACAAAATGTTTGTCGGGTACGATTTATGATAGTGAACAGATGTGTAGGAATCCAGAATTAAGAAATTAACATAATTTTAGTTTAGTCTCAAATCCATAATTATAAAGTGACATATTTAATAATGTATTAATTGGAAAAGTATTTGTTGTTGTAGATTCTAATAATAAACTGCTAATATCATATCGAATATCATTTCTATCACCTATAAAATAAACTTTATTATCTTTTTTACCTAGGTATCCTGTTAAATATTCATCACTTCCGTCAGTTTTGGATAACTTAATATGTAAATCATGACCACTGAAGTCAGAAGTTCTACATTCAATATACTGATTTAATAATTGATAAACATAATGATTGTTAGATATATCATTAAATGAATTGTCATTTGTTATGGTTTCATTTATAGTTTGATTTAATAAATTATTAAATAAGTTTTCTATTACCCAATCTTCTTCATATTGATATGTAATGTTAGATTCGAATATTTCTCTGCTTATAGCAGAATAATCGGTATTTGGAGAACTATCAGACGATATTGCATATAAATAATTGTATTCTAATAACTTGTATTTTAGCATTTTAATTGCTACATCTGATATATCACTATATACGCCATTTGTCGCTGTTGTATAAAATCTACCATAAATAGATGAGTTACCTGGTAGTACCCAATCATTTATATTACTAGAGTATCCTTTGTTGTCATCTCTAATTGCACCTAACTCATTTATGTATAATGTAGCGTTTGACATATCATTTATAGAATATGAATTGTCATTAATTAGCTCAAAAGATAAACCTATTTTATTAGAATCATTAATTGATTTAAACGAAACATTAATTTTCTCTGTTGATAAAATCTTAAAAGGAATTTTAAAATTTTGTGGTGTAGAATTAAAATAGTTATATTTTCCAGATGGACCACTTGTATATTGATTTCTTACAGCAATATTTGTTACCGGAATGTTTAAAAAATTAGAATCAACATTAATATCCCATTTTCCGGGTACATTACTTGCACTAGGTGAAAAAAATTTTGGTTCCACATTATTACAATTTCTTACTAAAGAGCGTCTATTATTAATACTAGAGTATTGTTGAGCTCGCGTTAAATTAGATTTATTAGCTGTGTGTTTCAGTACCTCATACTTCCTTCTTTCATCTAACTTTTTCTTACCAAATCTATTAAAGGGATAACAATCACGCTGAGTTCTATACCAATTATTATTTGGTATAGAATCCACAAAATAATGCTCGTTCTTAATATTTTTCATATATATATATATAACTTAATACTAATTTCCATACCACTTATTTGATAAATTACTAATCTTAGTATATTCAGGCTCTATATTATTACCAATTAGATCAGTTTTTGGACCTTTTTTATAGATATCTTGCAATTCAACTGCAGATAATGCTTTGTTATCATATTTAAGTCTTGAAATATATCCATCAAACCCTCCATTTTGGCCAGTATATACATTATATGTATTTTGTTTTACTACACCCAATGGGTAATGACGATTAGTTATCACACCATTAACATATACATCTATAACATTATTTTTAACTCTTAATACTAAACAAATCCATTTATCTAATGGTACATTTGATATATCTATTTCTTCTTTAATTTGAACTTCGTTCGCGTCGAGCCCCGCCGTGGTTGGGATATATAGAGGTCGGTTAGGTGATTGAACCATATAAATATTACCTAGTCCATTATGTGATGTTACCATTGAACCATTATCACTGCGCATAGGAAATGTGCTTAAAATAAATCTTAAAGAATTGTTACCTGAATCTAAATATAATCCAGGAGAATTATTCGGCCAAGACATTCCTTTTTCATAACCATAGTCATAATTAATTAAATACTTCTGCGACTCGCGCATCGGCCCAGTACGATAAGTATATAAACTGGTGCCATCATCATTATTGGCGTCGGCAGTGGTGTCCAGGCGGTTAGCCGCGGCCGTCATGCTCGAGTCAGCTATTCCATCAATTAAGCTATTATTTCCTTTATGAAATATATGTTTCCATGAAGGTTCAGCACCACTAATATTGTCAAAATTAGACTCTCCACTTCTAATCCATAACCACAAACTCCATGTGAACTCCATACCAGACATTTCATTTTTAGATCTATAAATTGTTACAGAATTGTTTAATGAAGGGTTTTGGGAAATTGTTCTAGCTTGATTACCTGGAATCATTCCATCTATTAAGTATGGTGATTTATTAGGATTATTAAAATAAAAAACCATAGCAATTCCTATTCTAACAAATAAAACTACGACAATAATCATAACTAATATTAAAGCTAATTTCATAATAAATCCAGGTCCACTACTACTATCACTAATATCTACTTCCATATCAGATACTTTTGGTATATTTTCCATTATAATATATTAAAATAAAATAATACTAATCTATTATAAACTAAAAGTATTTGTAACTTCTTCACCATCCATAAAGTTAATATTGACTCCTCTATCACCTAATATATCCCCTAAATACGATGTTCCAGGCCCATTCTTATATATATTGTATGCTTCTTTTGGGCTTAAGGATTTGTTATAATATGAAAGTCTAGATGTATATCCTTTAAAACCTGATGTTACGTTAGATACTGTTGTTTCATTATCTCCTAGAGTATCTACATTAAATGGATTTCCTAGAGCAACTAAAATATTATCTGACATAATTACACTATCAGTACTACCTAGAACACTTTTAACTAATTTACCATTTAAATATAAATCTAAAACATTTTGATATACTGAAAATGTTATTGATACCCATTTTTGCAATGGGAAATTCTTTATACTTATATTATCACCATCACTATCTAAAAAGGTTTCCGTGCCATCGTTGGCAATACCAAGGCGTAAAGTAGGATTATTCTCTTTAAACCAGAGAACAAATGTAGTTTGATCATCTGCCGTACTTTTAGTCAGGAGATCGTCGCCCTTGACGAGGTCCGAATCTTGATAAGACGTGTCGCTTTTAGATAATTTCGCATTAGATTTTAAGCCGTACACGACCGAGCCCGACGCGTGCGTCGCCGTATCTGGACCCATATATAATATTATTCTATCACGACCATCGGCTTGTACCCAATCAGATACGTAGACCCATATCGACACTCCCATCTCTGGCGTACTTTCACTCTCATTTAAATTTAGACTTGCAGAATCGACATAATAATATTTTTGTGCATCTCTTATTCCTGTAGTCAAAGCTTTTTGTTTATTGAAAAAATAATATACAAACATTAATAGTAATATAACTACAACTAAAATAGCAATCATTTGAAGAGTATCCATATAATATATAAAAACAAATTATATTATTGGAGGATTTTTATTTATTAAATTCTTATAATTTTCCTTAATCTTATTTATATCTATGTATCCATAATAGTAAAATAAATTGCATATACTTCCTGATATACCATTATTGTCCCCAATCATTATTATATCATTATTGTTAGCTACTTCCAAATTTTGCGTTGAGCTAACCAGTTTAGTATTAAAAAAAATGTCCATTATATAGTCATTATAAACTAATACAAAATTATTCCATTTTTGAGATTTAATATTACTTTGTACATGAATTACTTCATACTCATTTTTATTATTTCTAATTTTGAATTCCAATAAATTTAGGTTAGTTCCAATTATACTATAGCTAATCTTAATTTTTTCGCCAAAATTTAAAATGTTTGTCCAATAATTATTTATGTTTTCTTGTGTTGGTTCTATGTATAACCAAAATGATATACTATAATTATTAATTACTTCATCAATTACATTACCATTTTTATCTATATCTTTATTAGTTTTTTTCCCTTTTTCTTCTTTATCTTTTTCTAAAAGTTCGTTGTAACTATTATCAAGTTGTATTTTTTTATTATAGATATCATACATCTTGCATTCTATAGTATTTTTTCTCTCGGCACTATAATTTATTCTTTCTATATCATATTCTGGTTCTAAATTCATTATTTCAATACATTCATCATTTAGATCAACAACATTCATAGAATCACTGCAATTATCACCATCAATAGTATAACCTATTTCATTAGCTGATAGGTCCCAACACAATTCTTTCATTTCTTTATTAATTTTATCTAATTTACTCTTTGTTGCTAATGTTTTTTTACTATATATTTTTTTCTTCTTATATGTTTTTTTAAATGGATTTTTAGAGTCTTCCTGTGTTTTTAAATCTTTTGTATTTCCCAATTCAGTAATAAAATTTAAATCTTTTGGTTTGTTTAATAATAGTGTGCTGTTTTTATAAGCAAAATTTTTATAAATAATTGGATATATAAAGTATAAAGCACATAATACTAACAATATTATTAATAACAAAATAGTTTCATTTTTTGCAATTTTAAATTCTTTATTAAGAAATCTTATTCCATCTAAAAATAAACAAGGTATGTACAATATTAACAAATAAATTACATTTAAATATGAAAATCTATCTACTTTAATTTTATCTAAAATATTCTCTATGTTTGATGCAATAAATGCTAAAAAAACTACAAAAATTAGTATAAGTATAATTAATTGAATATTCCTTGATTCGTCATTTTCATCACCAAATATTTTTTTAGTTAGTTTTTTTTTATTTTTACCTATTCTATTAAAATCATGTCCTAAAACCTTTCTAAGAATGTAACAAAATCTTTTATCTGTATCACTATCATAATTTGATTTATTTAAACAAAATTTTTTATTTTTTAAATATCTATTGTTTATATATTCAATAATACCATAAATTGCAAATATTGAAATAATTAAAAAATTAAAAAATACTAAAGTCCTAATATAAAAATTATTCTTAGCCTCATTATAATTTTTCGGATACAAACAAGCTGTAATAATAGTAACAAAACCCAAACTCCATAAATAATATGATAATATTGTATTTGTTAATCCTTTAAAAAATTTGTTATCATCCTCTATATTACTAAAAAGAACTGCTGATATAGCATAAAAGGTAAATATTAAAAATTTTAATATTCTATTTTGATAACCCTTAATGAATGTGAATATAAATAAGAATGATAATGATAATATTAATGAAATAAAAAAACCAAATAATATAAGTGATTTAGATTTTACTAAAATATAAACTATAATTAAAAATAATATGAATAAAAATACCAATAGTTTAGTGTTCATTATATTAATATGATATTTATTATTACAAAGTTTCTAGTGTTGTTTTTTTACCATGACAATTTCTACATAAAGCTACTAAATTCGTTACGTGATTTGATCCGCCATGTTCTAATCTAATAATATGATCTACCTCATACCAAGCATCTAATTGACTATTACAATGTTTGCATTTCCAACCTTGCTGTGCGGCTATGTATTTTTTCTTTGTACCACTTACACTTCTACTATTAGAATTTCCTGATTTATGCATTCGTTTAACTTGTGGTGGAGTGGTCATATTAAACATAGTCTTGTCTCTATCTGCCATTGATAATATAGGAGTTAATAAATCAGCAGAATCTTTATTGATGGGTAAATATTTTATCATTCCATTCATATGAGATACAGTACTATAAGTATGTTCTGGATGCTTTTTTGTAAATAAGTGCAAAGATAAGCCAAAAAAAAGTACAACAATTATTTTCAAATGTTTATTATATTTTTTTAATTTTTTAGAATATTTTCCATCATGGTAAATATCTATAACCAAAAATGCTATGGTTCCAAAAACCACTAATTCCCTTTTCATTATATAGTATATATATATTTAATACTTATATAACATAGGGAGAATAAGACCCTATTAACAAAACATCCGCTGGTATTTACAAGTAAATCTAAAAACGAATTGCATTTATTTCTCTTTTTATTTATTCCATCATTAATGCTAAAATCAGTCGGAACATCCTTAATTTTATTTTCGCTAATACTTTCTTGAATTAACTTGTTTTTTGATTTACATTTATCATAATCTATTATTATGAACTGATCCCAGTCATTGTCATGATCAATATTTTTATTACTCATTGGATTAAATTAATATATATATCAAAATACTAATTTAATTCAATTTAATTATTTAAACATAATACAAACAATAATATTAATGAAGATTGAACAAGATGTTAAGTTAGATTTTAGCGATGTGTTAATAAGACCTAAAAGGACAACTTTATCTTCTCGAAATGATGTTACACTTGAAAGGGAATTTAAGTTCCCACATTCTAAGCAAACTTGGAAAGGCGTTCCTATTATAGCTGCTAATATGGATACTGTTGGAACATTAGAAATGTATAATGTTTTGAATAAATATAATATGATGACTTTCTTTCATAAATTTATAGATATAGATGATATTCCAGAGAAAGAACCCAATAAAGCAAATAATAATTATTGTTTAACAATTGGATTAAAAAATGAAGATATAATGAATAGGCTAAAAGAAATTAATAGTATAAACTCCTCTGCATGCAATATAATATGTATAGATGTAGCTAATGGTTATATGAATAAATTAATAGACGCATGTATCGATTTGCGTAAAAATTTTCCAGATGCTATAATTATAGCTGGTAACGTAGTATCCAGAGAAATGGTAGAAGAATTAATAATAAATGGTAAAGTCGATATTGTAAAAGTTGGAATTGGTAGTGGTTCCGTTTGTACAACACGTCTGCAAACTGGCGTGGGTATGCCGCAATTATCTGCCGTTTTAGAATGTGCCGATGCTGCACATGGTTGTGGAGGGCATATTATATCTGATGGCGGAATAACATGTCCAGGCGACGCAGCGAAGGCTTTTGGTGCCGGGGCGGATTTTGTTATGTTAGGTTCCATGCTTGCTGGGCATGACGAATGCCCAGGAGATTTGATAGAAGACAATGGAACTAAGTATAAAATGTTTTATGGTATGAGCTCGGATACTGCTATGAATAAACATTATGGTGGTGTTAGTAATTATAGATCTTCCGAAGGAAAAACTGTTAAAGTTAAATATAAGGGTCCTGTAGAAAACACAATAAAAGATTTACTTGGTGGATTGAGGTCTACTTGTACTTATGTTAATGCAAAAAAATTAAAAGATTTATCTAAATGTGTATCTTTTATGCGCGTTAATAATCAAGTAAATAAGATATATAACTGAAATAGTATTTATTAAGAATAATATTTTAAATTGAATATAAATATTTTTGAATATTATTCCTAACCATGTCACATAAACTTGTTATAGTCGAATCACCAGCTAAATGTAAAAAAATAGAGGAATACCTAGGTAATGGATACAAATGTATTGCCAGTTATGGTCATATACAAAATCTTGCTACCGAATTCGGTTTAAAATGTATTGATGTAGAAAATAATTTTAAACCTACATTCTCGGTTTTGAAAGAAAAAGAAAGACATATATCTAAAATGCGTTCGGAAATAGCAAAGGCCGACGAAGTTATCTTGGCTACAGACGATGATAGAGAGGGAGAAGGTATCGCATGGCATATTTGTCAATTATTTGATCTCCCTATTAACACAACTAAACGTATGATATTCCATGAAATAACTAAAACTGCTTTGCAAAACGCAGTAGCTAATTGTGGAACGCTTAATATTGACCTTGTTAACGCTCAACAAGCGCGTCAAGTATTGGATTTGCTTGTTGGTTATATAATAAGTCCTATCCTATGGCAGAAAATATCAAGAAATTCTAAAACTGGACTAAGCGCTGGAAGGTGTCAAAGCCCCGCTTTGCGTCTTGTTTACGACAATCAAAAAGACATCGAATCTACTCCTGGGAAAAAAGCATACAATACAACAGCTTACTTCACCAATAAAAATATTTTGTTTACATTAAATTTTAATCACAACGACGAAACAACTATGGAAAACTTCTTAGAAGAATCTGTAAATCATGATCATGTCATCACATGTCAAAAACCAAAGGTAACAACCAAAAACCCTCCATCACCATTCACAACAAGTGCTCTACAGCAAAGTGCCAGTAGTAATTACAATATTTCACCTAAGGATACTATGAAAATATGTCAGAAACTCTATGAAGCAGGGTTGATTACCTATATGAGAACAGACAGCAAATGTTATTCCAAAGAATTTATTGAAAAAGCCAAAGATTATATTACAAATGCTTATGGCGATGAATATATCAATAAGGATGTAGACAAACTAAGCGAAAGAAATGAAAGCAAACCAAAGAAAAAGCCTAAGAAAAAGGACAAAGAAAAGGATAAGGTTGAAGCTCAAGAAGCTCATGAGGCTATAAGACCTACAAAAATTAATGTTTTAGATACACCAGACTCTTTCGAGCAACGTGAAAAGAAAATATATAAACTTATTTGGAAAACCACTATTGAAAGTTGTATGGAAGCTGCAAAATACAATTCTATTACCGCAATAATTACTGCACCTGAAAGCCATTCATACAGAAATACCGAAGAATTGGTAATATTTCCTGGTTGGAAAATTGTCGGTGGATATGATAAAGAAAATCCCACATATAATTACTTACTTACTATCAAAAATGAGTCTATTATAAATTATAAAAAAGTAAATTCTAAAGTTACTATGAAAGAATTGAAATCTCATTACAATGAAGCTAAACTAATTCAAATTTTAGAGGAAAAAGGCATCGGGCGCCCATCTACATTTGCTTCTTTGCTGGATAAAATAATGGAAAGAGGTTATGTTAAAAAAGAAGATGTTAAAGGTAAAAAAATAAAATGTGTAGATTTTGAATTAACTGACGACACTATCGAAGAGAAAACACATGAAAAAGAATTCGGTAATGAAAAAAATCGTCTTGTAATTCAACCCGTCGGGTTGCTGGTTATCGAATTCTTAATCGAAAATTTTACGGAACTCTTCAACTATGATTACACGAAAAATATGGAAGACCGATTAGACGTCATAGCCAAAGGAGATATGATTTGGTATAATCTATGTGAAGAATGCCATAATGAAATAAAAACTCTTACATCCAAAATACAAACAATCGAAAAAACATCCATCAAAATCGACGATCAACATACATACATAATAGGTAAAAATGGACCCGTTATTAAATGCACCAACGGAGACCAGATTACATTTAAATCTGTAAAACCTGATATTAATTTAGATGACTTAAAAAAAGGCACCATAGGGCTAGAAGATGTGCTTAGTGATGTTCAACGCGATGCAAAACTCCTTGGTGAATACCAAGGAGAACGACTAATTTTAAAGAAGGGTAAGTTTGGATACTATCTTTCTTGGGGTGATAATAAAAAATCAATTCCATCAACAGATTTTGATGAAAGTAATTTTACTATTGAAAATGCTGTATCGATTATAGAAACAAAAGATGCAAATATGATTAGAAAAATAGATGATAATTCGTCTGTTAGAAATGGGAAATATGGACCATATATATTCTATAAAACTAATGTAATGAAAAAACCAAAATTTATAAAATTAAAAGCATTTAAAGAAAACTATGAAACATGCGATTTGAAAATCTTATTAGAATATGTTGAGAATAATAAGTAATTCTATCTTCTTCTTCTTCTTCTTCGGCTAGCGAAACGTACCCTTCTTCTTGTTCTTCTTCTTGTTCTTCTGCTGCCACCGCGGCGCGGCGGTTCACTGAATGGCTCACGATGTGTACCATCGGAATTTCTCGGAACTGGCGTAACATTATCTTTTGGTGATAGTGATTTCGACTTTTTATCTTGAGATTCGGGTTCAGGTTCGCTGCGCTTCGCGCGTGCCCTCTCGTCTTCGTGGCTTGCCGAACGTCGAAGTGCGCCTTTTTTACCACTTGTCGTTCTTCTTCTTAAACGTTCAAGAGGTCCTTTTGGCATTCTTTTTCTTAAGCTTGAAAAGATTCCTTTTTTAGTGCCTCTGGCTTTTGACGCAGGTGACAACGCAGGTGGCGACGCAGGTGGCGACGCAGCGCTCTTCGTGTGTGATTTATCAGCCTGCTCCTGTTTGAGTCTCTTAGCTATGTGCTTGGGTACGTGGGGTTTTTGTCCAGCGCGCGCTCTCTCTCTCTCCGTGCGCTCGCCCTCGCCGGGTATCTCGTAAGTTTCGTAGATTTTTTGTTTACTCAAACGATGAATATCCCATTGTTGCTCCAGCCCTTTTTTTGAAGTCATCTATATATATATATATATAAATAAAATAAATTATATATATATATATTAATGAAACTAAATGTAAATTTAACGCAGTTTGTAATATTATTGTCTCTAGTATATATATATTATCGTTATAAGAATAGTGAATGGGCCAATCTTAAGTGTGTTGTAGCCGAAAAGAATGGTAAAAGATATTGTATTAGAGAACGTGAAGATAATATGGAAGAAGCAGTTAATTTACTCGCAAGTGTAGTAGAAAGAATGAAAAAATTGGTTAAACATATGGAGAAAAAATACCCTAATGATGAAAGAGTTAAACGTTTAGTTAAAAACTTTAATCCCAAAAAAATATCTGAAACACTTCCAACGAGCGAATTTACAGCATATAGTGAAAATAAAGGTGAAAAATTAGCTTTTTGTTTAAACAAACATAATGAAAATAACAGAAAGTTAATCGATATTAATACACTTACTTTTGTTTCAATCCATGAATTGTCTCATGTTATGACTATATCAATTGGTCATACACCCGAATTCTGGGACAATATGAAGTTTTTATTAGAAGATGCGGTAGAAATTGACATATACAAACCTATAGACTATAGCAAAGAAAAAGGTCATTATTGTGGTGAAGATATTACCAATAATCCAATTTATGATGAATAAATTTCCAATTCAACATTATTGCTTATGCTTTTTTTTTCAATTAATCGAAAATTATCGGGAATATTAGGAAAAAATATGTTACATTCATACTCTTTACTTACTCTACTTAAATATATATTGTCAATCAAATTATTATCTAAAAATAATTTATATATTTCAGCACCACCCACTACCCAAATTACATCATATTCTTTGTTTTTACAATATTCTATAACATCTTTTATGTTTTTAAAATAGTAAAATCCTTCACCATTTGAATGAGTTTTTTTACTCAATATTAAATTATCTCTATTTTTAAGAGGTTTCACAGGTAAGCTTTCCCATGTTTTACTTCCCATAATTATTGCATTATTTAAATCTCCTTTTGTGGTTTTAGAGAAGTGCTTTAAATCATCAGGTTCATACCATGGTATGGTATTATCATATCCTATTCCATTTTTATTATCCACTGCAACGATTATATTAAAGTTCATATTAATTATTAAATAATATGAACTTTTTATATACATGTCACAAATATTTAAGGTATATAATTGTAATATAAAAGGAGATTTTGTATCTAGTATTTTAGTTTTTGTAGGTTATGATCACGAAGAATATCAGAAAAGATCGGGTGATGATGAAGTTTTAAAAAAAATCTTTACTGAAGAACAAATAGTCTATATAAATAAAAATAAAATACCTATCAAATTTGTTAATTATTATTTAAATATTGATGATACCATTAAAGTTATTAAATATAAGATAATTTCAGCTTTAGAAACGAATTTATCTGTAGAAGAATTATATTTATTTTATGAAAGTAATACTAATATTAGTAGTATGGATGTTTACAATAAAATAATTCAAAACCAAAAAAGTAGTGGTTACAATAGTATTTTTACATATTTAAGTAATATTTCTGATATTGATCCTACATTAATTGAAAAAAAAGACACATATAACTATGATGATATAATTAAATTAGGCATTGATAAAACAGATTATACCATAGATATACCTATTGGTATAAATAATACTGATTATTCAATATATAATCCTTTTAAATTAATCAAATATTATTCTATATTTTCCACGCTAGATTTTAAAGAAGATGATTTTGAGAATATAGAATCACAAAATAATAATATTTTACTAGATTACAAAAATATATATTCAAATACGATATACTTATTTACTGCAAATAATATTTTAACTAATTTAGATGATACATTTGATAAAAGTTTAATACTAAACTTGTATTATCCACAATTATTAGAAAAAAAAATAAACACTTTTGATTCATATAATAGTAATAATAATACTTTAATTACAAATACTAAGCAGGCTATTTCTTCAAAATCTTTTATAAAAAGTAATGATAATATTACTATGTTATATGAAATCTATAATAAGAAATCTTCTGATTTACCATATATAATAAATGGAATAAGTAAAATTCAATTAACGATGTATCCTAGGGTATCTTTTAAATTTCCACTAGATATAGTTTTTAAATTGATACAAACTAGCGAGAATTTACCTTTAATTAAATATAATCCTGGAAATAGAAAAGAAAAATTATATCGATTATATTCAGATAAGATCGCAACTAATGGTAATAAAATACCTTATTTAAATAAAGCTAAGGTATTTAAAATGCAGAAAAATATAGCCAGAACAAAAAGCGTATCATGTTTAATATTGGCCGATGGTAATACTGAAATAATATGTAATTTTAAAGAAGATGGTTCTATTAATATAGAATTTTCTTATTTTAAAATACCTGTTAGTGTATCTAAAATAGATGAATATATTAAAACCTACGTTAATCCTATTATTGAAGTAATTAAAAATTTTTTAGAGCAAAGTGGATATACATTTATTTTATATAACAGTATTAATGAATCTAATGTAGAAATAAACGATTTATCATATTTTACAAATATTCCCATAAAAAGAAACATTAAAATTTCTGAATATATAGGATGTTTAAATGATGTTTTTAATGTTTATAAAGATGATTTAACAAAGGAAATAATACTAAGATATAAAAGAGTTTCCAATTTCAATGAAATGGATAGTTTAGAAGCCTTTATAGTTACACAATATACTCTTAAAAAATCCACTAGCGATATAGTTTCATTAATTCAACAAAATTTCGCTCTTTCAAAAGAAAAAGCTGAAACAAAAATTAGAGCATTTTTAAATGATGTTCAAGTTGAAATGGATGTCAATGATTCAAAAAAATTAAAAATAAGAACAAATCCAGGTTTTGAGGTTATAATTAATAAGGAGCAATTTACAAATAATATAAATATTGTTGTTAACAATATTAATAATATTGCTTATCTTAAAACAATACCTATTTACATAGATACATTAATAAGAATTTCACAAAAAGAACCTATTAGTATTGATTCAGAATTTCTTAACAATATGTGTAATATTAAAGTTAAGAGTTTCGATGAAGAAAAAGAAAAAGAAAAACCTCCTAAAACTATCGCATCAATTAAACCTGTTGGAGTAGAAAAATCTAGCGATTTATTAGATTTATTTTTTGATGATGATGAAGACGAAGATGATGATGGTGAAGACGAAGATGATGATGGTGAAGATGATGATGATGGTGATGGCGAAGATGATGATGAAGATGATGATGATAAGAAAGAAGTAACAAAAATAAAAAACCCTAAAAAATTAGTAATTAAATCGCCTTCGCC
>MDSV01242339.1_pt1 | contig 13953 bp, 15 predicted proteins | sample 810851 | NCBI WGS metagenome assembly MDSV01 (sample SAMN05326640, study PRJNA326480) | marine metagenome | isolation source: seawater | place: Atlantic Ocean: North East | collected 2012 | reverse complement strand
GGTGGAGCCAGACGGGATCGAACCGACGACCTTCTGGTTGCAAACCAGACGCTCTCCCAACTGAGCTATGGCCCCACTGATAAACTCTTATAGGGCAAGTAAGAAAATACCTCAACAAAAAATATTAATTATTAATGTAGATCTTTTGTATAACCAGCAATTGTTTTGGTGGTTGAACTTTTAACAATATTTTTAGAAGTTTTAAATGTTCCCAATACATAATCAGCTAAAAGATTAGTGATACCCCAATTAAAATTTTCATTATGAAAATGATGCTGCATATGAGCTTCTTTCAATCTTTTCCCGATATTTGTTAATGGTTTATAATTTTTAGAATGATGAGCTAAATGAATCCATTCATAAAAAAGATAATAAATAAATGTTGAAAAAATAGGGACTAATGCATTTTTAAAACTTAACAAAATGATCGAATAAAAAAGATAAGTTTGAATAAATAAGATAATAATTGCTAGGAATGGAGCAAATTGTAGATCGAGATTATCAGGGTCAGCATGATGGCCATGATGAAGCTTAATTTGAAATTTTTTTAACCAGTTATCTTTTTCATTTAATTGCTTATGTAATATAAATTTATGCGCATACCACTCGTAAAAAGGTGCTAAAAAAATTACTAATATAAATAAAGGCCATTTATTCCAAAGGTTAAAATGATCAACTAAATATCCTGAAATTATCGAAAAGATTATTAGAAATCTTATTGTGTGATGTTTGAAGAAATTATTAAAAATTACCATCAAAGCTTCAATTAATCTCTTAAGAAGACAGGGGAGTTTTCTGACGAGTCTTCTTTTGAATAATAATAACCATCAATATTGAAATCTCTAATTTTTTCTTTTTTAATTTTATTTTTCAATATCCACGCAGCCATAAGGCCCCTAGCCTTTTTTGCATAAAAACTTATAATTTTATATTTATCTTTTGAGAAATCCTTAAATACTGGAGATATAACATTAGTTGTTTTTTCAAGAACCTTAACAGAATTAAAATATTCATTTGATGCTAAATTTATAATTGTATTTGATTTTAAAGATTCTAGATCTTTAATTAATTGATCAGAAATCTCTTTATCCCAAAATTCATATAAATTTTTACCTTTGCTGGTTTTCAATTTTGTTCCCATCTCTAGTCTATATGGCTCAATAATATCTAGTGGTTTAAGCAAACCGTATAAACCTGATATTAGCCTTAAATGATTTTGGGAATATTCGAGATCTTTTTTCTCAAAACTTTCAATATCCAAACCTTGGTAAACATCTCCTTTGAAGACAAATATTGCTTCTTTTGAATTTTTAGATTTCTCTTTAAGCCCTTTCCAAGATTTATATCTTTCGCTATTTAATGATGATAGTTTGTCACTTATATTCATAAGTTTTGATATTTCACTAGGTTTCTTTTTTTTCAGATCATTGATAAGAATTTTTGATTTTTCCAAGAGCAAAGGAATTGTGTATAAAGTATTGGTTTCCAATTTTTCATAATCAAGTGTTTTTGCCGGCGAAAGTAAAATTATCATTTTAATGTTATCTCAATCTAATTGAATCTATTAAATAAATTGAATATCTGAGTTAAAAAAATTTCAAATATCCATTTAAGTAAATATACATACAATATTTAAGATTACTAATAAATACTATTAAGGTATTTTTAAAGAAAAAAGTTTATTAATTGTAATTACTTAAATTATGAGCTAAGCAAAGTTAACAATAAAAATATTATTTATAAAGTTATAATTAAATACTTAGGGTTTTTTTACATTTTTAATATATATTATACGTATATAGTTTCTATATAAATATGTTACACAATATATAGTATTTTTTTTAAAATTTATTAAAAAAAACTTGTATCTATTACCTTTAATATTTTATTATATATATAGAATTAATATTAATTAAATTCTTTGGGGAGATTTTAAATGAGAAAATTTATATCACTTTTTTCAATGCTAACTTTTGTTTTAGTTGGAACATATTCTCAAAATGTTCTTGCGCAAAGCAGTCGTTTAGATATTGAAGAAATCGTTGTTACTGGTACAAAAAGAGATATTGGCCAACAAGATGCAGCGATAGCTGTTTCAGCTATAACTGAACAAGCATTTAATAACACTTTTGCTAATGAAGTTACAAATTTGGGTGCTTTAGTTCCAAACTTAACTTTAACTACCCAACCTGGCTTTAATGCTGTTTCTGGTGGTATTAGAGGTACGGGTAGTGTTTCTATTCTAGTTACTGAAGATCCTTCAGTTGCTTTTTTAATTGATGACTTTGGTCTAAATCACGTTCAATCTCAATTTGTTGAAATGTTTGATATTGAACAAATTGAAGTTTATCGAGGACCACAAGGTACATTATTCGGTAAAAATTCAACTGGTGGTGTTATTTCTGTAACAACAAAGAAACCTGTATTGGATGAATTTTCTGGAGAGTTTAGTGCATTAGCTGGTCAGTATGATTGGAATGAGGGAAGTATTAATAAATTCAAACTTGCCCTAAATGTTCCTATCGTTGAAGGAAAACTTGCAATGAGAGTTGCTGCCATTTGGGATAAAGATCAAGGCTTCTATACTAACTCTAAACCTGCAAGTGATTTCCCTGGACCAACATTTTTTAATCCAACAGGTACATGGCCTGATGACGGGACATCTCTTGCAAATATGGGTGATGGAGGTGATCTAGGCGGTAAAGATGTTTTAGCTGCAAAAATTAAGTTTTTATATGAAGCTTCTCCAACATATTCAGCTCTTTTAACTTTTGAGTTAAGTAAAGACGACTCAGGAACACCTGCTGCTGTTAATGAAACAGAGTGTCCAAGTAGTATGTTATTCTGTCTTCTAGGTTTTAGTGGAATCCATACCCCATCTCCAAATTGGGGTGGAGAGAAATGGACAAATGTATATGAAACAGGTGAAAGCTTTCACTGTAATGCAGTTCTTTCGACTTGTAAGGGTCATAGAATGGATAGTAAAGGTGTTTTCTTAAATCAAACATTCGCTATTGGAGATTACTTAACTTTAAAATCTATAACCGGATATAGAAATCACAAAGAACTTAATGCAAGTACTTATACAGGCGAAGCTTTTGCAAGCTTGTATGATGCCTCTAGAAATACAGATAGAGACCAAATGCAACAAGAATTTCGTCTAACTAGTGAGTATGATGGTCCATTTAATTTTACTGCTGGTGTAAGTTATGCAGAAGATAATTTAAATTTTGCTGCTTATGCCGCTGTTGGTCTTCAATGGTTCTTGGGTGTTCCTGGTTATATTCATACTGATTACTCATCAACTGCAACTCACCAAAACAGAACAAGTAAAGCCTTCTATTTTGATTTTACATATGAATTAAATGAAGCTTGGAGAGTTTCTGCTGGTGTTCGTGAAACACAAGATGAGAAAACATTTGTTCGTGAGACTGGTACTAATGGTGTTAATTCACTTGGACGAGCTAATAATAACATTAGCACAGGTGGATTTACTCGTGATGATGATGTTCCACAATTCCATACTGATTGGTTGAGCTGTGACCTAAGAGAAATTTGTGTCAATAATACAGATGATTGGAGTGAAACAACTTATAGATTAGTTCTCGATTATACTATGAACGAAGATGTTATGTTCTACGGATCACTAGCTACTGGCTTTATGGCTGGTGGATATACCGAAACATGTTCAACAACTTATTCATGTGCATATCCATACGACCCTGAAACAAACACAAATATTGAATTAGGAATGAAGGGTGATTTTATGGATGGTCGTTTAAGATTAAATATTTCAATCTTTAATACCGAATTTGAGGATTTACAAAGAAATCAGGTTCTTCCTTTACCTATTCCTCCATATCAGGAAACAATTAAAGTGAATGCTGGTAAGTCAACAAATAAAGGTATTGAAATAGAATTGAACTACCTTGTTACGGATAATTTCCGTATTGATGCTAACATAGCTACTCAAGATCATAAATATGATGTTTTCCTTTGGGATGAAACTCCTAATGATGGAATTGATAATCCAACTGACTTCAGTGGTTTTGAACTTCCTTTCTCACCTGAATTAAGTTGGGGATTATCATTAACTTATGATCAAGATTTGGGTGCAAATGGTTCTTTAACATACAATGTTTTAGGAAATTACCAGGATGAAGCTCAATCACAACCAACAAATCCAATATATAGTCAATTAGAAGATAGAACTCTAGTTGATGCAAATATTACTTGGAGAAATATTGATGATACTTATTGGGTTACCATTTATGGTAAAAACCTTACTGATGAAACATACAGAGTAGGGTCAAATAGCGTTGCTGGTTTATGGAACTTCACGCTCTTTGGCGAGCCTCTAGAGTATGGTATCGAAGCAGGGTATCGTTGGTAAATAATTAGTTATATTTACTAATAAATAATTAAACCCCGTTTTTGACGGGGTTTTTTTATTATTAAAATAAATGTATCTAATTTTATAATGACTATATTTTAATTTTAAAAATATTTGTGTAATATTAATTCTTTGTTAAGGAAAAATTATGGACAGAAAAGAAGAATATAATAAAATTGCTGAAAAAATAGTTGGACATGTAAAGAACGGAACTACTGATCAAGCTCAAAGTGTTATTTCGATCCCAACATCGGATTATACTTCTGATGAAAGATGGACTTCTGAGATGAATAATATTTTTCAGACATTACCTTTAATGGCTGCCATGACAATAGAAATTCCCAATCCTGGAGATTATAAATCGCTTGAAATTACTGGTATTCCAATTCTTATAACCAGAGATAAAAATGGAAAAATTAATGCATTTAGAAATGTTTGTACTCACCGAGGCGCAATAATAACAGAGCCTGGTATAGGAAATAAAAGTAGATTTTCATGCCCTTATCATGGTTGGACCTATTCCAATACAGGAGATTTGATAGGCGTTACTGACAAAGATAAATTCGGTGATTTTGATCCAAGCTGTCATGGTTTAGTGAAGCTATCTTGTGAAGAGTTAGGAGGAATGATTTTCATTTCTTTGTCTAAAGACCAGGACATAAATTTTAAAGATTTTTTAGATGGAATGCTTCCAGAAATTGAACATTTTAAATTAGAAAATTGGTATTACCATGGTTTTAAAGTTATCGAAGGAGCAAATTGGAAAATTGCCTTTGATGGGTATCTTGAGGGGTATCATTTCACTACCGCTCATAAAGATACTATAGCTAATATGACTATGAATGATATTATGGATTTTAGCGCATTTGGTCCTCATTTAAGAATAGCCTTTGCATCTACCAATATTGAAGAAATTTTTGAATTACCAAAAGAGGAATGGTGGAAGAAAGAAGGTAGCGGTGTAGATTTTGTAAGAACAATATTTCCTAATATTGCTATTTCACTTGGCTTAGGAATTGGTCAAATTGCTCAAATTCTTCCGGGCAAAACACCGAATGAAAATACGACGATCTTACATTATATTGCTCCAAACCCTCCAAAGAATAATGATGAATTAGCAGAGCTTGATCAAAATATGGAATTTTTAAGAAACGTAGTCAATGATGAGGATTATTTATTAGGAATTGAAATTCAAAAAGGACTTAATTCTCACTCTAATGACAATGTCTTATTTGGAAGAAATGAAAAAGGAAATCAATTTTTTCATAAATATGTTGATTACTATGTCGACGATAATATTAAAGAACCCCCGAATTTATAATTACATTTGATAGAGGAATATTTTGACTAAAGTTGAAGATAATAGAAAAATAATAGGAACATATTACTCATCAATAGCTAAGGGTGACTTCGATACTATTATATCACTTATGCATGAGGATGTAGTTTTTAATATAGTAGGCGAAACACCATACTCAGGTCTTTGGAGTGGAAGAGATAGTATATATACTATTCTTGTTCCTGCAGTTGTTTCAAACTTAAGGGCAGACAGCACAAAATTTGCTGAGAATTGGAGTGTTATGTGTGTTGATGAAAATAGAGCTACAGGACTTATGAGCGCAAGAGCAGAGACCCACGATGGTAAAAAGCTAGACATGACTTATTGTCATATTATGACTTTTAATCAAAACAAAATAATAGAAATGCATGAATTTTTTGATACTGCGCAAGGTGAACGTTTATTTGATAATGACAAATTAAATGGGCATTCTGGAAAACTAGGTCCAATGAATTTTTAATAATTCTTCGTTAAAGTTTAAATTTAGATTTTTATTTTATCAAAAGTATCTTTAAGGGCCCTGGACCACATTTCACCCATTTCTTTAAATTTTTGATCTCCTTTTTCTATTCTCTCATAACCATCACTTCCGAGATCATCTTTTTTTATTACCAAAAGATCTAAGGGCATTCCAACTGATAAATTTGAACGTAGTGTTGAGTCCATTGAAACTAAAAGAGCCTTTCTTCCTTCATCGAGAGACATATTGGAAGAAATTACTCTATCAAGTATAGGTTTTCCATATTTAGTTTCACCAATTTGAAGAAATGGCGTATCGTTTGTAGCTTCTATAAAATTACCTTCTGGATATATAAGAAATAATCTCATTTCTCCACCTTTACGTTGTCCTCCAACAATAAAACACGCTGATATATTCTCGCCATTTTCATTTAATTTATCATTTAAATTCATAGCATTTGCCGACAATGCCTGTCCAAGAAGTTCAACAACTCCTAATAGTGTAGGGACTTCCTCAATAGATTTTAGGCCATCTTCAGACGGAAATTCTATAGCTTCAATTACTTGTGACATTGTTGTTTGCGTTATTGAGAGATTTCCAGCAGTCAATACAACAATTATTCTTTCTTCCGGTTCCTCAAATACAAACATTTTTTTGTATGTTGCAATATCATCTATTCCGGCATTCGTTCTTGTATCAGATAAAAGGACAATACCTTCATCTAACTTTAGCCCTACGCAATAAGTCATTACTAGTCCCTTTTATTGTTGTTCCCTTCTTACTTCAATTTTATAGTCTAAATTTTCAAGACTAGGATTTCTTGTTACCCCTCTTATTGGAGAGGCTGATATTGAGTCTAGTCCAGAGCATAATCTAATATACCTATCATCTGTACAACATTTATTGGTTGGATCAAAGCCTACCCAACCTAAATCTTTCATAAAAATTTCTGTCCACGCGTGAGTTGACTCTATTTCAGATAAATTTTCGCTATTCACCAAGTAACCAGTTACGTATCTTGCTGGAATATTTAGATATGTTGAACAGGATATCATTAGATGAGAAAAATCTTGGCAAACACCTTTTTTTGATTTTACGATATCTGAGGCGCTTTGATGGATAGTCGAGGATCCAGTTATATATTCAATTTTCTCAGCTATTAAATCTGATAACTTGTGAGCCTTTAAAAGATCTTCAAAATTAGGATTAATCATTTTAGATAATTTAATTATTTCACTATTTGGTTTTGTTAGTTTTGTATTTCTTAGATAAACGTCTGGGTTAATTTCTTCTTTATAATCTTTTAAAATACCGTATTGATTATTGGTCTCAACAATTCCTTTAGTTATAATATCTAATGTTTTAACCTTTTCTTCAGTTGAAAATGTTTGAACTATGTCTCCTGCACCATCTTTATAAGAACTTCCAAAAATACCTTTAATGGATGACTTAATATCCCACTCAATAATTTTTTGTCCTTCATGAATAGATGGAATAAGCTTAAGGCTTTGTATTAAACCGTTGACTGGTTCATCATAAGTATAAGAAGTTGAATGTAATATAGATAATTTCATTTAATTCCCTTAAAATACGTTTCGTCAATTAAAGAAGATATTTCATTAATTTCTGAAATAAAGTCTGTTAAAAATTCATGAAGCCCACCTGCAAATATCTCTTCAACTTCTAGATCATAGAATTTGGATAAAATTTTTCTAACCCTCACATCAGCTAAAGAACTACGCCCACCATATAAAAGTTTCAGTCTACCTAAATTTATAGATATTTTTTTTAAACTATAGATAAGTGATCTAGGGAACTCAGGATGGAGAATTAAAAAATGAGCGATTTTTGATGGTGTTTGCTTTCCATCATAAGCCCACCCAAAAGCTCTGTGTGCAGAAATGGCTCTTAATAAAATATCCCATTCTGTATTATCTCGTTCTCCTCCAACAATCTCCTTACTAGGCAATAAAACAAAATATTTAACATCCAAAAGTCTTGCAGTAGAATCTGCTCTTTCAACAAAGTAACCTAGATTCAAGAAAGCAAATCCATCATTTTCTAGTTGAGTATTTTCTATTGCCCCTCTCAATAAATTTATTTCTTGTTTAATAGAATTACATAACGTCGGTAGGTTTTCAGATTTATAAGTAAGTTTTTTGTATCTATTTATATTTTGAAAACTTTGATTAAAGGATTGCCAGACATCACTCGTTACCCTAGTTCTGGCAGAGCGAATATTATCTCTGGCTTTTTTCATACAGCTTATTACTGAAGATTCATTTTCGTAATCAAATAATAGATAATTTGAGATAGTTTTTTGATCAAACTCGCTGCATTTTGAATAATAGCCTTCATAGGAACCAGCAGAAAGTAAAATTGATTTCCATTCACCTCTATGTCCTTTTTCTGTATTTGGTAATAAGGAAATTCTATAACCAACATCTAAAAGTCGCGAGAGGGTTTCAGCCCTTTCTACATAACGATTTGCCCAAAATAAATTTTCTGCTGATCTACTTAATAACATGATAATTTTATCCAGTTAGGACCCACGTATCTTTTACTCCACCACCTTGGGAAGAATTTACAACAAGGGAATTCTCTTTCATTGCAACCCTAGTTAATCCACCTTGTGTTATGTATGTATCTTTCCCAGATAAACAAAAAGGTCGTAAATCAACATGACGTTCAGAAATTTTACCTTTTATAACTGTTGGAGCAGATGAGAGCTTTAAAGTAGGTTGAGCAATATAATTTCTTGGATTATTCATTATCTTTTTTTTAAAGTTGATTATTTCTTTTTTTGTTGATTTTGGACCTATAAGCATTCCATAACCACCTGATCCATGGACTTCTTTAATAACTAGATCATGTAAATTTTCTAAAATAAATTTTATTTTTTTTGTATCTCCACAAGACCAGGTTTCGATATTATTTAATATTGGTTTTTCACCTAAATAAAATTCAATCATTTTAGGGACGTATATATATATTTCTTTATCATCAGCTATACCTGAGCCAGGAGCTGAACATATTGTTACACCCCCTGATCTATAAACATTCATAATTCCAGGTATGCCAATCTTAGAATTTGGATTAAAACAGAGAGGGTCAAGATATTCATCATCAATTCTTCTGTAAATTACATCAACTTTTTTTGGACCCTCAGTTGTTCTCATGTATACAAAATCACCATTTACAAATAAGTCATTGCCTTCCACTAACTCTATTCCCATCAGGTCAGATAAAAAACTATGCTCATAGTAAGCGCTGTTTTTTACTCCAGGAGTTAATAAAACAATTACAGGTTCATTTTCACACTTTAATGGAGCTAAACTTACTAAAGTTTCTTTTAATTTTTTAGGATAATTCTCAACAGGTGAAACTTGGTATGATTTGAACAAATCAGGAAAAAGTTTCATCATCACTTCTCTATTTTCTAGCATATAAGAAACACCGGAGGGCGTTCTACAATTATCTTCTAAAGCAAAAAAATTATCTTTATCAATTCTAACAATATCAGTTCCAATAATATGACTATATATTTTGCCGGGGACCTTCATTCCAACCATTTCTTTTTCAAAAGCTGGATTAGTGTAAATGATTTCTTTGGGGATGACTCCAGCGCTTAAAATTTCTCCATTATTGTAAATATCATTTAAGAAAGCATTTATAGCTAAACTTCTTTGCTTAATTCCATTTTCAATCGTTGACCATTCTTTAGAAGTGATAATTCTTGGAATTATATCGAAAGGAAGCATACGTTCCTCCTCTAAGTCATTATATACTGAAAAAGTAATGCCTAATTTTTCAAATAAATTTTGTGCATCTTTATATTTTTTTTTAATTTCAGCTACCTTCATGGATTGCATCCAGTTATTAACTTTTACATAAGGTAACCTAGTGGTTAATTTACCTTTACTGTTGGTAGTAAGCATTTCATTAAAAATCATAAACATTCCTCGACCATTGAATATGCAAAAAAAGGTCCAAATATATGAAAAAAACAAAATTTTTTATAAATAAAGATTTATAGTTTTGTAAAATACTTAAATATGCTAGTAAATCAGTCATAAAAAGGGGTTTATAATATATTTTCAGTAAGATTTTTATTGAAGAATTTATATAAAAAAACAATGTCAGCTCAAAGTAAAAATAAACTTGTTACAATTTCAACCTTGCGTAAGTTGAAAAAAAATTCTGAGAAATTTACTTGTTTAACTGCTTATGAATCAACTTTAGCTCAAAGAATAAGCGAGTCTGGTGTAGAAGTTATTTTAGTTGGCGACAGTTTGGGTATGGTTATTCAAGGTCACGATAGTACTCTTCCGGTTTCTATGGATCAATTAATTTATCATCTTGAATGTGTTGTAAGAGGTAATATTAATTCTCATATTATGGCAGATATGCCTTTTATGAGTTATTCAACAGATGCCCTTGCTTTAGAAAATGCAACAAGGTTGATGCAAAATGGTGCGCATTCAGTTAAAATTGAAGGTGGTTCTTGGATATGTAAAATGACAAGTACTTTATCTGAAAGAGGAATACCGGTATGCGCTCATATGGGATTAACACCACAATCTATTAATAGGATTGGTGGTTATTTTGTTCAGGGACGTGATACTAAAAAAAGGCAAAAACTTATAGAAGAAGCTCAATCTTTGGAAAGTGCCGGAGCAGCAATGCTATTACTTGAATGTGTCCCAAATGATTTATCAAAAGAAATTACCAGTCTATTAAAAATACCCGTAATTGGAATAGGCGCTGGTCCAGAGACCGATGGTCAAATTATGGTTATTCACGATCTTTTAGGTATCTCTTGTTTGGAAAAACCTCCTAAATTTGTAAAAGATTTTTTAAAAGGTTCTTCTTCAATAGAAGGAGCCCTTGCAAAATATGTTAAAAGTGTTAAAGCAAAAAAATTTCCTTCAAAAGCGCATACTTTTTTTTAAGAAATGGAAGTTATATCTTCACAAAATCAAGCAAAAAAAATCACAAAAAATTACAATAATATTGTTTTAGTTCCTACGATGGGCAATTTACATCAAGGTCATTTAAGTCTTTTGGATAAAGCTCGTGAAGTAGGAAAAACTATTATTACTTCTATATACGTTAATCCTCTTCAATTTGGTCCTAATGAAGATTTTGATAATTATCCAAGAACTATTGAAGATGATCTAATAAAATTAGAGCAAGCTGGATGCAATTTTGTTTTTTATCCCTCAGAAGATATTCTTCAGAATATTAAGAAATATAAAGTTTCGGATCTAAGTCAAAAAATGTGTGGTAAAACAAGACCGTTTCATTTTGACGGTGTGGTAACTATAGTGAATAAGTTATTTGATATTTTAAATCCTAATTTTGCAATTTTTGGACTAAAGGACTATCAGCAATTCTTAATAATTAGAAATTTTTTTAAAGATAGTGATTTCAATACTAAAATAATTGGAAGTCCAATTATAAGAGAGAGTGACGGTTTGGCTATGTCTTCAAGAAATAGTTTATTAACCGCCAATGATAGAAAAATTGCTCCATTTATTTTTGAACAATTAACTTGGATTAAAGATAATATTAAAAATAAAAATCATGATGAGTTAATTTTAACCTCTGTTGAAGCTTTTAAAACATTGAGTTTATTTCCAGAATATTTATCGATACTTAACCCTAATACTTTAGAGGTTGCAAAGGGTGGTGATGAGTCACTATTGATTGCTATTGCAGTAAAATTAGGTAATGTCAGATTAATTGATAATATTTTAGTTAATTAGCTATTAACTTAATTTTTTTTGGGGCAAAAATGTTAAAAACATTATTAAGATCAAAACTTCATCGTATAAATGTTACACAGGTCGAATTAGATTATGAGGGTTCATGTGCTGTAGATAGAGAAATTTTAGCAAAAGCTAAAATGCAAGAATATGAAAAGGTAGATATTTATAATGTTACAAACGGCAATAGATTTTCAACATATTTGATGTCAGCTGAAGCTGGGTCAAGAACAGTATCCATTAATGGAGCAGCTGCGCATAAAGCTTCTCCAAAAGATATTATTATCATTTGTGCTTATAGTTTTTTTAATGAGGATGAAGCTGTTAAGCATAAGCCAACATTAGTTTATTTTGATCAAGATAATAATATTAAATCAATTAAAGAAGGCATACCTGAGCAAAAGTTATAATGAAAATTATCTTTTTAATTTTTTCCTTTTTACTTTTATCATCTTGCGTAATTTTTGATGATGAGGTTTTTGAAAATACTAATAGTATATTATTGTCAGAAGAAGAAATTTTACAAAATGAAAAGTCCCCACCCTTTAGTTTCTTTCGGGCTCTGCAGTCAGTTCAGAGAGAAAAAATTGAAATATCAAAAGAATATATAAATGCGGTGGAAAGATCATTAGGATATACTACTTGGATTGGACATTCGTCTTTTGTAATTAATAATTATGATCTGAATATTATTACAGATCCAATTTTTTCTGATAGAGCATCACCATTATCATTTCTTGGCCCTGAAAGATTAATAGAACCTGCAGTTGATTATAAAAATTTACCAAATATAGATATTGTTGTCATTAGCCATAACCACTACGATCATTTGGATCTAAAGAGTATTAAAAAACTAAATAAACTTAATCCTGATACAATTTTTCTTGTACCCTTGAAATTAAAAGATTGGTTTCTAAATATTGGGGTTAAGAATGTTTTTGAATTTGAATGGTGGGAATCAAGAACCATTAAAAATACAACTTTTACTTTTGTACCTGTTCAGCATTGGTCTAGAAGAGGTCTTTTCGACAAAAATAAAACCCTTTGGGGTGGTTGGTGGATAGAGAATTCTAAGATAAAATTAGTTCATTTAGGCGATACTGGTTATTCAAATGATTTTATTGAGATAAATAAAAGATTAGGTAGCCCTGATTTAGCTTTTATACCAATTGGTGCATACTCACCAAGAAGGATAATGAAGAAAAGTCATATGAATCCTGAAGAAGCTCTACGAGCTGCAATAGATCTCAAAGCAAAAAAAGCTATAGGAATGCATTGGGGAACATTTATACTCACTACTGAACCAGTAAAAGAACCTAAAACTCTTTTGAGGGATTTAATTGAAGACGGTAATTTTAGTGAAGATTATTTTATAACCTTGAAACCAGGTTCATTATTCAAATTTGGTACAAATATTAAAAAATAAATGACAAAAATTTAGATAGGTATCTGTCAAGAGAGGCAAGAGAATTAACCCTGCTAGATTCAATAAGATTTAACTTTTCAGTTAGCTCAGGGTCTTTAAAATTTACAACACTTTCTTTTACCATTTTCTCAACTCTATGTTTTGTGGACAATCCCTTCAAGGGAATGGGAGGGGGGAAGGAAGGGATTGTCCATTATGTGACAGTCGTTAGACTGAAACTAAATTATTTGAAGTTTGTTTTGAAACAACAACGTACTCATTACTTGGATTATTTTCACCGGCAAATGCTGGTGATACAGCAACAAATACTGAGAGGAATAAACCAACAATTAAAATATTTTTTAGTAAAGACATTATCTGCTCCGTTATCTTGATTAATGTTATATAGTGATAGTATATTATTTATCAAATCAATTATATAAATGTTTACTATTTATTATATCAATGTTATATAATTAATGTAATTAATTAAAAGGTATTTATATTATGAATTTATCTAGGATTGACTTAAATCTTCTGCTTGTTTTTACATCAATTTATAATGAAAAAACAATAACTAAAGCTGCC
>MDSV01149088.1_pt1 | contig 13954 bp, 8 predicted proteins | sample 810851 | NCBI WGS metagenome assembly MDSV01 (sample SAMN05326640, study PRJNA326480) | marine metagenome | isolation source: seawater | place: Atlantic Ocean: North East | collected 2012 | reverse complement strand
GGCCTGACGATGCCGATGGCGGAGGAGCATCCTTGGAATGGCTTGGAGGCGCTCACGACAACGCCCTGCCCACCTCATGGGTGGCCAGCTCGGCCTTGGGCGGTTCCCCCGGCTTGCCCGACAGCACATGGGCCGACTGAGTTCAGACCAACTCCAATCTCTGACCGTTGACGTCAACCTGCAAGGGGTCACCCGCCAACATCGCCACATCTGCCCTGCCTGAATTCACCGACACCTCCAGGGTCCGGCCGCGGAACTGCAGTTTGAATGCGAAGGATGACCATCCCTCAGGGAGCATGGTCTGGAACGTGGGCACGCCGTCGATCACTCTGAATCCTCCAAAGCCTTCGACCACTGACATCCAAGTGCCTGCCATGGAGGTAATGTGCAACCCTTGGTAAGCCTCTGCATTGTAATCGTCGAGGTCCAGCCTGGACGTCCGCAAATACATCTCCAACGCTTTGTCCTTGCGGCCGAGGCGGGACGCCAAAATGCTGTGAACGCAGGGCGACAAGCTGCTTTCATGCACCGTCATGGGCTCGTAGAAATCAAAATTGTCCCGGAGTTCGTCTAAACTGAAATCGTCTGGAAAAAAGTAGAATCCTTGAAGGACATCGGCTTGCTTGATGAAGCACGAGCGCAAAATGCGGTCCCAAGACCAAACCTGATTGATGGGACGAGACTCCTCAGACAATTGAGAGGCCGGCATGAGATCCTTGTCCAAGAATCCATCTTGTTGCAAGCGAATGTGCGTTCCTTCTCGTTGGGGCAAACACATCCGACTTGCGATGTTTGTCCATTGTCCAAGTTCATCTGAGTCGACTTCGCCTCCGAAGCGGTTGACCAAATCGGCCGCATAATTCAAGCACCAAGCCGCGAGATAATTGGAATACCAGTTGTTGTTGACGTTGTTCTCGTACTCATTGGGGCCGGTCACCCCAAGCATCACGTAACCTTCTCGATGGGCAGACCAGTGCACCCTCTGGACCCAGAATCGGGCCACGGCCACAGCAACCTCCACGCCTTCCATGGCCAAATATGCGGTGTCGCCTGTGTATATCTCATAATTGCGCAAAGCCAAAATCATGGCTCCATTGCGGTGAATCTCCTCAAAGGTGATTTCCCATTCATTGTGGCATTCCTCGCCGTTCATGGTGACCATCGGGTACAGCGCTGCACCGTCCTTGAACCCCAACTTCTTGGCGTTCTCAATGGCCTTCCCGAGTTGGTCATGCCTGTACCGAAGCAATTGCTCTGCGACCCGATCAGGATGCGTGGCCAAGAAGAACGGCAAGCAGTACGCTTCCGTGTCCCAATAGGACGCACCACCGTACTTCTCCCCAGTGAATCCCTTGGGACCGATGTTCAGACGTGCGTCGTCACCTCGGTACGTTTGATTCAGGTGGAAAATGTTGAAACGGATGGCTTGCTGTGCCTCCACATCACCTTCAATGCGGATGTCTCCCAAAGACCAGATGTCCGCCCAAGCGGCTGCATGTTGGGCTCGTTCCTCCTCGTACCCCAAGGTCCTTCCATCACGCGCTTCCTTCAAGGCCTCTGCAGGACATTCATTCGCCGCAGCATGCAAAGAACTGACCAAACCCACATGCTTGTGAAACACCACCTGCGCTTGGGGGACTTGCATGGCTGCACTGAGGCCTGTGGCTTTGGGTGCATCCAACGTCTTCCAGGTTGCCTGATCCATGCTCACCGCCTGGGCGCATGCCACTGAAAATTCGGTCTTCTCAGTGGTGTTCCAGAGCACCGAAGTGCAAGAATCGAGGTGCGATTCGTGGCCTCCGTGACACCAGAAAGAATCGTCCCAGTTGGTGTCTTCGTTGGACACTTGACCATCCAACATGGGGGCTATTTCAAGGGTCTTGACGCCGTGAAGGGGCGTCAAGCGTACCTCGACAGCCGCGCGATTGGGGGACGCCATGCTGATGAACCGCTCGGTCTCAAGTTTGACCTTGGCGCCGTCTTCAAACTCCACGATGCAGGTGCGCTGGAGAAGACCCCGACGCATGTCCAACACCCGCTTGAACCCTTGAATGGCCGCGGCGCGATTCAAATCCAGCGCCGCACCATTGATCACGATGTCCGTGCGCGTCCAATTCGTTGCGTTGAGTACTTTGGCGAAGTACTCCGGGTAACCGTTTTTCCACCACCCCACCTTGGTGCGGTCAGGATAATACACACCACCCACGTAGCTTCCGAGCATGTGGTCTCCGGAGTAGCCTTCTTCGAAATTGGCGCGTTGGCCGAATCGACCATTGCCAATCGAGAAAACACTCTCGGAGCTCCGCATGTTGCTGGGATCAAATCCCTCTTCCACAATGCACCAAGCGTCGGCTTTCAAGTACTTGTTCATGGCATGGTAACAGTGACCGGGGAGTCCTTCAGACCGACATCCAAGTTGTCAAATCGTGCAACCGCACGTCTTTCAAATCGGGCTTGACTATGTCAGCAGCCCCCAACAGCTCTGGATCGCCCAAGCCCACAGCAAAGAATCCGCCTGCTTTGGCAGCCTTCACACCAGCGGCAGCATCCTCGAATACGATGCACTCTTCAGGTTGCACACCCAACCCTTGAGCGCCCTTCAAGAACACTTCAGGATCAGGTTTCGACAGGGTGATGTGGTTGCCGTCAACCACCACCTTGAAAAAAGGCGAAAGCTCCACGTTGTCGAGAATGAGCTTGGCGTTTTTGCTGGACGACCCCAATCCCACACCGATGCCTGCATCGGACAGTTCCCGGATGAGTTCCGCTGCGCCCGGCAAGATGTCCTCCTTCCTCATACCTTGAATCAAATTGAGGTACCACTCGTTCTTGTGGTGCATCAGTTTGAGCTTGGTTGCTTCATTCAATTCCATGTTGCCAAGACGAAGTATACGATCCAAGCTGTCCACGCGGCTCAATCCTTTCAAAGCATGGTTGTCTTCTTCGGTAAATGGAATGCTGAGCTCCTCAGCCAGCCTCTTCCATGCCACAAAGTGATGCTTGGCAGAATCAACAAGCACCCCGTCCATGTCAAACAAACATCCTTTCAAAGCCATGGTCAAAGGGAGTTGAAAATGAACTTCACGTGGTAATTAGCCAGTCCATCGATGGGCTTTTTGATGATGTTGCCCACGGAATATCCACGATCAGTGCAAGCTTGCTTCAAGGCATCTTGAAAATGGTACGCCACACTCCCTACGAAATGAACGGGCATGTTCTGCGCCCCTTCAAAGCATGCCACGTGGGCATCCAAAAAAGTCTTGAATCCCTCATCCAACCAATCCTGAATGAACGGATGGTCCTTGTGCTGGCCCAAGAATGTCATGAAGCTGGCCAAAAAGACGTTGGCATCGGGCTCCTGGTAGACCTTTTTTGTGATTGACAGCTTGTCCAAATCGTACTTGGAATTGAAGTCTGTCTGGATTTCTGCAGGAAGCTTTCGGTACAAGAATGTCGCGAGCAACTTCTTGCCAAACCAAGAACCACTTCCTTCATCTCCTAGGATGTAAGCCAGCGCAGGCACCTCCTCGGAAACATTGCGGCCGTCGAACATGCAGCTGTTGGATCCGGTGCCAAGAATGCACGTCACCGCTGGCTCCCCAGTGAACGTGCTGTACGCCGCGCCATCCAAGTCGTGGCCGACATGCACCTGTGCACCTTGGAACACCCGCTGAAGGCCCTCTGCAATGACAGCACACAATTCTGGCGACGAAGACCCTGCACCGTAGAAGTACACGCGGTCGACATCTTCTGCCATGGCCATGGCTTGGGAATTGGCCTTCATTTCCCGTTCCACCAAATCGGCGTCGTGGAAATAAGGGTTGAATCCCATGGTGTGGAATTCCCCTAACTCCTGGCCGCCTTCCGTAATGGCCAGCCAATCACATTTGGTCGACCCGCTGTCAGCAATGAGAATGCGCACAATTGTAAAATCAAGCGAGACGCTGGGCCAAATCCACCACACGGGTGGCATAGCCTGCCTCGTTGTCGTACCACCCAAAGACCTTCACCAAGTTGCCAGAGCATTTGGTGAGCGCGGCGTCTAAGATGCAGCTGTGGGTGTTGCCCACAATGTCCACGCTAACAATGGGATCCTCGCAGTAATGCAAAATCCCTTTCATTGGACCTGCGGCGGCTGCTTTCATGGCAGCGTTCACCTCTTCAGCTGTCGCCTCGCGTGACAGTGTGGCAGTCAAATCGGTCACAGAACCCGTGGGGGTTGGAACGCGAACAGCCATGCCGTCGAGTCGGCCGGCCAATTCAGGCAACACCAACCCCACTGCCTTGGCAGCTCCTGTCGAAGTTGGGATCATGCTGAGTGCTGCAGCACGTGCACGACGCAAGTCCTTGTGGGGGGCGTCCTGCAAGCGCTGGTCAGCCGTGTAGGCGTGGATGGTGGTGATGAAACCGGTTTCCATGCCGAAGGTGTCATTCAACACTTTGGCCATGGGCGCCAAGCAATTTGTGGTGCAAGATGCGTTGCTGACAATCTTCTCGTCCCCTGTCAAGCTGTTGTCGTTCACCCCAAGTACGATGGTCTTCAAATCGCCCTTGGCAGGCGCCGAGATGATGACTTTGCCTGCACCTGCATCCAAGTGGGCGGCCGCTTTTTCAGCGTCTGCGAACACGCCCGTGGATTCGACCACCATGTCAATGCTCTGGCTTCCCCATGGCAAGTCGGCAGGGTTGCGCTCTGCGGTGATCTCAATCACCTTGCTGTTGACGACCAAATTGCCTTCGGACACAGACACCTCTCCAGGGAATGCCCCGTGAATGCTGTCGTACTTGAGCAAGTGGGCCAACGTGTTTACGTCGGTCAAATCGTTGATGGAAACCACGTCAAACTCAGGACGTGAGACAAATTGGCGGAACGCCAAGCGGCCGATGCGGCCAAATCCGTTGATGGCAATGCGCTTCATGGCAAAGGTTGTTTGATTCGAAATCGTGTTTGGTTCTGATAAATAGACCCGCCTCAGATTGAGAGGATTCGGGCAATACGTACTTCATCTTCGTTGATGGAGCTCTTCGTTTCGACGGCTGTTTCTAGCGGGGTCAGCTCGACGCGGTCGTTCACGATGCCTGCCATCACTTCCTTGTGCCCGCTGCGTAGCGCCTCCACTGCGGCCACCCCCAATCGAGAGGCCAGCACTCGATCAAAGCAGGTTGGCGCCCCGCCACGCTGCAAGTGTCCAAGCACAGTGATGCGGGTCTCGTAACGCTGGGTCTTTTCCTTGACCTTCTTGGCAATCTCGTAAGCGCCGCCGTTGGGGTCTCCCTCGGCCACAAGGACAATGCTGCTGGTTTTGTTGCTCTGCTCCCCAGCCTGAAGCACCGCAACCAAGTCGTCAATGCTCATGCCTAGCTCGGGGGTCATCACCGCCACGGCGCCCGTCGCAATCCCTGCCTTCAGCGCAATGAAACCGCTGTCGCGGCCCATCACCTCGACAAAAAAGAGTCGGTTGTGGCTGTCTGCGGTGTCACGGATTTTATCCACGGCATCGATGACGGTATTGATTGCGGTATCGAACCCAATGGTGCAATCGGAACCGCACAAATCGTTGTCAATGGTGCCAGGCAACCCGACCACTGGAAACCCTGTTTCGTGGCCAAATTTCAATGCACCAGTGAAGGTGCCATTCCCTCCGATCACCACAAGCCCATCGACACCAGCTTCCACAAGGTTGATGTGTGCACGCTTCCGTCCTTCGGGGCTCATGAAATCCTGGCAGCGAGCAGATTTCAAGATGGTGCCGCCGCGTCCGAGAATTTTTGCCACTGACCTGACATGCAAACGCTTGAAGTCGCCCTCGATGAGCCCTTGGTATCCCTGGAACACCCCCACGACTTCCATGTCGTGAAACACCGAGGTCCTCACAACAGCACGAATGGCCGCGTTCATTCCTGGCGCGTCTCCGCCAGAGGTCAGTACTGCAATTTTCTTCATGGACGTTCAGTCAAAACGGAGGCAAATGTCTCTCACAGAACGCAATTTTCCGAATGTGAAACCCAAGAATTGACAGGGCTTTGCTTTGTAAGTGTACTTCCGACACCATATCCGCTATCTTTCCGGCCTCACACAACGAATTTTTTTTTTCGCCATGGATGTCAGCGTCGATTGTGTTTTGTTTGGGTTCGACGGCGAATCCCTGAAGCTTCTGTTGATTCGTCAACGCACTGAATCCAAAGGAGAGTTGACGGAGGCCGCGCTGCAAATGGCCCTGCCTGGCAACCTCGTGAAGGAAGATGAATCGCTCCATGCCGCAGCCAAGCGAGTTCTGAGTGAGTTGACTCAACTTGAGAACGTGTTTTTGAAACAATTTTATGCGTTTGGCAATCCGGACCGGGTCAGCGATCTCAAAGACCAGCAATGGCTCCGAACCTTTCGAGAAGAACCGCAGAACCGCGTCATGACCGTCGCCTACTACGGCCTGGTTTCCTTGCACGACCACACTCCCTCCCCCGCCTCATTTGCTGGAGATGTGCACTGGACCGACGTGCAGAATCTGCCCAGTTTGGCTTTTGACCACGATGACATCGCGTTGCTGGCTTTGGCAACACTGCGATCAGAATTGGAATCCAAGCACATTTCGTTTGAACTCTTGCCAGAGAAATTCACGTTGAGACAACTTCAATCTTTGCATGAGATTGTTCTTGATAAGAAGCTGGATAAGAGAAACTTCAGGAAAAACATTAAGAAGCTAGACCACGTGGTCCCGCTGAACGAAAAAGAAGAAGGCGTGCTGCATAAACCTGCACAGCTGTTTACCTACGACTCTTCACTCACTCCGTCAGAATGATTTCACTTCACACCATCATGAAGGCCACCTTCCGCATTGCCCTCGGCGCTTGCTTCACCCTTGCCAGCGGCTTCGCTTTGACCGCCCAACTCGTGTGGACCGACCCGGCATTCCCGACGCCCGAGGACCAAGTGACCCTGTACTACGACATCGCCGAAGGCAACGGCGCGCTGCTGGAGGCCAATCCACCCTTTCCTGGAGGGCCATTCATCTACGCCCACACTGGGGTGATCACAAACGAAAGCTCTTCTCCCGCCGACTGGCAACATGTTCAAAACCCCTGGCCAGGCAACGGCAATCTGAGCGAAGCGAACAACGGCAACGTGTTGCTTCCTGTGGAGGGCACCGTGCACAGTTTTGACTTTGGCGGACTGACGCTGGCGGAGTTTTACGGGGTGGACACAGGAGAGGCCATCGAACAGCTTGCCTTTGTGTTTCGCAACGCGAACGGAAGCATCGTCGGCAAAACCTCCGACGAGGGAGACATTTTTCACGACGTGTCAGACGGCACCTTTGAAGTGGCTCTGACATCACCGAATGGCGCTTCCGTGGTGGAGGCCTTGGGCACAACTGTCACGTTGCAAGCTCAAGCCACCCAGCCTTGCAACATGACCCTGCACGTGAATGGAGAGGTGGTCGCCTCAGGCATGGGCACTTCATTGAGCCACGACCTCGTCTTGGGCACCGCAGGCGATTACGACGTCACGTCTACAGGAACGGTCGATGGACTCACGAGCACAGACGCCGCCGTGGTGGTGGTCCTTCCCGACACACCGCCAGTGCTTTTACCTCCTGCTGGAGTCGTGGACGGCATCAACCACATCGACAACGGCACCGTCATCCTCCAATGGACGGCCCCTTTCAAGGACTTTGTGTTCGCTTTGGGGGATTTCAATGGTTGGACGTTGAGCACGGCTTCCATGATGTACGACACAGGCAATGGCGAAACTTTTTGGATCGAATTGAACAACCTCGTGCCTGGCCAGGACTACCGCTACCAATACCACATCATGCCCGACGACATCCGGGTGGCCGATGCCTACGCCGAAGTCATTCTAGACCAATGGAATGACCCCTGGATCCCCGAAAGCACGTACCCAGACATGCCGGCTTACCCAGCCAATCACACGTCGGGACCAGTAAGTGTCTTCACGCCGGGCGAGATGCCGTTTGAGTGGACCGACAGCAGCTTTCAGCGCCCAGATCAAGAGAACTTGGTCATTTACGAGTTGCTCGTTCGGGACTTCTCTGAGGAGCGTTCTTTCCAGTTCATCATCGACTCGCTGGACTACCTCGAATCTCTTGGCATTCAAGCGCTGGAATTGATGCCCGTGAACGAATTCAACGGCAACGACAGCTGGGGATACAACCCTACATTTTACTTCGCCGTGGACAAAGCTTACGGGACCAAAGATGACCTTAAGGCCCTGGTGGATGCGTGCCATGACAGAGGCATCGCCGTGATTTTAGACGTGGTGTACAACCATGCTGATCAACCCAATCCGTTCATCACCATGTATTGGGAAGACTGGACGGTGTTGCCTTACAACCCCTGGTTCAATGTGGTCGCGCCCCACAGCTTCACTTGGTTTTACGATTGGAACCACAGCAGCCTGCGCACCCGAGAATTTGTCAAACGCAACTTGAACCACTGGGTGGCGAATTACCACATCGACGGATTCAGATGGGACTTCACCCAAGGACTCGTGCAACAACAAGGCGTGGACGGGAACTACAACACCCAACGCATTCAATGGCTTAAGGAATACGGCGACCATGTTTGGGCTGAGGACCCCAGCGTGTACATGATTTTAGAGCATTGGTGTGACTTCAATGAGGAGATGGAACTGGCCAATTACAGCGGGGCCAATGGGGTCACCAGCCCTGGATTCATGCTGTGGAGCAACGCCACCCAAGGGTACCAAGAAGCAAGCATGGGTTACAGCGGCAACGACATTGGGTGGGCCAACTTCCAATCCCACTCCTTCCAAGACCGACATGCGTTGGCTTACGCTGAAAGCCACGACGAGGAGCGACTGATGTACAAGAATCTGCAGTTTGGAAACAGCAACGGGAATTACGACGCGAGCCATGAAGTCATCGCTTTGAGAAGGCAACAACTCACCATGGCGTTCAACTTGTTGATGCCTGGTCCCCGCATGATTTGGCAGTTTGAGGAGCTAGGGTACGATTACAGCATCAACACCTGCAGCGACGGCGTCACAGTGGACCCAGACTGCAGGGTGGCTGCCAAGCCCGTTCGATGGGATTATTTCAGCGAACCCGAGCGCAAGCACCTCTACGACGTGAGCGGCGCCTTGGCCGCGCTGAAGAGGGATCACCCTGCGTTTGGCACCGACGCCACATGGTTCAATTTGGACGTGGGAAGCTACGGCAAGCGCATGCGCTTTGAGCACAGCACAGGCGACGCCGTGGTGGTGGGAAACTACAAGACCACTGGCATTGACATGATTCCAGGGTTCACCCACACGGGCACATGGCACGATTTTCTCACAGGCGAATCCCTGGACGTGACCGATCTCGACGCGGCCATGCCGTTTGCACCCGGAGAGCTTCACATTTACACAGACACCCCTCTTGAAACGCCTTTGTTGCAGGAAATTGATGTCGATTTGGACGGCCAGCTGGCTTCAGAAGGAGACTGCAACGACCAAGACGCCAACATTTACTCTGGCGCCGTGGACATCGCGTTGGACGGCATTGACCAAGACTGTGACGGAGAAGACGCGCTCACATCGGTGGCCGAACCCACTGACCGCTGGTCTGTCTTCCCCAACCCGGCGACCGACATCTTGACCTTGCAACACCCTGCATCTGACTTGCTCACGACTTTCACTCTGCTCGACGCTTGGGGTCAACGCCTGAACGTAAATGCTGCGATGGGTGCGGGCTCGGTGAGCATCGACCTGTCTGGGATCGCCGACGGGGTGTATCAATTGACATGGATGGAGGCAGGCCACGTCTTTTCCACACCTGTGCACAAAATGACCCGATGAACCGACAGGGCTTGGTGTATTTTTGACACCATCACTCTTTGGGGGGGTCACCCAAGACAAACCAAATCCATGATTCCAATTCAACGAATCGCCTCCACCGCGTTTGCGCTCGCGCTGTTTGGCACAGCGTGGGCCCAAGGCACGGTCAAAGGCAAAATCACGGACGAGCAAGGCACGCCCCTTCCGTCGGCCACCGTGGCCGTCTCGGGTGGCAACGGCATATTCACCGACTTCGACGGCACCTTTGAGCTTCAACTTGCCGAGGGAGAATACACGCTATCATGTTCTTACATCGGCTACCTCACCAAGACCAAAAAGGTCTCCGTGAAAAATGGAGAAACGATGACCAAGAACATCCGTCTGTCAGAAGACGCCGTGATGTTGAACGAATCTGTGGTTGTGGGCTACGGCGTCCAACGCAAGAAGGAAGTCACCGGATCCATCGCCACCATCGATTCCAAGGAAATCACCGCTGTCCAAACCCCGTCGTTTGAGGCCGCGCTCCAAGGCCAAGCCGCAGGCGTTCAGGTCACCCAAGGCTCGGGAATGGCGGGGAGTGCTTCCATTGTTCGCATCCGTGGCCTCAGCTCGATCTCAGCAGGTGGAGACCCGTTGTACGTGGTGGACGGCATCCCCATCACCCAAGACTACTTCGCCGGTGGGAACAGCGGCGCGATGAACCGCAACCCTCTGGCGTCACTTAACCCCAACGACATCAAAGAAATTCAGGTGCTCAAAGACGCGGCTGCCACGGGCATTTATGGATCACGAGGGGCCAACGGCGTCATTTTGATCACCACCAAGCGCGGGGTCAAAAATGGCATTCAAGTGAGCTACGGATCTTCAATTGGATACGGAGAATCCACCGCCAAGCCCAACATGATGACCACAGAGGAATACCTCACAATCCGTCAGGAAGCGTGGGAGAACGACGGCGGCACAGGCTACGTGTGGCTTCCTTTGCTGAGCACCCCGGGGTCGAGTCCCGACGCGCGGCGGCGGGCGCACGAGCAAGCGCTTGAAACCAACACCAATTGGTTTGACCTTTTCACACGTCGCGCCCAGAAAACCCAGCAAAACATTGGGTTGCGGAGCGGAGGTGAGAAATGGTCCATGTACAATGGGGTGAGCTACGACAAGAACGAGAGTTACGCGATTGGCAACAGCTACACCCGACTCAGTGCCCGGACCAACTTTGATTGGACGCCGAACGACAAACTCAAAGTCCTGTTGTCTGGCAGCACGTCTGAAGGCCGCAACCAACGTGTCCGCGGCGGATGGTCTGGCGGCATCGGCGCATCGATGTCGACGGCCTTGCCTTACATGTCACCCTTCGTGTTGGACTCCACGTTCGATGCCAATGGCAACCTGACCAACACCGAGCGCAACTACGAACTCAACCGATGGTTTAACCCGATGGCGTACCAAGACTTGATTCAATGGCGCGAGACAGAGCGCCGTCAAATCGCCACAGGCCAAATCGTGTACAGTCCACACAGCAGGGTGGACGTCGTGGTGAACGGAGGGTACGACAACAGCCGTCTTGAGAATGATTCCCACGAAGACGCGTACCTCGACCGGACCAACGGCTTCTCTTATGCCAACTGGAGCGAGTACAACGCCCGGAATTACAACTTAGGTGGAAACGCCACGTTCCGCGTGCTCGACAACGATTCCACGAGCCTGTCTCTGATGATTGGGGCGGAGGCGCAGAAATTCGAAAGCGACGGCTTTGGCTTCAACTTGCGTGATTCTGAGGGCCCCGCATACGACATCACAACGTTGCGTGACTCATTGTTTGGGCTCCACGACAGCCTCTACGACGGGGTCTCGTCCGTCACCAATGCCTACCCCATTCAGTATCGCACCGACGGCTTCGCTTCCACGTTTGCGCGGATGAATTTCAGCCTCTTGGACAAATACTTCTTCCAGGCGACTGCGCGGGTCGATGGATCCTCTCGCTTCGGAGAAAACAACCGCTTCGGCTTCTTCCCATCGGCCTCCATTGGCTGGGTGGCCAGCGACGAAGATTGGTTCAACTCGGAGACGATCAGCTTTCTGAAATTCCGCACCAGCTGGGGACGCACTGGAAACGCCAACATCGACGGTTTCAGCCGCTTCGCTCTTTATGTAGACCAGAGCCAAGGCGTCACTTATGCGGGCGACACCTTGGTGTTCCCCACCCAACCCGGCAACCCCGACTTGCGTTGGGAAACAGTCCGCACGGTGGACGCCTCGGTGGAAATGGGGTTGTGGAGCGACCGCGTGTCCGTCGAGCTCGGGTTCTACGACAAGTTGGCCAGCGACGTGCTCATGAATGTGGAACTCCCCTCCCACACCGGCTTCAACAACCGTTCCGTCAACGCGGGTGAAGTGCTGAACCGTGGGGTGGAACTGGGCGTCACCTCCAACAACCTCTCAGGCCCTGTTTTGTGGAAGACCACCCTGAACTACGCCTACAACCACAACGAATTGGTGAGCACAGGTGCCTTCACCGAGGACGCCATCTCAGGAGGAACCAACGACAGCCGTGCTGTGACCGGCGCGCCGTTGACGACTTACTTCTTGGTCCCCTTCAGCCACGTCGACCCCGAATCGGGACTTCCCGTTTACATCGACATCGATGGCAACGAGACTTTCGAATACAACCTCGAAGATCGAAGAGCCGTGGGAGACGGATTGCCCGACCACGTGGCCGGGCTTCGCAACGAGTTCTCTTGGGGGAATTGGAGCTTCAGCTCTCAATTCACGGCGGCGTTTGGGGCCAAAATTTGGGACAGCTCTGCCAAGCGCCAACTCGGCGTCGTCACTGATTGGAACATGCGCACCGACTTGTTCGACCGCTGGAGGCAGCCAGGCGACATCTCTTCGTTCCCTCGACTCACCCTGGACGAAACCACGTACGGCCTGCCTGCTGGATTTCCCTGGTGGAACACAAGCCTCTTCATGTACGACGCCAGCTACGTCCGGTTGCGCAACGCCTCGCTGTCTTACCGCGTGCCCATGGAACGGGGTGACGTGACCTTCCGCGTGGCAGGAAACAACCTCTTCGTCCTCACCAACTTCATCGGACTCGATCCCGAGTTGACCCGGGACTTTGAAAACCGTCAAGACAGGAATTTCTCCGGAGGCGCCAACTACTTGACCGCTCCACAGGAGCGCTCTGTCATCTTTTCCATCGCCGCCAACTTCTGATTGCCATGAAGCACATTCAACACACTTTCACGGCCCTGTTGGGATTGGTTCTTCTCCTTCCCGCATGCCGTTGGCTTGAAGTCAACCCCGACCAGTACATCTTGGCGGAAGATGCCTTGGAAACCCCTGAGGACATGCAAGCCCTTCTCGTCTCGTGTTATGACGTCCTGGCCAACCTCTACGACGGCGACGTCCAGCTCATGAACGAACTGCGCGGCGACAACACCAACGAACCACTGTCCAACAACGACTTTAAGGCGATATACAACCGTGAGACCATCCGCTGGACCTCCTACGTGGGTGGCGTTAACCGCGACTTCTTCTACCCGGTGTTGCGCGTCAACAGCCTCTTAAGCAGCTTCGATCTGATTGAAGGTTTGAGCAACGAAGACCGCAATCGCATGGAGGCCGAAGCGCTTTTTATCCGTGCTTTCTGCTTCTGGGGTGCAGTCAAAATGTTTGCCCAGCCCTACGGCTACACAGCAGACAACAGCCATCCAGGAATACCACTGCCCACCTTCCTCAGAGATGCACCCTTCCCCAGGGCCAGCGTGGCAGAGGCTTACGGCCAAATCGAAGCGGACCTGAACGTCGCGATTGCTGGGTTGCCCGCAACCAACGGGGTCTACGCCACCAGCCATGCAGCGAAAGCCCTCCTCTCCCAAGTGCACTTCCTGAAGCAGGAATGGCAGCAGTCGGCAGACTTGGCCACCGAGGTCATCGAATCGGGCGAATACGCCCTTGAACAACCCGAAAGCGACAGCGCCTTTGTGGTGATGCGCCTCCCGATTGGGTCAAGCAGCAGCGAGACCATCTTCGGTGCGTACAGCACGTTGAGCACCAACGACAACCGAACAGACCAATTTGTCCAATGGTGGCAACCAACCGCCAATCCTGAAATCAGCCTCACAACCGATTTTTGGAATTGGTTTCAACAAATTGCTC
>MDSV01196553.1_pt1 | contig 13955 bp, 13 predicted proteins | sample 810851 | NCBI WGS metagenome assembly MDSV01 (sample SAMN05326640, study PRJNA326480) | marine metagenome | isolation source: seawater | place: Atlantic Ocean: North East | collected 2012 | reverse complement strand
GGGCGGTTAGCTCAGTTGGTAGAGCATCTCGTTTACACCGAGGGGGTCAAAGGTTCGAGTCCTTTACTGCCCACCAATATTAGGGGGTGTAGCTCAGTTGGTTAGAGCACGTGCCTGTCACGCACGGGGCCGAGGGTTCGAGTCCCTTCACTCCCGCCATAACCAGCTAATCAATGAAAAAACATGAAATATGTGACTCATCTACTCTTTTAGATGATATAATAGCTGTTATATAGATTCAAATGCTTGCGGAATTTTTAAAAGATTATCTTTCTATAATTTTATTTTTAATTATAGCTTTAGGTCTTAGTATGGTTTTTATAGCCATCAATTACTTGGCTTCTCCTAAAAAACCGGACCCAGAAAAATTATCTGCATATGAATGTGGTTTTGAACCATTTAGTGACTCAAGAATGGAATTTGATGTAAGATTTTACTTAGTAGCAATTTTATTTATTATTTTTGATTTAGAAATAGCTTTTTTGTTTCCTTGGGCAATTTCACTTGGTCATATTGGTTTTTTTGGTTTTATATCTATGATGATTTTTTTGTTTATTCTAACTGTTGGATTCATTTACGAATGGAAAAAAGGAGCATTAGATTGGGAATAAAATGAATTTAGATAAAAAAACAGAAATTCCTGAAGAGTTTAAACAACTGGCAGAAGATTTTAGTAAAAATGGTTTTATTACAACGTCCTTAGATAATTTAATAAATTGGTCTAGAACTGGATCATTACATTGGATGACTTTTGGTTTGGCTTGTTGTGCAGTTGAAATGATGCATACTAGTATGCCTAGGTATGACCTTGAAAGATTTGGAGCCGCTCCAAGAGCTTCCCCTAGGCAATCAGATGTGATGATAGTAGCAGGAACATTAACAAATAAAATGGCTCCAGCTCTAAGGAAAGTTTACGATCAAATGCCTGAACCTCGATATGTTATATCAATGGGTAGTTGCGCAAATGGTGGTGGTTATTACCATTATTCATACTCCGTTGTAAGAGGTTGTGACAGAATTGTACCTGTAGACATTTATGTTCCTGGTTGTCCACCTTCTGCAGAAGCTTTGCTCTATGGAATAATGCAATTACAAAAAAAAATTAGAAACAAAGGTTCTTTAGAAAGATAAATAATGAAAAATTTAGAAGATTTAGAAAAAATAATTAATTCTGAATTAAATACAAAAATAAAATATTCTAAAATAAAACACAATCAAATATATCTTTCTATTGATGATAACGATTTAAATGATGTAGTTTTATTTTTAAAAACTAACCCAAAAACAAAATTTAGGCAATTAATAGATATTACTGCAGTAGATTATCCAGAAAAAGAAAAAAGATTTAAACTTGTTTATTTATTTTTAAGCCACGAAATTAATCAAAGAATTATTATTGATTTTTTTGTTAAAGAAAATGAAATTGTTAAATCTTTAACCTCGATTTTCCCTTCAGCAAATTGGATGGAAAGAGAAGTTTTTGATATGTATGGTATAGAATTTAAAGATCATCCTGATTTAAGAAGAATACTGACAGACTATAACTTCGAAGGACATCCTTTAAGAAAAGATTTTCCTTTAACAGGTCATAATGAGGTTAGATATAGCGAAGATACCAAAAAAGTAATTTATGAGCCTGTTAAATTAGAACAAAATTATAGAAACTTTGACTACGAAAGCCCCTGGGAAGGAACAAGATATATTAAAGAACAAACGAAAAATAATGACAAAAAAAAATAAAACTCTAAATCTTAATTTCGGGCCTCAACATCCTGCGGCACATGGTGTTTTGCGATTAATTCTGGAGCTGGATGGAGAAGTAGTTGAAAAAGCAGATCCTCATATTGGATTATTACACAGAGGAACTGAAAAGTTAATTGAAAACAAAACTTATATGCAAGCAGTCCCATATTTTGATCGTCTTGACTATGTTGCACCAATGAATCAAGAGCATGCATTTGCTTTAGCAATTGAAAAAATACTAAATATAGAAGTTCCAATTAGAGCACAATATATAAGAGTTATATTTTGTGAAATTGGTCGAATATTAAGTCATATTTTGAATGTTACAACTCAAGCAATGGATGTTGGAGCTTTAACTCCAACATTATGGGGTTTTGAAGAAAGAGAAACTCTAATGGGTTTTTATGAAAGAGTATCCGGATCAAGATTGCATGCCAACTATTTTAGAGCAGGTGGAGTTCATCAAGATTTACCAACAGGCCTTGATAAAGACATTTCAAAATTTTGTAATAATTTTCCAAAAATAATTACTGATCTTGAAACTTTATTGACAGACAATAGAATTTTTAAACAAAGAAATGTAGATATAGGTATAGTTTCAAAACAAGATGCTTTAGACTATTCTTTTTCTGGAGTAATGCTTAGAGGCTCAGGTGTAGCATGGGATCTTAGAAAATCACAACCATACGATTGTTATGAATTATTAGATTTTGACATTCCTATTGGTAAAAATGGAGACTGTTATGATCGTTACTTATGTAGAATTGAAGAAATGAGGGAAAGTGTAAAGATAATCAATCAATGTTTGTCAAATTTACCAAAAGGACCTGTAAAAACTGAAGATGGAAAAATAACCCCTCCATCAAAAAAAGATATTAAACAATCAATGGAAGCTTTAATTCATCATTTTAAACTTTTTACTGAAGGTTATAGAGTTGACAAGGATGAAATTTATACATCAGTAGAAGCACCTAAAGGAGAATTTGGAGTTTATCTAATTTCTGACGGATCAAGCAAACCTTATAAGTGCAAAATAAGAGCACCAGGTTTTTCTCATTTACAATCTATGGATTATTTAATCAAAGGCCACATGCTAGCAGATGTTCCAGCAGTACTTGGTTCAATGGATATAGTATTCGGTGAGGTTGATAGATGAGTTTAAAAAAAATCTCAAAAGAACAACCAAAAAATTTTATATTTAATAGTATAAATTCAAAAGAAGCAGAAAAAGTAATATCAAATTATCCAAAAGGCAAACAACAAAGTGCAGTTATGGCTTTATTATACCTTGTGCAAAAACAAAATGATAATTGGATACCTTTAGCAGCAATGAAATATGTCGCTAAAATTTTGGATATGCCCTATATAAAAGTTTATGAGATAGCAACATTCTATAGCATGTATAATCTAGCACCAGTAGGAAAATATTTTTTTCAAGTGTGCACAACAACACCATGTATGATTAGAGGAGCTTATAAATTAGTAAATATTTGTAAAAAAAAAATATCTGAAAAAGAGTCAAAAATATCAAAAGATGGTAAATATTCATGGATTGAAGTTGAATGTTTGGGAGCTTGTGTAAATGCACCAATGATCCAAATCAATGAAGATTATTTTGAGGATTTAGACCCTGAAAAATTAGAAAAAATAATTGATTTAATAAATCAAAATCAAAAACCTAAACCTGGCTCATATAGAGGAAGATTGAGTTCTGAACCAGAAAACATAAGAAAAACATTACTGGATAATAAAAATGCTTAAAGACGAAGATAGAATTTTTAAAAATTTGTATAATGATTTTGGTGCAGATATTTTTTCAGCACAAGAGAGAGGTGACTGGAGTAATACTAAAGAAATTTGCAATAAAGGTCGTGAATGGATTATTAACGAAATCAAAACATCTGAATTAAGAGGAAGAGGTGGAGCTGGTTTTCCAACAGGATTAAAATGGTCTTTTGCTCCTAAAGAAATTGGATCTAGACCTCATTATCTAGTCATAAATGCAGATGAATCTGAGCCAGGTACTTGCAAAGATAGAGATATTTTAAGATTTGAACCTCATAAATTAATTGAAGGCTGTTTAATATCAGCTTTCGCTGTAAATGCTCATAAGTGTTACATTTATATAAGAGGAGAATATTTTAACGAAGGTCAAAAACTGCAAGCCGCAATTAATGAAGCATACAAAAATGGTTTGATTGGAAAAAATTCATCAGAAACTGGCTGGGATTTTGATATTTATATTCATTATGGAGCTGGAGCATATATTTGTGGTGAAGAAACAGCTTTACTTGAAAGCTTAGAAGGAAAAAAAGGACAGCCTAGATTAAAACCACCTTTTCCTGCATTAATAGGATTGTATGGTTGTCCAACTATAATTAATAACGTTGAAACAATTGCGGTAGTACCAACTATTTTAAGAAAAGGTGGAAAATGGTTTTCCTCTCTCGGTAGACCAAAAAATACAGGTACTAAAATTTATTGTATTTCTGGAAATGTAAATAATCCATGCAATGTTGAAGAAGAGATGGGGATACCTTTAAAAATGTTAATCGAAAAACATGCTGGGGGTGTGGTTGGTGGATGGGATAATTTGAAAGCAGTAATACCAGGCGGTTCATCAATGCCCTTATTACCAAAAAAAGTTTGTGATACTTTAAAAATGGACTTTGACGCTTGTGTTGAAAACAAAACCGGACTTGGCACAGCAGGCATAGTTGTAATAAATAAAGATCAAGACATAATTAAATGCATGGCAAGAATTGCTAGATTCTATAAACATGAAAGTTGTGGTCAATGCACTCCGTGTAGAGAAGGATCTGGATGGATGTGGAGAATGTTAGAAAGAATGGCAAAAGGTGAAGCTACAAGAGATGAAGTTGATATGTTGATGGATGTAACAAAACAAATTGAAGGTCATACAATATGTGCATTTGGAGAAGGATCTGCTTGGCCAGTTCAAGGGTTAATTAGAAATTTTAAAGATGAAATAATTGAACGGAATAAGTTTGATCCGATTGTAAAACAGAAAAAAAATGTTCCTTATTTAATTGATCAACATTTATTAGAAAAAGAAAATGCTTAAATTAAAAGTAAATGATATTGAAATTGAAATAGAAGAAGGTCTTACAGTTTTGCAAGCTTGTGAACAGGCAGGGGCAGAAATTCCAAGATTTTGCTACCATGAGAAACTTTCTATAGCTGGAAATTGTAGAATGTGTTTAGTTGAAATGGAAAAATCACCAAAACCTATTGCATCATGTGCAATGCCAGCCGCTGATGGAATGGTAATTAAAACTAATACGAAAAAAGTTGAAAATTCAAGAAAAGGAGTCATGGAATTTCTACTTGCAAATCATCCACTTGATTGCCCAGTTTGTGATCAAGGTGGTGAATGTGACCTTCAGGATCAATCCATGTTTTATGGAATTGATAAAAGTAGATTTAAGGAAAATAAAAGACATGTTCCTGAAAAATATATGGGTCCATTAATAAAGACTCAAATGACAAGATGTATTCATTGTACTAGATGTATAAGATTTGCAACTGAGGTAGCAGGTGTTCCAGAATTAGGTGCCATTGGAAGAGGAGAGAACATGCAAATTACAACATATCTTGAAAAGGCAATGGAATCAGAGATGTCAGCTAATGTAATTGATTTATGTCCTGTAGGAGCTTTGACTTCTAAACCATATGTATTCGAAGCAAGACCATGGGAACTAAAAAAAACTGAAAGTATAGATGTTATGGATGCAGTTGGATCAAATATTAGAGTTGATACATATGGATGGGAAGTAAAACGAGTATTACCAAGAATCAATGAAGAAATAAATGAAGAGTGGATATCTGACAAAACTAGATATGCTTGTGATGGACTGAAAAATCAAAGATTAGACTCACCGTTTTTTAAAAAAGGTAAGAAGTTTGAAAAGATAACTTGGAATGAAGTATATGCCAAAATATTTGAAAAAATTTCAAAAACTCAGTCAGATAAAATATCAGGTATTACTGGAGATATGACAAATATGGAAACATTATTTGCAATTAAGGAATTTTTTGAAAAAACAATTAAATCAAAAAATTTAGATTCAAGAAGTGAAAATTTTTATGTAAACCTAAACAGTAGAAATAATTATATTTTTAGCTCTAAAATTGAAGGTATTGAAGAATCTGATCTAATTGTTCTTATCGGTGCTAACCCTAGATATGAAGCTACAATTTTAAACGCAAGAATAAGAAAAGTATTTACGAAAAAAAAAATTGAAATATTTTCTTTAGGGAATATTGGAGATATTACCTATCCTTACACAGTCTTGGAGAACTCAACAAAAACAATTAAAGATATTATTAATAATAATTCCAGCATATCTGAAAAAATAAATAAATCACTAAAGCCAATGTTTATAATTGGCCAATCTTTATTAAAAATGGATTCTGCACCTTATGTTTTTGAAGAACTTAAAAAATTTTTATTAGCAAATAATAAAATTAATGATAATTGGAATTCTTTAAACATATTATCTAATAATGCTTCTACAGTAGGGTCTTACGATCTTGAAATCTTGAGTTCAAAAAATGGAAAAAATATTACTTTAGAAAGAATTAGAAATAATGAATTTGATATAATATTTTTATTCGGAGAAGATAATTTAAAATTTAAAAAAAAAAATGAGTTTATAATATATATAGGAAGCCACGGAGATAGAGGTGCCGAAATGGCTGATATTATTTTACCTGGTGCTGCTTACACAGAGCAAGATGGTTATTTTAGTAATTTAGAGGGAAAAATTCAAAAAGCTTACAAAGCTTCTTATCCCCCAGGTGATGCTAAAGAAGATTGGCAAATTATTAACGAACTGTCCGCATCAATAAAAAGAAAAAAATTGTACTCTAATAAAGATGAATTAATAAAATCAATGTTGAACTTTTTAAATCTGCATAAAGAGAAAAAAGATTTTGATATTCCTAAATATAAATTTATTGAAGAAGCTATCAATGTTGATGATTTAGATTACTATTATTCTAATCCAATAGCTAGAGCCTCTAAAACTATGACTGAATGTAAAAATATTATAACTAATATAAAAAAAACAGGGACTGAAGGATAATGATAGAAAATTTAATTATTTTACTATCTGAAGTTTATAAAATTCTTTTTTTATTAATACCAGTATTAACTGCTGTAGCAATTATAGTTTGGCTAGATAGAAGAGTTTGGGCATTTGTGCAGAAAAGAAGAGGTCCAAATGTAGTCGGTCCATTTGGTTTATTTCAGTCTTTAGCTGATGCTTTAAAATATATTTTTAAAGAAATTATAATTCCTGCAAGTTCTAATAAAATTATATTTATATTAGCCCCAATTGTTACCATGACTTTAGCTTTAGTAGCTTGGGCAGTGATACCTTTTAGCGAAACATTGGTTTTATCGGATATTAATGTTGGTATTCTATATTTATTTGCGATCTCTTCATTAGGTGTGTATGGAATAATTATGGGAGGCTGGGCATCTAATTCCAAATATCCTTTTTTAGGCTCAATTAGGTCCGCAGCACAAATGGTATCTTATGAAGTTTCAATAGGAGTAATAATTATAAATGTTTTACTTTGTGTAGGTTCATTGAATTTAAGTGATATTGTTTTAGCTCAACAAAAATTGTGGTTTATTATTCCATTATTTCCAATGTTTGTTATTTTTTTTATTTCAGCACTAGCAGAAACTAATAGACCACCGTTTGATTTACCTGAGGCGGAAGCTGAATTAGTGGCTGGATATCAAACAGAATATTCAGGTATGATGTATGCGATGTTTTGGTTAGGGGAATATGCAAATATTTTATTAATGTGTGCAATGGGGTCAATTTTATTTTTAGGAGGTTGGTTGACACCAATTGACCTGTTTCCTTTTAATATAATTCCAGGACCCGTGTGGATGGTATTAAAAATTTTGTTTTTATTTATATTATTTGCTTTAGTAAAAGCAATTGTTCCAAGATACAGATATGATCAACTTATGAAATTAGGTTGGAAGGTTTTTCTTCCTTTGTCATTATCTTGGGTTGTTTTAACTTCAAGTTATTTGTTATATTTTGATTTATTACCGGTTAATTAAATGACATTTTTAAGATTATTGAAAACTATATTCATGATTGACTTCATAAAAGGATTAACTATTGCTATTAAGGAAATTTTCAAGCCCAAGAAAACAATAAATTATCCTCATGAAAAAGGAGCAATTAGTCCAAGATCCAGAGGCGAACATGCTTTAAGAAGATATCCTAATGGAGAAGAAAGATGCATAGCTTGTAAATTATGTGAAGCTGTTTGTCCTGCTCAAGCAATTACAATTGAATCATCAGAAAGAGCTGATGGAAGCAGAAAAACAACTAGATATGATATTGATATGCTCAAGTGTATTTATTGTGGTTTATGTGAAGAGTCTTGCCCAGTTGATGCAATAGTCCAAGGACCAAACTTTGAATTTTCAACCGAAACAAGAGAAGAGCTTTATTATAATAAAGAAAAATTATTAGAGAACGGAGATAGGTGGGAAAATATACTGGCAGCCAATATTAATGCTGATAGTTCTCACAGGTAGATAAATGATAGTTCACGCAGTCTTTTTTTATTTTTTTTCTTTTATAGCAATTTTTTCAGCTATAATGGTAACGGTATCTAAAAATACTGTTCACTCAGTATTTTTTTTAATATTAGATTTTATAAGCATATCATGTTTGTTCATTATGATTGGAGCAGAATTTATAGGCATGATAATGATTATAGTTTATGTAGGAGCGGTAGCTATATTATTTTTATTTGTCGTTATGATGCTTAATGTAGCTCAACAAAAAAATGAATGGTTTTCATCAGATAATAGCAGCACTCATATCCCAATAGGTTTATTGGTAAGTTTAATTATTTTTTCTGAACTAATAATAGTTGTAGGTGGATGGAAATATAAGCCAGATTTAGTTAACTCGATTTCTATCAAAATTAATTCAAATATAACTAATACAGAGTCATTAGGTAATATAATTTACACTGATTATATTCACTTATTTCAATTATCAGGCATGATACTATTAGTAGCTATGATAGGTGCTATTGTACTAACTTTTAGAGAAAGAACAGGTGTAAAAAAACAAAGTTATTTTAAACAAATTTCTAGAGAAAAAAAAGATGGTGTAGAGCTCATCAAAGTTGAAAATAATAAAGGAGTAAAAATTGACACTTAGTATCGGACTTGGACATTACTTAACACTAGCAGCAATAATATTTATTATTGGTATTGTTGGTATTTTTCTTAACAGGAAAAATATTATTGTTATTTTAATGAGTATTGAGTTGATACTTCTTGCTGTAAATATAAATCTAGTATCATTTTCTATTTTTATAAATGATTTAAGTGGTCAGATTTTTACTCTTTTTATTTTGACTGTAGCCGCAGCCGAAGCAGCCATAGGTTTAGCAATAATAGTTGTATATTACAGAAACTCAGGAACTGTAAGAGTAGAAGAAATTCATGAACTAAAAGGATAAAATGGAATATTTAATTTTATTTTTACCCTTGATTGCTTCTATTGTATCAGGTTTTTTTGGAAAATTAATTGGAGATAAGATTTCTCAAATTACGACAAGTTTATTTGTATCTATTTCAGCGATACTTTCTTTAATTGTTTTTTTTGAAGTTGTAATGACAGGTTATGAAAATAATTTAATAATTGCAACTTGGATTAGTTCTGGATCTTTAAATGTGAATTGGTCTATTAATATTGATTCTTTATCTTCTGTAATGTTAGTTGTTGTAAGTGTTGTATCCTCTTTGGTACATATTTATTCAATAGGATACATGGCACATGATGCTCACAAAGCAAGATTTATGTCTTATTTATCTTTGTTTACATTTGCGATGTTAACTCTTGTTACTTCAGATAATTTCATTCAATTATTTTTTGGATGGGAGGGTGTTGGTTTGTGTTCATATTTTTTAATTGGTTTTTGGTTTAAAAAACCAAGTGCAAATGCTGCTGCTATAAAAGCATTTCTTGTCAATAGAGTTGGTGATTTTGGATTTGCATTAGGAATTTTTTTAATTTTTTATATATTTGGAACTGTAAATTACAACGAAGTTTTTGAAAAAGCTCCCGAAGTATTAGATATAAATTTATTTTTTATAGGGATAAATATCGCTGCAATTGATTTAATTTGTATACTTTTATTTATTGGAGCTATGGGAAAATCAGCTCAAATTTTTCTTCACACTTGGCTTCCTGATGCAATGGAAGGTCCAACTCCTGTATCTGCTTTAATACATGCCGCAACTATGGTTACGGCTGGAGTATTTTTAGTAGTTAGATGTTCTCCTATTTATGAATATTCTGCATTAGCTTTATCAATAATTACTGTAGTAGGGATGACAACAGCACTTTTTGCTGCTAGCGTTGCTTTGGTTCAAACTGATATAAAGAAAATTATTGCTTATTCTACATGCAGTCAACTCGGATATATGTTTTTTGCAACTGGTGTTGGCGCATATAGTGTTGCTATATTTCATTTATTTACTCATGCATTTTTTAAAGCTTTATTATTTTTAGGATCAGGTTCGGTAATACATTCTTTTAAAAATGAGCAAGATATCAATCAAATGGGAGGAGTATGGAAGAAGCTGCCATATACATATGTTTTAATGATTATCGGTACTTTGGCACTAACTGGCTTTCCTTTTTTTTCAGGTTTTTACTCAAAAGATGCAATAATCGAGTTTGCGTTTTTAAGAGGTAATAATCTTGGAATATATGCATCAAGCATAGGTATTTTTACAGCTTTATTAACTTCTATCTATTCTTGGAGGTTAATATTTAAAACTTTTCACGGCACTTATAATAATTCAAATATTAAAATTGAAACAATGCATGAATCACCAATGGTAATGCTTGTGCCATTAATATTATTGGCTATAGGTGCAATTTTTGCCGGCATATCGTTTAAAGATTTATTTATAGGACATGAAGCTTCCTATCAATTTTGGTCAGATTCTATTAAATTTTTAGAACCATTAAGTAAAGATCACCCTCCAATTTGGTTTGTGCTTTTTACACCAGTGTTAGTAGTTATGTCTATTCCGATATCATTTTACTTGTTTATTAAAAATAAAAAAATTGTTGAATCAATTATAAAATCAAACAAACCTTTTTATCTATTTCTAAAAAACAAGTGGTACTTTGATGAAATTTACGACTATATTTTTGTTAAACCATTAAAAAAAGTTGGATACTTTTTTTGGAAAAAAATTGATGTTTCTTTAATCGATAAGTTTGGACCAGATGGAATATCTCAATTAATCAAGTATTTTTCTTTAAAAGCAGTTAAATTTCAAAGTGGATACATATATCAGTATGCATTTGTGATGCTAATAGGTTTTTCTATTCTTTTAACTTTACTTTTGGTGAAATAATGAATTTTCCAATTTTATCTTCTTTAATTCTATTACCAACAATAGGCGCACTTTTTATTTTTTTTGTTAGATCTTCTACAGGTAAATATCAAGCAAGCAAATATCTATCTTTATTTATATCAATCGCAAATTTTATACTTTCAATTTATTTGTGGTATATTTTTGATAAAAATTCTATTGAATTTCAATTTGTTGAGAACAGAGAGTGGCTTCTAGGATTAGCAAATTATAAAGTTGGTATTGATGGTATTTCCATTTTGTTTATAATTTTAACAACTTTTGTTACCCCAATTTGTATAATTTCAGTAAATTTTACTATTAAGAAAAGATTAAAAGATTTTTTAATTGCCATATTATTAATGGAAACATTTATGATCGGGGTTTTTTGCTCTCTTGATTTGGTAGTATTTTATTTATTTTTTGAAGCAGGATTAATACCAATGTTTTTAATTATTGGAATATGGGGAGGTGAAAGAAGAGTTTACTCAGCATTTAAATTTTTTTTATTTACTTTGTTAGGATCAGTTTTAATGTTAATTGCTATTATTTCTATTTATTGGATAACTGGAACAACAGACGTTGAAAAATTATATGAAATTGGAATCAATGCAAAATATCAAAATTTACTTTGGTTAGCATTCTTCAGTTCATTTGCTGTAAAAACACCAATGTGGCCAGTTCACACATGGCTACCAGATGCTCACGTTGAAGCTCCCACAGCAGGTTCAGTACTATTAGCAGCTATATTGCTTAAAATGGCAGGATATGGATTTATAAGATTTTCTGTAGGTCTTTTCCCTCTAGCTTCAGATTATTTTGTACCTTTGATATATTTTTTAAGTTTGGTAGCAATAATTTACACTTCTTTAGTAGCTTTAATGCAAGAAGATATGAAAAAACTTATTGCCTATTCATCTGTTGCACATATGGGATTTGTTACACTAGGAATATTCACCATGACCCAACAAGGAATTGAAGGAAGTATATTTCAAATGATAAGTCATGGACTTATATCTGCGGCATTATTTTTGTGTGTTGGTGTTGTTTATGAAAGACATAATACTAGACTAATTAATAAATATGGTGGTCTGGTAGAAGTAATGCCAAAATATGCAATAGTATTTATGGTTTTTACTTTAGGCGCACTTGGACTTCCAGGCACTAGCGGCTTTGTTGGTGAGTTTTTAATATTAATTGGAGCTTTTAAAAAAAATTTTTTAGTCGCAACAATAGCTAGCCTAGGTGTTATTTTAGGTGCTGCATACATGTTATGGCTTTATAAGAGAATTATTTTTGGGGAGTTAGTAAATAATGAATTAAAATCAATGGTTGATCTTAAGAAATTTGAAATTTTAATTCTTTTTAGTTTAGTCGTTCCTATAATTTTCTTTGGATTTTACCCTGAACCGTTAATTAATTCTATAGAGGTTTCGGTAGAAAACCTTTTAGACGTATATAATAAAACTATTGAAACCAATTTAGCATTAAAAAATTAATGGAAAATCTTGATTTAATAATACCAGAAATTTTTACTTCAGTTGCAATAATGCTTTTTTTAATAATTGGAGTTTTTAAAAAAAATAGCTCATCATTAATTTATAATTTAACAATTGTGAGTTTATTTATTCTTTTAGTTATGGTGTATAATTTAAATTCTATCTCTGAAACTTTGTTATTCAATGAAAGTTATAAAGTAGATAATTTATCTAATTTCATGAAAATCATTATGATCGCTTCTGGTATTTTTGTTATGTTAACTTCTTATAAATATCTTCAAATAAGCAAAATAAACAAAATAGAATATCCAGTTTTAATATTAAGTGCAATTTTAGGAATGATGATAATGATGAGCTCAAATGATCTAATTTTATTTTACATGGGTTTGGAGCTACAATCTCTTGCACTTTATGTATTAGCTTCATTTAATAGAGATAATTTACTTTCGACAGAGTCCGGACTAAAATACTTTATTTTGAGTGCATTATCTTCAGGTTTACTATTATACGGATGTTCACTGGTTTATGGTTTTGCTGAAACAACTAATTTTAATCAGATCTTAATTAATTCTGATAATAATGATTATGGTATTACATTTGGTATTGTATTTATCTTAGTAGGCCTAGCATTTAAAATTTCAGCTGTACCGTTTCACATGTGGGCTCCAGATGTTTACCAAGGATCACCAACCTCAGTTACACTATTTTTTGCCATACTTCCAAAAATAGCAGCTTTGACTGTATTTATAAGATTTTTATATGTGCCTTTTGCAAACATGATTGATCAGTGGCAAATGATAATTATATTTCTATCAATATCATCAATGATATTTGGTGCTGTAGCAGCTATAGGTCAAACTAATTTAAAACGTTTAGTTGCATACAGTTCAATTGGTCATATGGGTTATGCTTTAGCTGGTTTATCTGTAGGTACCAATGAGGGAGTTCAAAGCTCAATAACATACATGTCAATTTATCTTGTGATGAATTTAGCTTTTTTTAGCTGTTTATTTATGCTTAGAAGAAATGATATTTATTATGAAAAAATTGAAGATCTGTCAGGATTATCAAAAAACCATCCAATATTATCATTTTCATTGCTTGTGATACTTTTTTCTTTAGCCGGAATACCACCATTAGCTGGCTTTTTTGCTAAATTTTATATTTTCATGGCTGTATTAGAGCAATCTATGTATTTTCTTGCAGTTATAGGATTGTTATCAACTGTTATTGCTGCTTTTTATTATTTAAGAATAATAAAAATT
>MDSV01139472.1_pt1 | contig 13955 bp, 20 predicted proteins | sample 810851 | NCBI WGS metagenome assembly MDSV01 (sample SAMN05326640, study PRJNA326480) | marine metagenome | isolation source: seawater | place: Atlantic Ocean: North East | collected 2012 | reverse complement strand
CGTGACAAGATGAAGAACATGCAGTTGCGGATGGGGGGGACCATTTGGAACGACGGTCTTCAAACGTATTCCGTTCCCAAGAAGGCATGGGGTGGAATGTACTTTACCCAATATTTCAAGCGTCAGCCCGGTTCGGATGCGACCAAGTTTGCACTCCCTTACACGGGTATGTACGCCATCGAGAGCGCCGTGGTACCCGCCATTGCACGACAGCGTCTTCAACTATTGTCAGACTCCAAACTTCCGTGTGCCTTTCCGGGCATTCCCTGTGCGATGATGCCTGCGACACAGGTCGGTATCTCCGAACACTTTTCGGTGAAGACGCACGCGGACAGTTGCGTCAACTGCGTCACGGAGAGCATCTTCTGGGCAAATCACAATGTCCGAAACGGAAGGTTCGCAGTCACCTCCCTTGAGATCGCCTTCGACATCGGCTCACAGCCCGTGATGTTGTTTCAAAAGGGAAATGAGATGCACGGTACGGTTCCAGGGGCACGCGGAAGTTGCGGACTCGTGCTCATTTCGAAGAGGAATACACTTCAACAATTCGAGCGTGGCGCATACACAGATCGGACACGATAGAAGTCAGGAGGTCACAATACTTTTTTTTTTACCGACGTCAATATACAACAAAACAATGTCACAGGACGAGTCATCCGAGGCACTTCAGGAATTGTACGAGGATGTCTCCGGTGACGTAAAGGGAGTATTTGGAATGGTGTTTATGTTCACTGTGGTGCTCATCGCCCTTGTCATATTCCTGTATTGGAAATTTACGTGCTGGGTCGCCAAGAGGACCAACGTCGACAGTTGCCTCACCATGTTCATCTTCGCACTGCTCGCAGACGGTCTCCTTCTCAAGGGGAACACGGGACTTGCCATGCTCGTACTTGCCATTCTCCGCATGAACATCGGGTCTCTCATCGGATCACCTCGCGTGTCCAATGAGGAGTTCAAGGCGATCAAGATGGGTACCGCATCACGCAACCGATGACGCAGGAATGAGCATGTGGATCGAGTCAACAATGGGCGACGCCTCCAGGTACGTGACGTTTTCCCAATGCACATCCTCTGACGTGAACGAAAACTCCCGGAGTGCCTCGTCCAAGTTGTCAAGACGGGTCCCGTTGCTGTACTTGTCCATGAAGAGCGTGTGTAACGAAACCCCAGAGACAGTCAACGGCGCGAGTGTGGTGCGCGCACAGGATGCGAGCACGAACTTGTCTCCCATGCGTACCGAAACGGTCCCCATGGTGTCTATTCCACGCACAACGACATGGGAACCGTTGATCACGAGGTCTACCTCATATCCATTGGTGTAGGAAACGCGCTTGACTGACACGTCTTCCTCCTTCAGGGCGACGAGTAGGTCGGAGGTGAAGTGCGGTGTGCGACAGGTAGTGGACGCGTTCGTGTACGCCACAAGGAGGCGCGTTGCATCGTACGAGTACATCGCCGTCTTTTTGGTTGGTACCAATCTCATTCTGTTACAACGTTTGGGAAACGACATGGTTCCGTGACATAGTAAAAAAAAGGGGTGCCTAAACAACATGCAACGAATGTCGTGTTCCCTGCGATCCTCCAATCAACTTGGCGCCATGGGCATCACGCTCGTCACCTCTACCGTAATGTTCATGCGGCGTGTTCTTGTCCTGAACGCATTTGTGTGGCCGCCGCCTCCGGTGCAATACGTGACGTGGGGAATCTCCGTGTGTTCCGGACTGCTCTTCTGGGTAACCCTCAACTCCCTGCGTTCCCCACTGGAGGTGCAACTCGCCACAGGCATCCTTTCCACCATCCTTGCATGGATAACCTACGTCCTACTCGTCAACCAGCGCCTTCAGTACCCAACCTGTCAGCAACAAGTCTCTCTCCTCTTTCACGTCATGACGGAGGCACTCATTCTTCTGCAGGTGCGTATGGTGGTGATGTCTCTGGATGCGTGCGGGGTGTGAGACTTCGAATGTGATACGTCTGACGATGCAGCGGAGTGCGACCCAACACCCGGATCGCCTCAATGTGCTGACGCGACAGGTACCCCTTGTTGCTGCGTATTCCGTACGGTGCGTACACGTCGCCACCGGGTCCGTTGCACAGGTCCAACACTTGACGATCGCGCGACGTCTTGGCGAGTACGGACGCCGCCGACACGCACGGGTATGTGTCGTCCGCGCGCGGTTCGAGCGTAAAGGGCACATTGCGCCATGGGCGGTACAGCGTCCCGTCCACGACGATGTGATTAGGGACGCACTCGTACTTGCGCGCAAAGTCATCGAGAGCGCGTTCGAAGACGAGACGGCGCGCCTCCCCCAGACCCATATCGTCAATCTCTGCATGCGTCACCTCTCCCATTCCGTATCGCGCGGTGGCGACCACCTCCAAGCGCATGCGCTCGCGTCTCTTCTCCGTCATTTTTTTGGAGTCACACAGGCCTGGGATGGGCGTCGGAAGGTGCACCGCGGACGCCCATAGGTTGCCCCACGCGCATCCCACACCGCTCTCGTCAACTCCTACAGTAACGCTCATGTGTGGGGTATATATATAGTCGCCTGGCGCGAGGGGGTAGAGGAAATACATGCTCCACTCTGATCACAAATGTTCCCACCGATACATGTACAGTTTCCACACTATTACAGTAAGACATTGCGGCCGTCATTCGTACCTAGTCACGGATAGATCAGAAAGTGTTGGGGACACTTCTATACATCTTGGTACAAGTGAATACTCACCTCCACCACTCAAGAAACTCGCCTCGTTTCTAGCGCTGAGTTTCTAAAGGCTGGTTTCTAGGACTCGATGTCGTACTGTAATTGGTACACGTGGGGATTTGACGCAGAGCGTCGGTGGGTGTCTCCGTGGAAATTTTCGTGTGTGGGGTACCCATCTTCTTAGGGATGTCTGGCCTGTGGATGACCTCACTTTGTATTGAACCTCTCCATCTCGGCGATCAATTCCTCCGTCGGAGGTCCCTCATACACCTCATCTCCGAAACTGACGATCGTCCCATGTGTCAGGCGCTTCATGTATGTAGTTCCCCTTTCGGCACACGTAGGCCACTGGTAGAAATTGCACGAACCTTTGTACTGTTTGTCAAATATCGTTATGTCCGCCTCCTCCGTGGAGAACGCATGACATTCGGACATGTCGTCGCAACGTTTGGCACACTCATCGATGCCTTTTTCGTACATGGCATCGAGCCACGGGACATCGATATCGATCTTGTGTTTTGAAACGGGACAGTCCCGACCATGCAATGGCATCCTCTCGTACCGTTTGTCAAAAGGGCACGTTTTTGTTTCCGTGAATCCGTCCGCATGAGGACACGACTCTCCTATACCCAACCTTTCACGTGTGATCTTGTACGTTCGTGATATCCCCGAACGTCCGGAGAGGCACGGTATTTCTTCGGTGAATTCGCCATTACAATCCGCGCGGGGACACGTCACATTGGTACCAATACCGAAGAATCCTTTCAACCCAGTACACCTCTGGACGACATCCTGATCGTTGCAGCTCAACTCTGGTCCGTCTCCTCTCCAACCGAATTTGCACCCGGCGTAATAGGGCGGCATGATAGGGTTAGGGTCTTTCCATATAATGGTTGAAAAAAATGGAGAGCGTCACCTTACGATTCGGGAAGACGTTGACGCAACGTGTACCGTACGGGCGATGCATTCCTTGGGTCGTCCTGATCCACAGCGACAAGGAGTTCTCGTATTCCCGGGTCGACTCCCTCCACATGAAGTTGTTCTAGACGACTCACACGCTTCAACTCGTCGATTGCATACAACCCTCGACGTGGAATCGTGGACAACGCCCGCGTTTGACGTGTTGGTTTCGAGTCCTGCAATCGGACACATACCCCGTCTGTCGTGAACGCCAAATAGAAGTGGATTTTGCCTGTACTTGGTACGATGGTACGAAGTGAGAAGATGTCACCCATTGTATGTTTACAAGACTCGTATTTACGGTTCGGATCCGACTAGGTCTCGCAGTTGATCGAACAGAGTCCGTTCAATGCGACGTTCGCGCCTCTGCAGGCGCGTGAGTACGCGCCTCATTTCCATGAGTTCCGAGTCCGTGCGCCACACTTCGCGACAGCGCCGATTGTACACGCGTTGCGCGTCGTTGTGCACGGTGCCAATGTCGCGTCGAAGAATTTGCAGGCGATCGAAGAGCGTTTTTAGGTGCGGATGATTGTTCAGTGCGCGCCGGCGTCGGTTCCGGTACCGTTGCCACGTGCGCCGGCGCTCGTCGACGACGTTGTCAGCTTCGTGCAGGACGTCAACCAGGCTTAACGTGACGGGGGAGGACGTCACGTGTGTCTGCACGCCGTCGGGAAGTTGGCGGCAAATGGGGCAATGGGTGTTGTAGCGGCAAAAGTTCATCACACAGTGGGTGTGGAAGCGATGTCCACACCCGGGGAGACGCATACTGTCGTCCGACCCCATCACATCCATGCAAATGGTGCACTCTTCAGGGCCCTCTTGCATGTGTTCCATTTCTCTGGGTTGTGAGGGTTTTCTGTACTCGACATTTGAACTTTACACACGGCGTAACGTCGCGCCGTACCAACGAAAAGAAGTTGTGCCATGGACCTTGTCCAGAAGATGCGCGACGCGCACAATTGCCCCAGTGACGCCGTCGGGTTGATCGCCACCGTCTGTCGTGACCGACCCTGGAAGGATGTGGTGTTTCGCGCCGAAAATGGCATCACGGAATTTTACATTCTACTAGACATTTGCGTGGGGCATACTGCACGCATAGGCGAGGTGGACGTGGGCGCCGCATGCAGGGAACTGGTCCGCACGCAACGCAACTACATCGTGCACAACGACCAGATTCAGCTGTCGCTCTCTCGCATGCTCCTCAAGCTGTCGACAATGCGCGATTCTCAAAGGGAAATGGACGCGACGACTGTAGAGGCGCTCCGCGACACACTTCGAGAAACGGTTGTACCATTTTGTCTCTTTGTGAACCATCACATGTGCGCGCATGCCATCTCAGATATTCACACGGTGCTTACCAATGTCGTCTTCGTCGAGGAGACGAGCGTATTGCATCAGTGGCCCGAATGGAACAAAAAAGAAGGTGGTGATGCTGTCAGCGAGAAGACCTGTCCCATCACACTTGAACCCATTATCGACGGCATCATCGCCTCCGACGGGTACCTCTACGAACGGGCAGCACTACTGACGCATATGATCGACAAGCATGAATCCCCCATGACGCGTGAATATCTTGACCTCGACTTTGTGACCCTTACGAGCGGGCGCTGATGACCGCAAACGTACTCGCCTCCTCTGCCGACTTTCTTGGATTGGAGGACGTTCCTCGCTCTCTATCGCCCCGTTCCGGACGTTGGAGTGTCATCGTCGGGAGTGGACGACACGCGACAAACATGAAGAATGCAAAGGATAGGACAACTGACGACGCACACGAGGATACGATGATTGTGCGCTGCGTCGTCCAAAACGCCTCATCCAGAGCACCTGGGAAGAGTGGGAGCGGCGGTGGCGGCGATGGTTCAGGTGGAGGTGGAGGGGGAGGCGTCGACGGTAGAGGAATTGAGGGCGGAGGGGTCTCCGGCGATGGCGGTGGAAGAGGAGGAGGGGGATTTGGAGTCGGTGACGGCGGAACAGGCGGTTGAGGAGACTGTGCGGCCGCACTTACAATGAGCAACGACAGAGCACGCCACGTCATCATGTTGAGATCTAGAATGGGTGTCGGTAAAAAAAATTTGAGAGATTCATCCCGTTTAGATGGGACGGTGCATCAATTCCTTTAGACGACGATCAAAGGATCGTGAAATTACCTCCTGTATGGATGCCATTTCTCCCTCAAATGTGAGTTTCACATGCGTAAGGATTTTCGTCGGTACACGCCCGTACATCGCTCCAAACTCACTTCGCAGACGAACCGTTGCACTTCGAAGTTCCTCGCTGCGTCGCACGTGGGGAGCGTCCACACCTCGGTACCGTCCGAGGACCTCCTCCACCTGTTCCTCCAGGCGATTCAATTCGTTCGCGATTTCCTCATTCACTTGCACATTGCGAATACGTTTGTAGCGTTCCCGCACGCGCCATACGTTGTCTATGTTTTTACGGATACCTCTCAGTTCGTTTCGGAGACCAGTGTGAATGCGAGTGAGAAACTCGATCCACTCCATTTCCATGGAGCGCAAATACTCCTCAGTCATGGAACATACCGAGATACACAGACTACACAATGTGTCAAGGTCCGTCATGTTGGAGAATGACGTCATACTCTCTCCCTCACATTTCCCGCTCGTCACATTGGTAAACGTGACATCCTTTGCGTCGTCATCCCCCACCATTTTGGCGACGGCGTGTTGACCGACTTCAATGATTCGATACTCGAGTGCGGGACGAATCGTAATGTACAGGCGAGCATCCAAAAACTCATCGTCGCTCATTTCCCCTATCTATTGATCGAGTACGTGTATTTTTTTCAAACACGCGGTGCGCTGTTACGACCGCTTGCAATCCGCGAGGGAGCGCTGTCGCGACGAATCTTGGGAGCCGGTAGTTTGTTCGGTTGTGGGATGGTTTGCACACCGTCCTTGCGCGCCCCGATGCACGCCTTTCCACCGCCTGGACACGTCACGGCATACTTGTTTGGTTGAGTCTTGACGGCGATGACTTCGGTACTTGTCTCACCATTGTTAGCTGATTTCGCGATTGTGGTCTTCGCATCCGTCTTTGCAGCAGTCTTGGATTCCTTCTTCGCAACGGTCTTTGATTCCTTCTTCGCAACGGTGGTCTTTGACTCCTTTTTGCCTCCTCCCTCCTCCATATCCACAACCACCCGTCTGAGAGGTGTTGCAGTACGTCGGCGACGCATGAAAATGTACACCGAATATGCACACATGAGTAGAGCGAGTGTACCGGATCCGATAACGAGCGCAAGTTCCCACGTTTCCAGGGTCGTGGTGGAGGCGGAGGGTGAAGAGGGAGACGGGGACGTGATCTCACTAGACGCGACGCTCGTCAGAGCACACAGGAACAAAACGAATGATAGCATGGATGTGTTGAGTGTTTGAAGGGTTCGGCATCATTTTTTTTCTCATCAATCTTGAGTACGCAACCATGTATGAAAACAACACATGCCTCCACGACGACGAATCACCGCACATGAAAAGAGAATTGTCGCGGCGCGTCAAAAATGGATATGTGCGAAATGTAACACACTCCTAGCCGCAACATTTGAGGTAGACCACATCGTACCACTTCACCGCGGGGGGCGGGACGACTACGAGACCAACTGCAACGCATTGTGTTGCGAATGTCACCGAGCGAAAACGCAACGAGAGGAGGTCGAACGCCTGCGTGCCCAAACGTTGAAAAAAAGGGGACTCCCATCACTCTCGTGTTCCAGATGCGACGCGGTAGTGTCACCCTACTTTATTCACCGATGCGAGGAGGTCACTATTCGTCGTCACCCCACATCCGACGAGACCGGCGTGGGACGACTACCGTCCACCCGTCGTCCTCCACGAGTAGACCCAGTGCACGCGCCTTCTCCATCATCTTGGGACGACGACGCAACTCCTTGCGACGCAGACGCTCCGCCTCGGACATGATGAGGAGTGGCATGAATCTCCCCCTTTGTTTGGTACCGTGTCAAAAAAGGGGTTGTTGAACGGACTGCTTATGGTCTAAATTCTTCGTATCCACCCTGTGCGATTCCATGCTCGTTGTACGCTCCTCTACGCTTCCGGGACACGACGCGCCCAATCCGTTTCAATGCCTTGGAACGACGTCGCCGTGCCAGACGCTGGAGCGATTGTTCGTGCTCCCTTTTTGACCGACACCTCCTCGTGACGTAGTTGCGAGAATGGGTGCATCCCTTTTTGAATCGACCTCGCGAGTCCCGGGGTGGCATGGGTGTGTTATCGGGTGTGTACTCAATTTTTTTCAGACGCGTCCCCCCCCCCACTCTCAATCGTTGAGCGCCGGAGGGGGAGGGGGAGGTGCGTTCATGGTCTGAGGTTTGTCGCCATTGGCGTTCATGGCGTTGGTCATGACGCGCTGTGACATGGCACGTTGAAGATCATCGGCGTTCATTTTTCGGTCCGAACGCGTCTCCATTTCCTGAGAATCATCTTCCATGTCGGGAGTGATCTGACTCTCCCAAATGGAGTCGTCCACCGCGTGACCATCGTCACTCGCGGTGGTCTGCGCGCGCGGAGGAGGAGGAGGAGCGCGGGGGGGCGGTGCACCTCCCCCTCCTCCCTTGGTGGGTGGTGTCATCGCATAGTGCATGGACATGTGGTACAGACGCCGCACCGCTTGGTGACCATTCCACATCTTATCCGTCTCGTATTCGTACAGCGTAGGTGTACCCCTTAACCATGCGGGTTTCTTGAAGTCGGGGCGGTTGCAGTCGACCACCTCCACCTCCCGCTCGTCTATGTTTTGCAGAAACTCGGTGCACAACGTCGACCCCGGGCACAGTTCGTCGGGACGCTTCTTGTTGCGCGACACGAAGAGCGCGAATGACATCCGAGTTTAGCATATGCGGGTATGTTTTCGCACCGTTGCGTTTAGACGCGCGCGGCGTGTGACACGTACCCAACAGAAAGAAAGGGGAGAGAGACCAATGTCGGTGCTTACGATCGAGATCGCCAACGAGGGAGTGTGGAATGCCGTGACGTGCGAGACCTGTACAAAACGTAACAGTCACCTTTATTTTTCCTCAAGTAACAACACAAGGGTTATGCAGATTCGCATCATCACCCTGGAGACGACATCGTCCCTGTTGCGGGACATGACGTCCTACTTTCCGGGCGCGGATGTTAAGATTCAGCCAGCCATCGACGTGCGAAACACTCCGACGTTGCTTCTGCAATCTTCCGGTATGATTACACACACCGCCGTGAACTCCGTTAAGTACGGGAGGAGGTGGCATCACGAAATGGGATCCAAGGGCGCGGTGGGTCTCGCTCATGCCAATCGGCTTGCACTTACGGAGGACGTCACTCAACCTCTCCTCCTATTGGAGGACGACTGCATTATCATGGACCGTATTTGGGGGTCTATACAAAGGAGATGAACCTCCGCAAACCACACAGTGGTTGCCCGACGGCTTCAAACTCGTCAAGGACACTTTTTGGCTTCTGCACTGCGTGTTGTACACTCCACGCGGCCGCCGCCGGGTGGGTCAGATCCTGTACAATCCGTTGGAGATGCAGATCGACTCCCTTTACGGATCCGAGGCACGAATGGGCAACCTCATCGTCGCGGTGCAGTTGTATTCGTGGACGGCGCGCCAGAGTCATCACATGTCGAGTATTCAGACGAATTTTGGTTTGACGGATCGTAATGTTCGCACACACAACCGTGCTGTAACTTTTGTACTTGTTCTGTGTGTCGTTTGGTGTAGACGCAAAGGTGTTCGCAAACACTTGACCCCGATAGCTTAGATTCCTGAGTGGCAAGGGTCACGAGTGGGTCGGTCATCCTGTTGGTAGTTACTCCACTTTTTTTCTGAGCCACCCCAAACACCGTACATGCCCCTTTACATTCACCAAACCCAGACCACTGGATTGCACCGCACCGAGCGACGCCGGTTCCAACGCGACACCCATTGTTGGCAGTGTCGTTGTAATGTCACGCCCGAAACGTCCGTCGCTGCACACGTCACGCGATACCCTCTTCCCCGTCTATTCCCGTGCTACGCGTCTACCACCCTTGTCACCACATGCCGTACGTGCAATCACGTCGCGCGTGCACGGATCCGCCCCGCCTTTCGTCACACGGAACGACGTCCGACCACCGCGCCGCACCTCGGTTGGAAGATTGCCTTCCGTCTCCGTCCCACACTCACGCGAGGGACACCGTCGTCGTCGACCACGCGTCCACGTCGACAAGGACACAGGGCCGTCCCACCTCACACCGCTTCGCAACCTGCGCGACGTCGTCGGACGTCGACTGCGCGACCACGTGGTATGAGCGCGTCACCCCGCGTGCGTGCACGCGATGGGACGTCGAGTAGGTCGTCGGTACATCGAACTCTGTCGCTTCCGACAGCGCATTCCTCACCCATTCGATGCGCTCCCGGTCAAATGGAGTGATGATGGGGTCTGTGCTGCGCTGACGCGTGACGCACTCGAATCCGTCGTCGTATGATTGCTTCACGTACGCCAGTTCGTACAGGTTGAGCATGCTAATCTCGTCCAACTCATCCCCTGCATTACGAAGCGCAACGTATGTGTCGCGCAACAAGGTGCGCAGGTCCGGAGAGAGAAGCATATCCTCCGTCTTGAACTTGGAGTAGACGGGACGCCCAATGTACCCGTGTGCGCGAAGCGCCGCGTCCTGGTTCCATTCGATCACGAGGGGTTGCAGAACTTCGTCCACGAGGCGGCACACGCCCGTGCACCGTATCTCCGTCCACGCCAACGCCATCGCGACGACGATGTCCCCTGACAGCTGCGAGTCGTCCTGAAATATGGAGGAAATGGGTACGGAGACGCGCGACGTTCCGACGCAGTGAGCCGGAACGGTAGTCGACCCTCCATACTCCTTGCGACCACTGAGGGAAACGTCCGGGTCCAGTTTTCGCGTCGATTCGATGGCGCGCGCCGCACGTTGCGATGTAATCTTCACCGTGTCGGGGTGACGCGCGATGGCCTGACACAATGCGGCGTGTGGTGCCCTTGGATCGACGACGAGTATGAGACGGCGAAGGGTGCGCGTTAGCGCCACGTAGAGGGGATTGCGCGGCGTCTGCTCCGGTACGATGACCACAACCGTGTCGTGTTGAAGACCCTTTGCACTCCAATACGTCGCACAGGTCATCGTTGCGCCGTCATTGTGTTCCGTCTCTCGGTGCACGTTCATCATGACACCCTCGCGTGACCACTCGTTCAAGAGTGCACGCAGAGGGCCATTCTTTCTGCGTCGGTCCACAAGAAGCAAATGAGGTACCTCCTTGAGGTCGCGCAATTCCTGTGCGAGACGGAACATGGAGGTCGGGGTCCGCACCTCCACCATGGGAGGAGGAGTGTTGCTGTTGTACACCGCGTCGCTCTTAATCACGACGCCAAAGAGGTCGGATACCAGCGATGCCACGGGGGGAGGAAGGCGGCGCGACACCGACGCGACGACGCGATTCCACGCCACTCCCTTACGTACGTGTGCATTGGGGCGCGTCAACACGTCCAAACACGCCGGGAAGTTCGGGTCATAATCGTAGATGAGCTGATTCCGATCACCGAACACGTATATGCGATCCGCTCCTCGAATGAGTCCAAGAGCCTTGAGGAGACGAATGTACACAGGGCGCACATCCTGCGCCTCGTCGATAAACAGGGCGCGCGCCACTGGCACGTCGTCCGTCTCGAACGTCAACGTCCCCTGCTCCACCGCCTCCACCGTTTTGAGAAGCTGTAGGTCGTCGCGAACGACGCCTACACAGCGTGAACAGAGCGAGTGAAACGTGCAACACTGCACACGTTCCGGATCGATGAGGGATTGAATCTCGGACGCCAGTGCATTGTTGTACGCAAGGATGAGACTACTCTCGAATGCCTGTGCGAGCGCGACGATCATGTGCGTTTTCCCCGCACCCGGCACGGCCTCCACAACCACATGCTGACCCGCGTCGCGCACCATTTGCATTGTGTCGCCCATGCCGTCTCTTTTTTTGGTACTGCAAAGAAGCAAGAGTACAACGGTAATGTCAAAGAACTTCAATGCCAAGTTTGGTCCCGCACCCGTTCCGATTACCGTTCCGGATGTGCGACTGTCTGTACTCCAATTCACGACCCTCACACTGATCACATATCTCTCGGGGGTATGCTTTGTTGTTCCGAAAGATTCCACCTCACCCTCTATCGTCCTCTCTGCCTTCACTGCTGCTGTGGTCACTGCTATCACATACGTCATCGTCGTACGTTCAAACTACAATTCCGGAATTTAGACCCCTTAACCACAACCATGTCAGGCTCGTCGTCGCGTCACATCCTTTCCGCGGGTATCTTTTCGTCGGAACCCGGCCAGCGTCTCCTCTCCATTTGTGAAACTCTCACACGTCGTGCATTCTCCGGTCTGTATGCCAAGTGCCAGGACAACGTACAGGGTTACTACTATCAAACCGGGTTGAAGCGTGTGCACGTGTGGTCGGATGACATCGTGAATGAGGACATCGACTTTGTGCGCAACACGTGCCCGGACATCGATGAGACGTATGAAATGTGTTTCGTGCACTATGTGGAGGAGCGCTTTCGCGGAAATCGCCGACCCGTGATCCATTGTCCCTTAATTCTAAAGTTTGTACGCCGCTTCCTTGAGTCGGCCGCACTTCACGAGCACCTTCAGACTGCGGAATTCTTCACCACGCGCGACGTGGTGCAGAAGCGAATTACGTGCATGGACGCGTGTCGCCAGGCTTTCTACTCTCTCGTGAATGCCGATAGCGTCCGTGTGGAGATGGAATCGACGGTGTCACGGGGTACTGCACCGCCATCAGAAGTGTCGATCGCTCGTGCCCCTCCTCCACCTCCTTCACCTCCTGCGCAAAAGTCGGATGACGTGGTTCTCGAGAGCGAAGAGCCGGAAATTCTTCCAAGTGACTCCATCTCGCAGATCAACGTTTCGAATTCCGTCGCTACGTACGCAGAGGAACCGCCACAACGTCACCCTGCTCCCCGTCGGGTGGTGGAGGAGGAGGAAGAGTACAGAAACGTCCCTACCCCTCCCTCTCCAGAGCCAATAAAGGTGGAAGAGTCGTACCCAACGCAGCAGGATCAGCGTACCTCTGCACCACCGCCTCCGCCGTCGTCCTACATTTCCACGGCGTCTTCGACGTCGCGCCGTCGCGCCGACGACATCCGCGAGCAGCGTCGCGTCGCGGACGACAATGCGGTGCGACGATACAAGCCCGAACTCCTTGACGAGGGAGGACGGTCCGAGGTGCGTTCTGAGGTGAGTCGACACGACTTTGAAATGGTGGACAATGCGTCCGTCGCGTCTCTTCGCACCCGGTCGGCGGTGGGATCTCGCGACTCTAGCGTGTCCATCGGCATGAAGCGACTCAAGTCACCACGATCCAAGTAGAGAGTGAGAACGAGACCACCCCTCCTCCTCCTCCCGTGACGGACATTTTTATTACCGACCCCATCATTGGAATCGAGATCGCGAACGTACACACCCCTTTTTTTACACCCCAAAACAACGAACTCGCCTCACAGAGCGTCGTGCAACTGATGAATGACATTCCGACACGTGCGCAGGCGCGTACGTTTGGATAAGGACGTTGCGGAGTTGAGCTTCCGCTTGATGACGACCATCTCCTTCTCGTGCGTCGAAAAGAGACGGTCAACGACCGCATCCACGTTCACCAAATGGAGAATGTTGCACAAAATGTGTGAGGTACGAGGGTCGAGATCGGGATGATGCAACAGGTTTGTGAAGATGCGCGCGACGAAGTCTGCATCGTGCACGCCACGTTGCACCATCGCCATCGCAAACCGCGTCGCGTCCGTGTCGCGTAGTACCCTCAACATGTCCTGTGACTCTACGGACTCTGTCCACGGGGTCTCCTGTTCCAAAAAAAGGATGAGGAGACACGACATGTCGTCGGGTGCGACAGCATTGGCGCTGTACCCTTTGCACAGTGCGCTCCGAATGTGACGCAGGTCGTACTCGCGCGTGGTGCACAGGCGCATGAGGTCGGTGGCGATCTGCAGTTCCATGGTGTGTGTGTGTGTATTTTCCTTTGGTTGGTACACCTTCGATTATGTACAGCAAGATTCGCGAGTCTTAGACATCGAAACAGCCTCTGTACCAATAAAGTGATTATACAGACGCGATTGCAACGACGTTCTCTTCCACACCGACCTACTCGCGCTCATTATTGCTCATGTTTCGAGTTGCACGCGACAATATCACCCGTGTGTGCAGGAATGGTACACGACCCACTCCGTGCCG
>MDSV01074624.1_pt1 | contig 13958 bp, 14 predicted proteins | sample 810851 | NCBI WGS metagenome assembly MDSV01 (sample SAMN05326640, study PRJNA326480) | marine metagenome | isolation source: seawater | place: Atlantic Ocean: North East | collected 2012 | reverse complement strand
TTTCCATTCCATCACCCCACCAAGAATTACCAAAGTTTAATAAATTCTTACTCACCATGTGATGAAGATTATATGTTTGAGGTAGTAATTTTATCTCAATACCTTTGGTCTGTACCAAATAATTTATTGGTGTTTGGTCGGTACTCAATCCTGCCTTTTGTTTCTCTCTGAGTATATCAGAATTTTCAAAATAGAATTCCAATACCTCATCGAAAAAATCCTTATGATTTTTATTTACAATTTGAAATCCACCATTAAAATACATACCTCTTTCTACTTGAAAATTATCAAATAAATCCTTGTAATGTCTAAGACTTCTACCTGTCCATTCCCAACATCCATTGTCTAATACTGCGGAATATTTGTGGTCTGTCATCTCAAAAAAGTTTGGTGTGTTGGGATTTACTATCGTATCACAATCCACCATCAATACTTGGTCGTAATCTATATTATTAGATTCGAGTATCTTGAATAGGTGATACCTTTGCCATGGTATTGTCATCTCATCCCAAGAATATATTGCTGAGTCCCACACTAATACTTGATGATTATACTTATCCGCCCAATGTCTCCATGATTTGATAGAATAATCATATGAATGATGTCTTCCTCGTCCCGCGTCAATGGCGGGTATAAATACTATATTTTTCATTTCTTTTGGTGATTATGTGATAACAAATAAAAATATTTATTATCTCTAATGTCTCCACTTATATAATTGAATTTCAAATCCGTTTTCCAAGTTGAATAATCAAAACTTAATTGGTCACGCTTACTACCATATTTTAATTCTTCCCACCACTTTTCCATTGTTATCTTTACTTCTTCTTCATTATGTTTTCTCAATAATATACCAGAAACTATTAATCCATTGTGAGACGGATAACCTTCATCTTGATATCTTTTAACTTGGTCGTACATAACTTGAGGATTATCCTTATAATTTTGATTAGGGTCATTCTTTCCAAGATTCATTATTGCATTATACTCATCATAAATACAATCTCTTGGGTCTAATTGACAATTCATATGGTCGTGACATGCAAAATTCTTATCTGATAAATATTTATCTATTAACTCATTTACATCATCTCTAATCAAAAAATTTCCATCCATCCAAATACTAATATCGTATTCAGACAAATATCTATGTGGTAATAACTTATATCTTCTGGCGTTTCTTGTAGAATCTTTATATAGTGGCAATACTTTCCTTACTTCCCAAAAATCTGATTTCAAATCAGTATCAGTAAAACATATAAAATCAAATCCATCAGGAATAAACTTAGGTTTTTCTAAATAATCATAATCACCAAATATTGCAGTATAGATAACTTTACTCATCTACTACGGCCCTACCTTTTAGTTGTTCCCAATCTTTTTCGGGTCTCACTTTTAGATTCGTTTCCCATGCACCCTTTAGAACACTCATCTCCAATCCTAACTCATTACCAAAATTGATGAGTGCCTGTATGTCTTTCGGAAAACAACTTCCACCGAATCCGAACTTACCATCGTGACCTGGTACATTCAGGTGAGAATGTCCTACCCTTCCATCACGAACAAACCCCTCTAAGGCATCCTCCCAAATAACACCACATTTGTCAGCTAATAATTTCATATCATTCAAAAATGATATCTTGGTAGCGAAGAATGTGTTTGTCATGTATTTGATTAATTCCGCTGTTTCATAATTTGTCTCGATAATTGAAACTGAATGACCAAATCTTTCTTTGAATAATTTTGAAGTTTCATCTACTCCATCGTGTTCATGTCCCTCACCGCCCAAGATAAATCTACTCTGATTTATAAAATCGAAGTTGGCTGACCTTTCGGTAAGAAACTCAGGATTAAAAACTATTGTCAAATTTGAATACTTCTCTTGTAACTTTCTTGTAGTTCCTGGTGTCACGGTTGACCTTAATAAAATTATACCAACTCCATCAGCCATCGTAGAATTCATCTCGTTAATATCATTTAACACACTATCCACAATATCTACATTCATAGTTCCATCTTGATTAGATGGTGTAGGAACTGATAAAAAAATTATATCACTTTCAATTATCACTTCTTCTAATGTATGGGTTGATTTATTTGGGTTTTTATCATAAACTCTGACATCTGCATCACAACCAACATTAGGTGAGAAACCATATCTTACGGCACTCCCCACAAAACCATTACCTATTATACCAATTGATTTACTTATCTTCATAAATATTTACCCAATAGTTTATCATCTCGTCTATCATTGTTTCAAATGTATATTCTGCTTCAAACCCAATAGACTTTAACCTCGTAGAATCTCCCTTTAAATGTACCAATTCTTCTGGTCTCCAAAACCTTTCATCTACTCCGACATAATCTTTGTAATCCAAATCTAAGTTTGAAAATGTATAATCACATAAATCCCTAACAGAATGTGATATACCTGTAGCACATACAAAATCATTAGGTTTATCTTGTTCTAATATCATAACCATGGCACGGACATAATCTTTAGCATGTCCCCAATCACGAGTTGCATCTAAATTACCTAACATTAACTTATCAGATAATCCATATTTAATCCTAACTGCTTCCTTCACTACCTTATTGGTAACAAAGTTAGTACCTCGTCTCGGTGATTCGTGATTAAATAGAATACCATTAGAAACAAACATATCATAGGCATTTCTATAATTACGACTTATATTATAAGCATATACTTTAGCACATCCATATGGACTGGCAGGATTCATTGGTGTGGTTTCTCTTTGAAATCCATCCTCATCAAACGAATTACCAAACATTTCCGAAGATGAAGCTTGATATACTTTTATATCTTTATTAGTTAATCTAACTGACTCTAATAAGTTAAGAGCACCGAGTCCAACTACTTGTGTGGTATAAATTGGTTGGTCAAATGATATCCTAACATGAGATTGTGCTGCTAAGTTATAAATCTCATCTGGTTGGACTAATTGTAGAACTCTTATCAATGATGCCATATCCAACATATCAGCATATTCTAAATTCAATTTACTAAATATATGGTCTAATCTTGCAGTTTGATTTTCTGCTACGGAATTTCTTTTTAGAATACCATGAACTTCATATCCCTTTTCTAATAATAGTTCTGCTAAGTAAGAACCATCTTGACCATTAATTCCAGTTATTAATGCCTTCTTCATACAACTCCTATCTGTTTTAATACTTTATTTTCATACATCCAATCTTCCGACAAAATATATTGTTGTGCAATTTTAAAATTCTCTTTGATATATGGTAACATACCATTATACATCTTTGAACCAATTTCTTTTAAAATATCTTGGACTTCTGAAACCTCTTTGAATATAACCATTCCACGAGTATCAAAATATTTACTAATACTCTCACACCCATAATAAATAGGGACGGTTCCTACCATAATCGGATTTATTATTTTTTCAGAAAAATGATAATCTCTTGTTTGATTTTCCATAGCAAAATTAAACATATAATCTTTTAATCCATCCACGATTTTATCTAATGGTTTGTAACCCCTTCCCATAACATCAATTATATTACTGTATTTAGATATAATTTCGTGCCTTTTTAGATGGTCGGGTACATTCTTTTTTGCTGAAGCTACAATAGAAACCAACTTTGTCTTTTCATGTTCAATCGTTCTATCTTTTTTATCTATCCAACAACCACCGAAAGGATAGTAAATAAAATTTTCACCCCTATCTAATAATTTTTTTTCATTTGTTAATACATAATCATATAATTTATTATTCTGTAAAATCCATTCATAGATGTTTGGTTGTTTAACATATGGTTCAAGTAACCAAGCAATTTTCTTACGATGACCAGACATTGGTTTTAATATATCACCATCCGTATAAAAAACTAATTCTTCTACATCAGAGACTTTCCTATCCCATTCAATATATTTAGAAAATGATGTTGGTGGTAAGGGATTATTACTATACTTACAATGTGCAAAACTTTTATCAACTATCTTTATTTTCTTCATTATCAATAACCTTATTTATTATATCACAAATAAACTCTATTTCTTCCTCAATCAACGATGGATGATTCGGTACATAAAAACCATGTCTGTCAACCTCTGTTACATTAGGTAATTCTAATCTACCATACTTCTTCACATAGAATGGTTGAGTTCCCATCGAACCACAAACCATAGGTCTAACTTCTACTTTATTTTTTTGTAATTCCTTAACTATCTTATCTCGATGTGGACTTATTATTGGATATGCAAAATTAGATGTAAGTGAATTATGATATGATTTCGGTTTCCAATAATCATTTTTAATCAAACTATAGTATAAGTTATAGTTGTGTTCTCTCTTTTTTCCCCAATCATCTATTTTATCAATTTGAGCTAATCCAATATATGCCTGTAAGTCTGTTGACCTCATATTGAATCCAGAATAATAAAATTTAAACATAGCATCGAACTTTGAAACACCCCAATCTTGTTGCAATTGATATTGTGTTTCGGCACTCAAATCTCTATCCCAACCATGACTCCGTATGGATAATAATAATTCATATAACTCAAAATCATCAGTTGAGATAAATCCACCTTCAATTGTGGAGATGTGATGACCGAAAAATGTAGAGAAACTTGACATCCTTCCAAATGTTCCAAGTTTTTGTCCTTTGTATTCACATCCCATTGACTCGCAAGTGTCCTCTAAAAGAATAACATTGTACTCATCACACAGATTAACTATCTTATCCATATTGGGAACTAATCCTAAGACAGAAACGAACATTAAAACAGATGGTGATTCCTCTCGAAATATCCTCTCTAAATGTTCCAAGTCTACTGACAAATCTTCCATATTAGAATCACATAAAACTGGTTTTAATCCTAATTGAATTACGGGTGATAAATCAGTAGCCCATGCAATTGATGGTACTACAACTTTATCATTTTTTAGATAATCACCTTGTTGTAAAGCAGATAACATCAAAATATTAGCCGATGAACCTGAATTAACAAAAACAGAATATTTTCTACCCAACCACTCTGAATATTTTCTTTCAAAATCTAAAGTAATTGGGCCCTTTGTTAATCGTGGATAAGTTTTTAACCACTCAACCAATCTATCTATATCTTCATTACCAATTGTATCTTTAACTAAAGTTATCATAAACTCTCCTTATACCTTCTCCTAATGGAGTAAACTTAAAATTACCTAATATTGATAATAATTTAGATGAATCAACATCTTTTCTATACTGACCATCTGGTTTATTATTATCATATTTTATATTCAAATGTTCCTTATTACATGACCGAATACCTATTTCAGCCATCTCATTAATCGTATAAACTTCTTTTGGTGCAACATTAAAATTTCCAACCGCATCATTATCAATTACATATTTTATTACTTTTGCCAAATCACCACCATACATAAATTGTCTTAATGGTTTACCCGTTCCCCACAACTCTATACTATCCTTTGCCTCATGAATTTTTTTAATCAACGCAGATACAAAATGACTATGATGTTCTTCATATTTATCATATTCTCCATAAAGATTACAAGGAATCAAACAAGACCATTTTTTATCATATTGTTTATTGTATGCTTCAATTTGACTGGCAAGACACCTCTTGGATATTGCATACTGAAAATTACCAGGTGGTGGTGCTCCATCGAACATATCCTCTTCTTTCATAGGATATGTATCCACAATGTCAGGATAAATACAAGTACTTAAAATCCCTATCACCTTTTCAACATTGTATTCATAACACGATTTTATAACATTAGTATTCATCAAAATATTTTCTTCAAGATAATCTACAGGATTATTCATATTATCCAACAATCCACCTACTCTTGCTGCTAAATGAACTACAACACTTGGATTGTAAAACTCCATCATTTCATCAACTCTGTCCATATCGGTTAAATCAAAATCCTTTGATGATATGTAGATTGCGTCTGGCATTATATCTTTCAAGTGTGTTCCTACTAACCCACTACCACCTGTGACTAATACATTTTTACTCATTGTTCTCCCCAAATAAATAACCGTCAACTATAACATAATCTAATTTCGTATTATCTAATACATATAAAGCATCTTCGATTGTAGTTAAAATAGGATTACCTAAGATATTAAATGATGTGTTCAAAATAACAGAAACATAACCTTGATTATCTAATTCTTTCAAAATATCATAAAATAATTTATGTTGTTTTTCTGTTACGGTTTGTAATCTTGATGTTTTATCAATATGTGTAATAGCCTTTAAGTCATCAATATATTTTTCTTTGACAGTTGGTGCAAAACTCATGTACTTTGACTCAAATACATTATTAAAATATTCCGAAGCATTTTCTAATCTAGCAACTGGTGCAAATGGACGATACCATTCTCTGAACTTTACCTTTGAATTTAATATGTCCTTCATATCAGGAAAAGATGGGTCACATATGATACTTCTATTACCTAATGCTCTTGGCCCAACTTCTGAACAACCAGAAGCTAATCCTATTAGTTTTCCACTTTTAAGTAACCTAACTATTTCAGGTACATTTATCTTTTTTGCCTTTCTATCCGTAACAAAATCTTCCAACTTATTTTGGTCTAACAATTCAAAACCATTATAGTGAAGATTTGTTTTTTGTTGTGGGTATTCTAATAAGAATTGTCCTAAAGGTAAACCACAGTCATTCGGATTTGGTGGAACATATAGTTTTCTGCCAGATTTATCTAAATGTTCGTATAGTCTTTGATTAAATAAAACATTTAAGGCACATCCACCAACTAAGATTAAATTGTAATCTTCATATTTTTCAAGATACGGATTTATTAATTCAAATGCTAACTTTTCAAATACAAATTGTGAAGTGGCAGCTAAGTCGTAACTGTTTTGACCTGATAAACTATTTAACCCGAAACGAAGTCCTATTCTTTTACCTAATTTCGTCATTTGTGTGTGGGAGTGAGAGTCCTTTCGTCTATAAAATGTCTCTATAGGTTCAATCCATTCATCTCTGACTTTACCATAGGCACATAAACCCATGACTTTACCAGCGTAGACAAGTGAATGTCTATTATTATCTGGTCCTGGTTTTATTTCAGATATTGAATAACCAATGTGACCATAAGCCACTCCTAAATTAATACTATATTTTTTTATTAAATCAATACTATTTCCGTCAGCTATATACGAAGCAGTAAATGTTAAACCATCCTTATCAACACCACCACCATCAATTGATAAAATAATAGCTTTATCAAATCCAGATTGGAAGTAACCACTGGCAGCATGTGATGCGTGGTGTGGAGGTGTTTTATATTTTGCATTTGGAAAATATTCACTTAACAATGATATATCGCTTTGTTTTACATCATCATAAAGAATAAGTTCTATATCATTTTTAACATCATCCTTTATATATTGTAAAAAATTTCTTCTCTGAACATCATCAGTTCCTATCATACCACGATTTTGATGTTTGTGTGTAAAACTAGCATATCTCTGTTTAACAAATCGTTCATATTCTAAAACTTTTAATTCATTATTTTTATTTATATATGCAACCCCCGCATCATGACCTGACATCAAACTTAATGTATTTTCCTTATTTGTCATATCTTGTACCAAAATGCTCTGTTAAATATTCATCCAATTTAATTTTATTTCTATGTTTCTCTACCTTTAATATATCTTTAAAGTGTTTAATATCATGGGATGGGTTGTGTATTCCGTGTGACTCATTTAAACCGTGTTTTTTATATTTTTCTGTTTTATACCATTCATCGAAATAACAATTACCAGCTTGACTCCAATTTCCCATGTTATAAAATGTAAATCCAGTCATGTACAAATGTTTCACATCGTAATTTAACATGGTCAATAATCCAATGAAACCTGTATTTGGTAATGACCCTAAATAATCATATATATAACCTGGTTTACCTTTGTTCCACTTGTTATCTGATTTCAAATGATGGTCTGGCACATGATGTACTGGAACACCAATTTTTTTAAACCATTGTTCTTGAACTGGTGTTTCATATGACCTAACCATTGGTTCTAAAAAATATTTAAGTGAGCGTAACCACTCTACATCTTGTTCTAACTCTGGTCTGTCATGGTCATTAAAACTATGAACTAAAACATCCGTTCTTGAACCATAATCTACTTCTTTACCAGTTCTCCCCATAAACCCAACAGGAGAATCTCCTAATCTAAAAACTAAATCATGTGAATCTATAAACTCACCCATACTCAAATCTTGTAAATTTGGTGCAGGTCCTACATATGCTATTGTCTTATCTTTGACCAACTCATTTAACTTTTCATCTCTCTGATAATCCTCACCTAATGTGAAGTTGATTAGGTCTGGTTTCTTTATGAAAGTTCCCCTATCATTTGTATAGTACTCAACCATTCAATTTACTCACTTCTTTAATACAATCATTCCAATTATTAAATCTAATCCCCTTGTCATCAATATATGCTACAGCATTTGGTTTTATGTATGTTACATCTTTGACATTATCTTTAATTCCATGTTTATCCAACCATCCCCAAACCAACTCTATTCCATTTTTACCATCTACAAGTGGTCTATCAGGATTTGCTTTACAACTATAAATTACTAAATCATAACCTAATTCTTCATTTAAATATTTTACACCTTCGATGGCACCTTCAAGTGGTTCATCATATATTGTACCATCATGAAAACCTTTCGAATTTTTGTGTATAACCCCATCGAAATCTAAACCAAGTTGACTTTTCTCAGTATCTTTTACCATATCAAGAAAATCATTAAGTTGCATCTGACCTTCCATACTTTCTAATTAGTTCTGATTTTATTGTTGGACATGAATTACCTGTCCCATGTATTAATTGGTAAAATGTCATCTCTGACAATATCTCAACTGTATGAAAATAACCCTTATCGAAACAGACCTCATTTATTTTTTCATCGAGACAATTTGATTTTTGACCTGAAATTAATGCGGTCGAAATATTATATCTATCATTACACCAAGCTAATGCCGAAACAATATTTTTTGAATTACCCGAACCCGACAATCCAATCACCATTGATTTCATATCAGGATAAATATAATCCTCTAACCACTTTATAAAAATATTATCATACTTATAGTCATTTGCTATAGATGTGATATAACTTAAATTATCCAAAGAGTAACATTTTTTATTTGTCAATCTTGTAATATCAGATGAAGCATGAGAACAAACAGGTGCATTACCACCATTACCTATAAAGTAAATGTTATCAGCCTCATCGAAATCTTTTTGTAATTGTAAAAATTCATCGGTATTTATATGTGATTCAAATACTTCTAATAAATTTTCAAACTCTACCATATTACTCATTTTCTATCCTTTACATCATCACCTACATAAACATGGGCAACATCTTCTCTACTTACCGCAAGTCTAATAGCTGGTTTATCTCCAATCGCGTGAATTTGATGTGACTTACCTTTTTCAATAAAAACCACATCACCTTTTTTTACTATTATAGAATCATCTTCAATGTCCCATTTCCATTCACCATCTACAATATACCACCACTCATTCCAACTTGGATGATAATGTCTTCTATTTCCTTCACCTGGTTTCTGACAAATTAATGTTGCACTATTATTTTCTGTGTTGACTAATCTCTTTGCCCACGATGGTTTGTTGTTCTTGATAATCTCATCAATATTTACAACCGAATGATTTGAATCTAAGAAATCAGGATTTTCAACTCCGTCCTTGTATAAAATATCATGATAATCATCATGTGTGGTATCTCTTTCTATCGTTACATCCAAATGTTTTTTGGGGTCGTAGTATTGAGGTTCTGTATGTCTATTCATACTTAGATGACTATGAACAACTTCAGCCAATCTAAAATCATCTTCGGTATCAATGTCAATTGTTGACCATCCACTTAACTCAAAGAATCCAGTTCTTCCATCACCACCATGATAAGCTGAACTAAACTTCTTCATATTTTCTATATATTTTTTTGTATTCCACGCCATCAATCCACAAGCGTAAGCTTGTATTGGTTTTAGGTCTTGAGATGGTGGTGTTATTTCTTTCTGATTGAAATTGATTGGATTGCCATCATATATTGATTCGATTTGTACATTGTTTACTGATATTAAAGTTTCATAATTGTTATCATAGAACTTATTTACAAATGATGTAACATCACTCACCGACATAAAAGGTGATGTGGTTAATAACTGAATCAAATCATCACATTCTATGTTCTGTAAGAAATCATAAGTAAAATCGTCATTCGTTTTATCGTCTTCTGCTAAGTATGCTGGTCTTTGATAAAACTTGACACCATACTTTTTTGCTATAGGTTCAAATATATCTGACTCAGAATTGATGTATATTTCATCGAATATATTAGACTTAATCGCAGTTTCTAATACATAAGATATCAATGGTTTACCATCAATCAATCTTAAATTTTTGTTCTTAACCCTTTTACTACCCAATCTAACAGGTATCATGGCTATTGTTTTACTCATTCAACACTCCATTTATTAAATTATATGCCTTATCAAATTCTTTTTCTGTAACGGTAAGATGTGGTCTGAGCCTAATTGATTTTTCACCAGTCGGGTTACATAACATCTTATTTTGATATAAATTTTTATAAAACTTATCTCTTTGATTTTGTGTTTCGAAATCGAATGCAATTAAACATCCCTTTCCTCTCACATTATAAATATTGTCAATACTTTGTAAGTGACTTAAAAACTTTGTGCTATTGATAGAAATCAATTCTCTTAAATTTTCATCCTCTATTACACCCATGATATAAGTAGACCTAATCATGTCTACCAAATCGGAATCCCAAGTTGTATCTAACATTTTGTATTTTGATTTGAATATACTTGAGAATTCTTCCGTTACCATAATACCACATACTTGAGCCTTTTTACCAAATATTACTATATCAGGAACTATATCTAAATGTTCAAAGAACCAAGTCTTACCTGTAGCACAGAAACCAGTTTGTATCTCATCAAATATTAAGGGAACTTCTAATTCTGTACATAACTCTCTAATACCCTTCAAAAATTCATAATCTAAATGATTATCTCCATATGTAGATTGTATTGGTTCTACTATAACACCAGCTATAGAATCATCGGTACTGAGTAGTTGTTCTAATTCAGATAATGTTTCGAAGTGAGGCCATGATTCATTAGAAAACCTTTCCAATCTTGGTTTCACTGGAAAAAATCTTGTCGTTAATTTATTACCATATGACATTATACCATGAAAATTATTTTTAACAGAAACTATTTTACCGTTTTGTTTTTTAGAATGATACATGGCTGTCTTTACAGCACACTCAACAGCTAAAGCACCAGTAGAACAAAAATGTGCCTCTACAAATTGACCATCACAAGAAGAGAAATCCATAAATTTATTATAAAACCTATCGTACTCATCAGTTTCAAACTCACAATTAACTATTTTAAATTGAGAAACCTTTGCTATCTCTTCTACAAAGGTTGACGATGAAAGTGTCGGGTGATTATATCCAATCGGTATTGAAGAAAACATACCAAAAAAATCAAGGTATTCTTCATTAGTATTTTTATCAAAAATATAACTACCATGACTTTTTTTATAACCATATCGTATATTGAAAATACCTTTATTCATTAGATAATCTTCCAACCTTTACAATACAAATCTTTTGTATTTAATGGTTTTTTCTCACCAAACCATATTTTTGGTGAAATTACTTTTTTATTCTCATTGGTGTTCAACCATGCTCCCCACCAAGAAAAAGTAGAATTACAAATTATATTATCTTTACATAAAGACATCAAATATAAATCAATATAATCCGGTTCATTTTCTATAAATACAAAATTATTTCCTTTGAAATTATTTTTACACCATTCAATGTCATCACTAAATACCAAAAAAAGATTATCATCACCAAAATATTCGAAAGATTTATTATAATAAGACATTCCACATATCGGATGTCTCCCAATTCGTGGTAAATAATCACCTCGTCTGACATGAACTGAAACTGTTTTATTCTCCAACAACGAGCCATACTCCTCATCTATATAAGAATTAGTAATGCCATCAATAGAAAATAAATCTCTTACTACCTTTTCATCAAAGTACTTCTCTGATTGAAAATATCCATCAAGTAACATATTATTTTGATAAGGTATCTCATTATAAGTAAATTCAGGTTCCTTATAAGTGTGGTTTACATTAAAATTTCCAATCTTAACTTTTCTTAAAATATTATCTTTATATAAATTAATATTTCTATGTATTCTTTTTGCTCCATCAAAATTAAACACAGCCTTGTCATTATTTTTTTCTGCTAAACTGGTTGCCGCAGAAATTTGAAACATATAATTTCCAAGACCACCCATTAAGTTACTCGTTATCATAAGGAATTTTCTCCCACTTTTGATATAATTTATGATGTTGAAATTGGTTTGATATATCACTATGACTGGCTCTCTGTGAACATAACATTGGAAATGCCCCATATATTTTATAAAATGGATGGATATTTTGAGTATACCACCAATCAATATTATATCTATTTGGATTTGCACCAAAGACTTGTTCAGGTCCTGCCCAATTGTATGGGTCATCTATGTCATCAATATTTTCAATAGCATCAATGAAAACATCATATATTGTTTCTGATATTACATAAGCATGTGTTGTTTTTACATTATCAAGTCTAACTAAATTTTCGTCTACTCTCACATTACCATTACCCTTTGGATTCCCACCTAAATAAAACATATCATACCAACTATCTTTTTTACCGAACTGATATAATGACTTGTCCAAAATTTCATAAAAATTATCATCTTCATCAAATTCAACATCATCTTCGAATATTAATACATTTTTACATCCATCTTTTTTACACTTTTTGATTATTTCATAATGAGATAAAGTACATCCAGCTATTCCCCTTTCGTGTTCTACCGCAGAAAATCTCTCTACATCATTCAATGCATCAATTTTATTAAATTCATTAACACATTCTTCCCACCTATCTTTTCTGTCATCTAAATTTATACAATAAACTTTATCAAAGTAATTTGTTAAGCTCATACATAAATCTCTTTATCATTAAAGTTTCCACCAAGTGGAAATTGTCTTTGTATTGAAATACAATCCGAATACCTCACAATACATTGTGTAGTACCACATTGGATTCCGATGTTTACTTTTGCCTTAGACTTTATGTATAACTGAATCCTCAAGTCCATGTTTCTAAAATCAAGACCTTTTTTAAATTTAAATCCTAAATCTTTGATTGGTTGAAAACTCCAATAAAAGTATGGATAATCATATTTCTCCAATAACTCTGTGGTCTTTTTGTGGTGTTTGTCAAAAGTTTTTAGGTTTGGTGTCTTGTCATCTTGTCCGAACCTATCAGAAATCATTAGACAACCATAATCTTCTCCACCTACTATATCTTTGATTATAGCATCACCAAGAGTCTCCTCTTCTGGTGTCCAATATAGTTCGGGTAAGTAATCTTCCATTTCATTGTCTTCGAACTGCCAAAATTTCAAAATCTGTTTTATCAATGGAATGTCAGGTTTATCTTTATTCCAAACCCTGTAATGGTCATGAAATATATCTCCCTTTACCTCTTCACAATACCCATCGATATAAGGATTGTTTTGAAAAATTGTATCAATGAAATAATTCTGATTACCCCAAAGTTTTTGATAGAAGTTTCGTGAAGGAACATAGACCTTACAATTTGGATACTTCTCTTTCAATAACCGAGGCATTGCAGATATAATTCCATAGTCACCAATACCATGACAACCTCTCATTATTACAAACTCTTGTCCATTGAGATATTCATCAGGTATTCTCATTCCTTCACTCTCTTCAAAACCGAGAGTTTCAACTT
>MDSV01211252.1_pt1 | contig 13959 bp, 12 predicted proteins | sample 810851 | NCBI WGS metagenome assembly MDSV01 (sample SAMN05326640, study PRJNA326480) | marine metagenome | isolation source: seawater | place: Atlantic Ocean: North East | collected 2012 | reverse complement strand
AAGATTAGATAGGGAACAATCGTTAAGTTATATGGAATTTAATTATATGATTTTACAAGCTTATGATTTTTTGGAATTAAATAAAAATGAAAACTGCACTTTACAAATCGGTGGATCAGACCAATGGGGAAACATTGTTAATGGAACTGAATTAATAAAAAGACATTCTAATAAACAAGTTTATGGTTTAACAACTCCTCTAATTACATTGGCCTCGGGAACTAAAATGGGAAAAACCGAAACTGGTGCAGTTTGGTTAGATAAAAAATTACTATCTCCATATGATTATTGGCAATTTTGGAGAAATATTGATGACAGAGATGTAATTAAATTTTTAAAAATGTTCACAGATTTAAATATTGATGAAATAAATAAAATAAAAAGTGAAGATATTAATCAATTAAAAATTAAATTAGCAAATCAAGCTACAACTATGCTACATGGTAAAGATGAAGCTTTGTCTGCTGAAAAAACTGCAAAAAAAACTTTTGAAGAAAATTCACTTGGAGAAAATTTACCTTCTGTAGATATCAAATTTGAAGAAGGAAATATCAATATAGTTGATTTGGTTATTTTGACTAAAACAGAAAGTTCAAAAAGTGAAATAAGAAGGCTTATTAAAGGTAAAGGTATCAAAATAAATAATGAAATAATTGATGACGAAAAATTTTTAATTGAAAAAAAAACCTTCGCTGAAAGTGACTTTATTAAATTATCAATTGGTAAAAAGAAGCATATAAAAATTAAACTAATTTAATTTTTTTTTATTTTTTCCAAAGTTCTTGTTATAAACCTTGGTGTTAAAGTTTTAATAGGATTTACAGTTGTTTTTAAATTTTTAGGAGGGCCTTTAATTTTAAAACTAACTCCAAAAACTCCTTCACCTACTTTTTTTCCAATCAATATATCACCAATCAATGGTATTGATGCAATAGTTCTATTAATAGTACTTGCTGGAACTAAAGTACCTCTTAAACTTATCAATTTTTTACTTTCAACATAACCTTCCATCATTATTGATATTGCGGGGCCAATTGCATAAATTTCATCTATTGTCATTAAATTGTTTTTTTTTGAATAAACCATTTCAAAATCTGTAAACCTTATTCCTTCTCCAGTTAGTAAGTCCGCAATACCTTGTAAAGAAGCTAAGGTTAATAATTTAGCTAAGACGGGAACTTCTTTTACTTTAAAATTATCTATAATTAATCTTGATTTTGATAAACCATTTATTTCTGTTGAATTAAAAATAATATTTCCTTTTTCAAATCCTTTAATAAATTTATATTTTTTTACAAATGGTTTTGCTCTATCCGAATAAAAGTTTGTTGTAATTTTATTGTTATTTTCTGTTTTTATTTTTAAATAAACTTTTTCATCGCTATTAAAATATGCATTTATATCTAAATCATTAATTTTGTTGTTCTTAATATTTAAAGTTCCATTTAAATTTTCTATTTTGTTTGATTTATCAAGATTAACATTTTTTATATTGATACTAATTTCTGAGTTAAGTTTATTGAAAATATTGAAAAAATTATTATTTCCATCTGAGTTAGAGATTCTTGATATTAAATTTTCACTATCAAAACTTTCTCCAAAAAGTTGATAATTACTTTTTTTTTTAACTAAAATTAATTTATTTTTAAAATTATTTAATGTCAGATAATCAATATTAATTTTATCTAAATCAACAATTTTATTATTTTTAATATTTAAGTTATTAATTTTTATTTTATTTTTACCTTCTATATATTTGATAATATTAAAAAATAATTTATCATCACTACTTGATCCTTTAATTTCCAAAGTTGCAGATTTATCTGGAGATTTTTTATAGCCTAAATTATCTTTTATTACACCTATGTTTTTAATATTTAGTAAAGTATCAAATGATAATTTATTTTTTATACTTGAAATCTTATAATTTAGTAAATTTTTATTATCCTGTTTCAAAAATAAATCACTTGAACCAATTATTTCGAAACTATTTGATTTATATTTAATTCTTAATTTATTTTTTTTTAGATTTATGTTTCCATTATAATCTTCAACATAATTTTTTAAATTATTTAACTTATATTTAAAAAGTAAATTATCTAAATATAAATCTGAGTCAGCTATAAAATCTTTAATTTTAAACTTATTAGTTAGTTGAAAAGAAAATTTAGATTCTGACTCTATATTTGAATTTGTAAAATCAATATTATCTAAATTGTTTTTAGGAGTTAATAATTTAAGTAGTTTAGTGTTAATTTTATTTTTTTTATTTTTTAAATTTCCCTTGATATACAAATTTCTATCCCTATTAGTTATGCTTATATCATCAGATTCAAATTCAACATCACTAAACTTAAATTTTATTTTTTTTAAATCATATTTTTTTTTTGAGACTTCAAATTCAAAATTAATTTCTTCTATATTGTATTTAGGTATCTTTAATACTAGACTATTTATCTTACCATTAAGTTTGTAATTTTTTTCAATTTTGCCTTCTTCATTAAAATTTAAATTTAATTCTAATTTACCATTTCCATTTTTTAAAATTTGATTAATTAATATAAATTGTGGCGACCTGTCATAAAGTCTATAAAAAGCAATATAATCCTGTATTTTATTACTCTTTGTCTTTACTAACAGATTTTTAATGGAGTATTTTTTTGATAAATATGAAATTAATGAAATATTTGAAGTAACTTCTTCTAGATTGATATTTTTAGAGTTGTTTAGAATTAGTTTTGGATTTTCTGCTTTAATTTGTATTGAAATATTTTTTAAATTCAAAAGAATTTTTACTTCATATAATTCTATATTTAATTGAGTATTATGCTTTTTAACTTGTTCTTTGATCAAAGAATTAAATTTTGATGTTTTTATCCCAAAGAATGACAGATAAAATATTACAAATATAATAAAAAGTATTATTACAATTATTAATTTAAAAATATTTTTAATCATTTAGTTTATATAAAGAATTTTCTAAAAAATCGTCGATTTCACCGTTCAAAACTTTATCAGGACTTGTGCTTTCAAAACTTGTTCTATTATCTTTGACTAATCTATATGGATGTAAAATATATGATCTAATTTGATGGCCCCAACCTATATCAGATTTTGTTTCTTCAACATTTTTAAGCTCCTGCTCTTTTTTTTTTAATTCATGTTCATATAGTCTTGCCTTAAGCATATTTATACAAGTTTCTTTATTTTTGTGTTGTGATCTTTCGCTTTGACATTGAACAACTATTTTTGTTGGTAGATGAGTAATTCTAACTGCACTATCAGTAGTATTTACATGTTGTCCTCCAGCTCCACTGGATCTGTAAGTGTCTATTCTTAAATCTTTTTCTTGTATATCTACTTTGATACTTTCATCTACAACAGGATAAACCCAAACACTTGCAAAGCTTGTGTGTCTTCTTGCACCAGAATCAAATGGAGATATCCTAACCAAACGATGGATCCCTGATTCAAATTTCAAAAAACCATATACAAAATTTCCTTCTACTTTAATTGTCGTAGATTTGACGCCAGCTTCGTCTCCTTTGTGCTCACTTATTAATTGAAATTTATAGTTTTTTGCTGTTGCCCATTTTATGTACATTCTTCTAAGCATTTCTGCCCAGTCTTGGCTTTCTGTACCTCCCGCTCCCGCATGTATTTCTAGGTAAGCATTAAGATTATCAGCTTCGCTCGATAAAAAACATTTTATCTCCTCCCTTTTGATGTTTTTATACAAATTTACGATATTGGCTTCAGTTTCTTTTAAAATTACTTCGTTTTTTTCTTCTAAAGCAAGACTATGTAATTCTACTATTTCACTGAATTGTTTTAATGATTTATTATAGTTTCCGATTAAATCTTCAAAAATTTTTTTTTCTTTTAAAAATTTTTCTGCACTAGATTTATTCTTCCAAAAATTTTGCTCTAATATTTTTTGATTTATTTTATCAAGTTTTGACTGAATATCATGCTTCTCAAAGATACTCCTTGATTCTTTGGCTTATTTTCTCAATTTGGGTTTTATAATTTGTAATATTTTCAATCATTAATAAAATTTTAATATATTATTTTTATCAACTTTTAAATTTAAATTATCATTTTCTACAAAATTTTTTTTTAACTCATTTTTTTTGAAAGCTTCAATAATAGTGGTCTTTGAACCAAAATCGGCCTTCTTGCCGTTTTTTTGATCTATTACTAAAAATTTTATATTTTTTGCAACCTTGAATGGTCTCGCATCACCTTTTTTAATAGCTTTTTTTACAAATGATTTAAATATTGGCATTGCAGTTTTTGATCCTGTTTCATATTTTCCTAAGCTTTTGGGTTCATCGTTTCCTACATATACTCCAATAACCAAGTTTGATGTAAATCCAACAAACCATGCGTCGGTATTATCATTTGTTGTGCCTGTTTTTCCAGCTAAATCTAAATTTAAGTTTTTTAATCCTTTTCCAGTTCCTCTTTTAATTACTCCTTCTAAAATTGAGGTCATTTGATATGCGGTTTCTTCTGAAATAATTTGCCTGAAATTATTTTTTATTTTTGGAATTTCATTTCCTAAGTAAGAAATTTCATTACATTTTTCACAAATTCTTTTTTCAGAACTGTAAAATGTATTTCCTTCACTATCTTGTATTCTATCTAAAAATATAGGTTCAATTAATTTTCCTCCGTTAACAAAAGAACTGTAAGCAGTGGTTAATTTTAACAAAGTTGTTTCAGCAGATCCAAGAGAAATTGATAATAATTCTTCTGGATTATCATAAATATTTAAACTCTTTGCAAATTTAGCTAATTTATCTATACCAATTTCTTGAGCAATTCTAACTGTCATTAAATTTCTAGACTTTTCAACTCCAGTTCTTATTGTTGAAGGTCCATAAAATTTCTTTCCATAATTTTCGGGCTTCCACATTTTCAAATCTTCACCTTGGTCAAGAACTATTGGTGCATCTAAAACTAAAGTTGATGGTGTATAATGATTTTCTAAAGCCAAAGCATAAACAAAAGGTTTAAATGCTGATCCAGGTTGTCTTAATGCTTGTGTTGCTCTATTAAATTCACTTTGTTTAAAACTAAATCCTCCAGAAATAGCAAGCACTCTTCCTGTAAAAGGATTTAAAACTACTATTCCTCCATTTGCTTTAGGAACTTGTTTTAAGCTAAAAAAATTTTTTTCAAGATAATCAACATAAACAATATCTCCTACTTTAAATATTTCATCTATCTCTTTTTTTGTCCAGGAAATATCATCATATTTTATTATACCTTCAAATTTATCTTCAGTTTCAATTTCTGCAGTAAATTTATTAATTTTTTTTATTATTGCTAATTTCCAACCTATTGATTTTTCAAGCTTATATTTTTCTAATTTTTTATTCCACTTATCATTTATTTTTTTATTTAGAAGAGGTCCTCTCCAACCTTTTCTTTTGTCATATTTTTCTAATCCTTCTCTTAATGATTGTGTTGCAATAGATTGTAATTCTAAATTAATTGGAGTTTTTATTGTAAACCCTTGTTTATAGATTTTATCAAAGCCATATTTATCAACAAGATACTTTCTTACATCTTCGACATAGTATCTAGCATCTTCCAGATAAGTTTTTTTTCTTTTTTTTAATGAGATTTCTGACCTTATAAAATTATCAAATTGGTTTTTATCTATGTATGAATTATCAAATAAATTTTTTAAAACTAAATTTCTTCTATACTTTGCTAGTTCTATATTTTTATATGGATTATATTTACTTGGTGCCTTAGGGAGTGCTGCTAATAAGGATGCTTCAATATAATTTAATTTACTTATTGATTTATCAAAATATTCAAGACTTGCAGATGCAATTCCATAAGATCCTTCACCTAAATAAATTTGATTCAAGTAAAGTTCTAAAATTCGCTCCTTAGACAAGGCTCTTTCAATTCTAAATGCTAGTATTGCCTCTTTTATTTTTCTATTTATGCTTACCTCGTTAGTTAAGAGAAAATTTTTAGCAACTTGTTGTGTAATTGTAGAAGCACCTTCTAGTCTTTTTGAGGAAATAATATTTGAAATATTGTTAAATATAGCTCTTAAAATACCTTTGGCATCAACTCCGGGATGAGAAAAAAAATTTTTGTCTTCAGCGGAGAGAAAAGAATTTATTACAATTTTTGGTATAGCCTCATAAGGAACAAATATTCTTTTTTCAGATGAAAAATCACCAACCAATTCTCCACCTCCAGAGTATAATTTGCTTGAAACTGAAGGTTTATAATTCTTTAAAAATTTGTAATCTGGAAGTTTGTTGGAGTATGTCCAAAGTATAGCAATAAGTGTAAAGAGCAAAACAATGGTTAAAGTTATGAAAAAAAATAGTGTTTTTTTAATTATATTGCTCATTTTAGTATTATTTAGTTGATGAATTTGTTAAATATTAGGCACCGAATTTATAAATAAATTATGAAAAACAATAACAAAAACTTATGGCAAAAAATTTATACATTGATGCATCGCATCCAAATGAAACTAGAGTTGTACTTAAAACTGACGATAATATCGAAGATTATGAGTATGAAAGTATAAGCAATAGTTTAATTAAAAATAATATTTATCTTGGAAAAGTAAGTAGAATTGAACCATCTTTACAAGCTGCCTTTGTAGATTTTGGAAGGGACAGACATGGTTTTCTATCATTTAATGATATTCAGTCTGATTATTATCAAATTCCACAAAGCGATCTAGAAAAAATAAAAGAAGAAGAAGAAAAAGTAAGAGAAGAAATTAAAAAAGAAGATGAAAAAACTGAACAAAATATCATTGATGAAAATCAAAATTCAGAAGGAGGTAATGGTTTAGTTTCTTCAAATGATCCAATAGAAAAAACACCATTAGAAAATAAAATTGAAGAAACAAAAAAAGAAAAAAGATATCCTTCTAAGAGATATAAAATCCAAGAAGTAATAAAACCTAACCAAGTTATACTAATTCAAGTTTTAAAAGATGAAAAAGGTTTAAAGGGTGCCGCTTTAAGCACTTTTATATCTATAGCAGGTAAATATATAGTACTAATGCCAAATACACCAAAAGGTGGTGGTATTTCAAGAAAAATTTTTAATCCCGCTGACAGAAAAAAAATAAGAAAAATTTTAAACGAAGTAAGTATACCAAAAGAAATGGGACTGATAGTTAGAACTGCAGGATCAAATAAAACTAAAAATGAAATTGAGAATGATTTAAATAATCTTATTAATATATGGAATTCAATAAAAGAAAAAGCAATTAATTCTATAGCTCCGAATTTAATACATCAAGAAAGTGATATTATAAAAAGATCTATAAGAGATATGTACGACGATGAGACACAAAAAATTATAGTTGAAGGTAATGAAGGATATCAGAAAGCAAAAAATTATATGAAATTAGTTATGCCTAATAGTGTTAGTAAAATAAAAAAATATAGGGACAAACTGCCTTTATTTTATAAAGAAAATATTGAAACTAAATTATTTCAAATTTTTGAAACTGAAGTAAAACTAAAATCTGGGGGTTATCTTGTAATTAATCCTACTGAAGCATTAGTTTCAATAGATGTAAATTCGGGTAGCTCAATTAAGCAAAAAAATGTGGAAAGTACAGCACTGGATACAAATTTGGAAGCTGCGGAAGAGATTGCAAGACAGATAAAATTAAGAGATCTTGCTGGTTTAATAATTATAGATTTTATAGATATGCTTAATTATTCAAATAAAAGATTAGTTGAAAGAAAGCTTAAAGATAAATGTAGAATAGATAGAGCAAGAATTCAAATAGGAAGAATAAGTAATTTTGGCTTATTAGAAATGTCAAGACAAAGATTAAGAGAAAGTAGTGTTAAGTGGAGTTTGCGTTTATCAAATGAAACTTTTGTATTAAAAATAATTAAACTAGTTGAATTAAAAACCTTAGAAAATAGTGGAAAAATAGTGAAAATAAACCTAAACGAAAAAATAATTAATTTTATAAAAGAAAATTATATTGACGATATAAATTATTTTAAAAACAAAAATAAGATAGAAATAAATTTATTTGAAAATAATCTTTTAGGCTTAGATGATTATGAAATTGAGATACTGTCTAAAACTAATAAAGTAATTGAAAAAATTAAAAAAATTTCAAATTTAAAGAAGTTAGAAATTTTAAAGCCTGAGGCTAAAAATTTCAATATAAATAAAAAACAATTTAAGAAAAAAAAATTTTATAAAAAAATTAAAAAATTAAAAAAAAATTAAATCAAACCTTCATTAGGTGAAGATGTGCTTCCCATAATATTTTTCTTTATCCTTCCTGATAAATAAGATTTTCTTCCTGCGATAACTGCATATTTCATTGCCTCGGCCATCTGGTAAGGATTGGTTGCTTTTGCAATTGCAGTATTTATTAATACTCCATCACAACCCATTTCCATTGCTATTGAAGCATCAGAAGCTGTACCTATTCCTGCATCTATAATTAATGGAAGTTTTGTCTGTTTTCTAATAATTTTTATATTTAATTTATTCTGTATTCCTAAACCAGATCCGATAGGAGCTGCTAAAGGCATAATTGCACAAGCACCAACATTTTCTAATCTTTTTGCCATCAAAGGATCATCGTTACAATAAACCATTACTTCAAAGCCTTCTTTTGTTAAAACTTCAGTTGATTTTAAAGTCTCGATCATGTCAGGAAGTAAGCTTTTTTTATCTCCTAAAACTTCTAATTTTACTAATTTCCATCCTCCCATCTCTCTTGCTAATCTTAAAGTTCTTAAGGCTTCAATTGAATTGAAACATCCAGCTGTATTAGGAAGATAAGTTATTTTTTTAGGATCAATATAATCCATCAAAACAGGTTTCTTTTTATCAAGAATATTTACTCTTCTTACTGCAACTGTAACCATGTCAGCACCAGAAATTTCAATAGCTTTGGCACATTCACTCATACTTTTATATTTACCAGTGCCAACTATTAATCTGGATTTAATATTTTTTTTACCTATTTTTAAGAAATCTTTTTTTTTCATTAACCACCACCAATAAAATGAACTATTTCAATATTGTCATTATTATTTAATTTTATATTTTTTAACTTTTTTTTATCTAAGATTTTTCTATTTAATTCTATTGCCACTTTATTTAGAGGTATTTTGAGTTTTTTAGTTAATTTTTGAACTGAATCATTCTTATCAAATAGTATCTTTTTCCCATTAACTTTAATTTTTATTTTATTTTTAAATTTCATGTAATATAAACTTATTGTGAATAATATAATAATTATTAATGGACCAAATCTTAATCTATTAGGTGAAAGAGAACAATCCCAATATGGAAAAATTACATTTAATGATTTAAAAAATATATGTTTAAATCATTCAAAAAAAATAGGTATAAATGTTGATTTTTTTCAATCAAACTTAGAGGGTGAAATAGTAGATATAGTACAAAGTGCTAGAAAAAAATATGATGGCATAATTATTAATGCCGCAGGATATACGCATACATCTGTTTCAATTAGAGATGCTTTAGAAATATTTAAAAAACCAATTATAGAATTACATATTTCAAATATCTATAAAAGAGAGGAATTTAGACAAAAGTCCCTTATAAGCAATGTTGTGACTGCCATTATTTGTGGACTTGGATCAAATGGTTATATTTTGGCCATAAATGCAATGCAAGAATTGCTTAAAGATGGAAATAGATAAAAAAATAATACTTAAATTGATTCAGGCATTAGAGGAATTGAAAAAATCATTAAAGGATATTGATATTGAAACAAAAGATATTACTACTGAAGAAGAAATAGATTTATCAAATAAAATAGTTATAAAAAGCCCTATAGTTGGAACCGCTTATCTTGCGCCTGAGCCAGGAGGAAAAAAGTTTGTTGAAGTTGGAAAAAAAATTAAAAAAGGAGATACGGTTATGATTATAGAGGCAATGAAAACAATGAATCATGTTCCATCAATTTCTGACGGCACTGTAAAAGAAATTTGTGTTGACGATGGTCAACCAGTAGAGTTTGATCAAAAAATTATAATTTTAGATTAATGTTTAAAAAAATATTAATTGCTAATCGGGGTGAGATCGCTGTTAGAATAATTAGAGCATGTAAAGAGTGGGGAATTTCTACAGTAGCTATTCATTCCGATGTTGACAGAGATAGCATGCATGTAAGACTGGCAGATGAAAGTGTGTGTGTAGGAAAACATCAGCCAATAAATAGTTATTTAAATATTCCTGCAATAATGTCAGCAATTGAACTTACAAATGCAGAAGCGGTTCATCCTGGATATGGCTTTTTGTCTGAAAATTCAGATTTTGCTAAAATTTTAGAAGATTATAAAATAAAATTTATAGGACCTTCTTCTAAATTAATACAAATGATGGGCGACAAAATACAAGCAAAAAAAATAGCAAAAGAATATGGCCTTCCTGTTATCGAAGGCTCAGATGGTGGAGTACAAAATAAGGAAGATGCAATGAAAATATGTAAAAAAATTGGTTTTCCTATTCTAATAAAAGCGTCAGGTGGTGGTGGTGGAAAGGGAATGAAAATAGTTCATAAAGAATCTGAATTTGAAAATTTATTTGCGACTGCTAAATCTGAAGCTCAAAAATATTTTGGAAATGATGAAGTCTATATTGAAAAGTTTTTTCAAAATCCTAGGCATATAGAAGTTCAAGTTTTATCAGGAAAAAATAGAACTGTTCATTTACATGAAAGAGATTGTTCTGTACAGAGAAGGCATCAAAAGTTAATTGAGGAAACACCAAGTCCAGTTTTAAATGATAGTATAAGAAAAGATTTATTTGAAAAAACTGTAAACATGGTAAGTAAAATTGGTTATGAAGGCGCTGGAACTGTTGAATTTATTTATGAAAATGAAAAGTTTTATTTTTTAGAAATGAATACTAGGGTTCAAGTTGAACATCCAGTTTCAGAAATGATAACTGGTATTGATATTATAAAAGAGCAAATCTGGATAGCATTTAGTGGAAATACTGCTTTAAAACAAAGTGATATAAACCCAAGAGGACATGCAATAGAGTGTAGAATTAATGCTGAAGATCCAAGTAAAAATTTTCAACCATCACCTGGAAAAATTACAATGTGTCATCAACCTTCTGGTTTTAGGACTAGAGTTGATGGATCAATTTACCAAGGATATAAGGTTACACCTTATTATGATAGTATGGTTTGCAAGCTAATTTGCCATGGAAGAAATAGAACAGAAGCAATGCAAAGAATGAAAAGATCTCTCGATGAGTTTGTAATAGAGGGTATAACTACTACAATTTCCCTACATAAAAAACTTTTAGATCATCCTAAATTTATAGAGTCTAACTTTAATGTTAGTTGGTTAGATAATGAAAAAATAGTTTAATAGCATTTGATTAACCATATATCATATACTGGATGATCAAATAAACTAATAGATGGGCTTGATGAAAAAGTCCAACCATTAAATACAAAAACTTTATCATTATTTTTTATAGTAATATCCTGGACTTGAAGATAAGCAGTGATCTCAGGATTGTCATCAAATTCAGAGTTTTGGCACTTCATAACTTTAATAATTAGATTTTCAAAAATAGTTTCTTGTTGAATATTTAGTGATAATTGACTTGTCTTAGAACTTACTTTGTCTAAAATTTTTATTTGAACAAAATCTGCTTCTTTTGATAAAACTTTAGTAGAAAAAAATGGAATAAGAAAAATTAAAATAAGAATTTTAAATAATTTAATTTTTCCAAGTTTTATATTTTTTTTTAATTGCATCTAAATTACCTTTTGGACTATAGGCCTCTTTCGAACCTGTTCGGTTTGATTTATGTGGTTTTTGCCACTGAAATTTTTCAAATTCATGCTTATTTTCAATTTTATTTGGCGTGAAATGCATCCAGGAATACCACTCACTTGGTATTTTTGATGCATCAACTTCTCCATTATAAATTATAAATCTTTTTCCTTTTTTGGTTTGGTAATATTTATTACCTGTTGAATCCTTCCCTACTAACTTTCCGAATAATAAAACAGAGATTCTGGTTCCTAATGTTTGGTGATTCCACCAGGTAAAAATTTCCTTAAATAGTGTCAACATAAAAATTTAACAATTTTTTCAATTTTAAATTGTAAAAAATAAATTAGACTAAAATTATAATTTGTATATACAATAATTATATAAAGACTCAAAAATAAATTAATTTGAAGAAATATGGCAAAATACTTAGTTGAAACTTACTATAATTGTACTTTTAAAATAAGTCATTATTTGGACGAAATAAATGATTCTGAGATTAAAAATTTAGAGAAAAGAGAAGACGGTAAGTTTGAAATCATTGATGTAAAGCTGGATAACAGAAAAACTAAAAATCTTGATAAAGTTGGGACTATTGTAGAAGCAAGTAAAAAACAAACCAACAACTTAGATATTTTATCTGAGTTAAAAACTACAAATAAAATTAATAACTTTTCAACTAAAAATAACTCAAGTGATAATACTAAAAGATTTAGCATGCCTGATAGAAGAAAAGGATATATTCAAAAAGCTACTATAGGTGATCATAAGGTCTATCTCCACACAGGAGAGTACGAAGATGGAAAAATAGGTGAAATTTTTATAGATACAAGCAAAGAAGGAGAGTTAGTAAAAGCACTGATGAACAACTTTGCGATAGCTATATCTCTAGGTTTACAATATGGAGTGCCTTTGGATGAATTTGTGAGTGCCTACGTAGGAACAAAATTTGAACCATCGGGAAAAGTACATGGAAACGATAGAATTTTAAGTGCAACATCAATACTTGATTACATTTTTAGAGAGCTAGCGATATCTTATTTAAATAGAGAAGATCTTGCACATACTCCATCAATAGGTTTATCCGAAAAACAACATGATGAGAAATCAGATGAAATTAATGAAGATCAAAATCAACTTTTAAAAATTGTAAAAGATATTTCAAGTAAAGGTTTTTTAAGAAGCAATTATAAGAAAAAATTAGTAGATTTATCTGATATAAGAATTAATTTAAAAGGAAAAAAATAATTATTTATTTTTTTTTATCATCAAATTCAATTCTTTTAACTGTTCAATATTTACTTCCGAAGGTGCATTCATCATTAAATCTTGAGCGTTTTGATTCATTGGAAACATAGTTATTTCCCTTATATTTTTTTCTCCAGCTAAAAGCATAATTATTCTATCAATACCTGGCGCAATACCTCCGTGAGGTGGAGCTCCATAACTTAAAGCATTAATCATTCCACTAAATTTTTCATCTACAGTTTTTTTATCATACCCTGCAATTGAAAATAGTTTATACATTAAGTCTGGTATATGATTTCTTATTGCCCCTGAAGATAATTCTACACCATTACAAACAATATCATATTGATAAGCTTTTAATTCTAATGGTTTAGATAAATCAAGATTTTTAATATCACCTTGGGGCATAGAAAAAGGATTGTGGCTAAATATAACTTTTTTTGTTTTTTCATCTAATTCAAACATTGGATAATCTACTATCCAACAAAATTCGAAGGCATTTTGATTAATTAGTTTTAATTCATTACCTATCTTGTCTCTTGCGTTAGATAGTATTTTCTCTACTTCTTTAACATTGCCACATGCTAAAAAAATGCTATCACCTACTTCTGCATTTGATATTTTCATTATTTCTTTTAATGAGTTTAAGCTAAAAAATTTTCCTACCGGCCCTTTTGCTTTTATTTCAGATTCTTTTTCAATTGTAAAATATGCTAAGCCAGAAGCTCCTTCATCTTTAGCCCACTTATCTATACCGTCAAAAAAACTCCTTGGTTTATCTTTTGTTTTTTTTGTAACAATTCCTCGAACAATTGATCCTTTTTTTACAAGTTTTTTAAAAATATCAAAACTTACATCATCTCTTTTAAATATTTCTGTAAATTCATTAATAATTAATGGATTT
>MDSV01128957.1_pt1 | contig 13959 bp, 12 predicted proteins | sample 810851 | NCBI WGS metagenome assembly MDSV01 (sample SAMN05326640, study PRJNA326480) | marine metagenome | isolation source: seawater | place: Atlantic Ocean: North East | collected 2012 | reverse complement strand
TTGAGCAAAGAAGCACGATGCCAGCGAGCCGAGGAGTCAATGAACGGTTTCGGGGCATGTTCTTTCAGGCGGGGGGTGAGTTTGCGGGTGACCCTGTCTACAGCTGGGCGGCTAGGGGGAAGTTGTGTTAACCGGATGTGTCGTGCTATGGCAATACAAATATTCTTTACTAGTTGATAAGGGTCAACTGACAGGCGCAAGCGCATGTTCACACAAGTCAAAGTCTGACTTGCGGTTAGGGTCTCAGGTTTCGCCTTAGAGGTCCCTTGGTTACCAGGGCGGGGTGACCCTGTGCCGCGTCATTCTAAAATAGAATCATTGTACTATTACTGTCGGTCGGGATTCCGCTAGCCGATGCAGGAAAGAAGTAGGCCCACCTGCGGGCTGCAGAGCTAGGGTTGGGACATGCCGGAGGCTGCCTGGGGCGTAAGCCGCGTTGGTCCGGGGTGACTTATATCTGTGGCCCAGTGCAGGCTCGCTTGGTGGCACGAAAAAATAATGGATATGCGGAGGGTTACGGATGGCAGATATCCCAGATTGCACATGGTGTTTTGGCGGATTCGCTTGAGTTGACCGGGACCCCTGACGGTTCTAGCTTTTGCCTCCAATAATAAAGAATGATTCTTAATAAGCGGTGTCCATGGGCACCGCTTCAATTGTCTGAGGACATGGATGACTGACGCATCAATTCTCAGGATCGAAGGCCTAGAGGCCAAGGTTGCAGAGGAAGACCTCTCAATCCTGAAAGGCCTGAACCTGGATATAGGGAAAGGTGAGATCCACGCGATCATGGGCCCGAATGGATCCGGAAAGAGCACGCTCGCCAAGGTACTCGCAGGACATCCAGGCTATGAAGCAACAGCGGGGTTAGTTGAGTTCCGTGGAGCAGACCTGCTAGATCTAGAAGCTGATGAGCGCTCCCAAGCCGGTGTCTTCCTGGCGTTTCAATACCCGGTTGAGATCCCGGGTGTCTCAATTGCTAACTTCCTGAGAACGGCGGTTCAGGCGCACTTGCCGGAGGACGAAGAGCTAGACGTCTTCGACTTCTCAGACATCCTCATTGAGCGGATGGAGATGTTGGAAATGGACGTTGCGTTTGCTGAGCGACACGTCAATGACGGCTTTTCGGGTGGAGAAAAAAAGCGTAACGAGATTCTGCAGATGGCGATGCTGAAACCGAAACTCGCTGTGATGGACGAGACGGATTCAGGGCTTGATATCGACGCGCTCAAGATCGTTGCCAGCGGCGTGAACAAGCTGTCTGAAGAAGATCCGGAAATGTCAGTCCTCCTCATCACCCATTACCAGCGTCTTCTAGACTATATCAAGCCCGACTTTGTCCACGTCATGGTAGATGGAAGGATTGTGAAGTCTGGCGGTCCGGAGGTCGCGCTCGAACTCGAAGCAGGTGGCTACAGCGAGTTTGAGACGGCTTCTGCGTCCTGATCACGTTTCTCTGACACGTAACGGAGTACCCTCATATGCCACAGAATGAGACGATTCAGGGTCTCGACCTCGACGAATATAAGTACGACTTCGTAACGGAGGCGGAGCCGGTGTACCGTGCTCAGCGGGGCCTGTCGGAGGAAGTCGTCCGTCAGATCTCTCAGCACAAAGAGGAGCCGGACTGGATGCTAGATTTTCGACTCAAGGCACTAGAAGTCTATGAGTCGAAGCCGATGCCGAAATGGGGAGGTGACCTCGACGGACTCGAACAGGTCCTAGACGAAATTTACTTCTACGTTCGTCCCCAGGATCGGATGCAGCACTCTTGGGATGATGTCCCAGACGAGATTAAAGACACGTTCGAGAAACTGGGGATTCCGGAGGCTGAGAGGGAGGTTCTAGCGGGCGTGGGAGCGCAGTACGAATCCGAAATGGTATACCACTCCCTGAGGGAGGAGTGGGAAAAGCAAGGTGTCATTTTTGACTCAATCGAGGACGGCCTGAAGAACCATCCGGAGCTGTTCCGGGAGCATTTTGGGACGATTATCCCTACTGCTGACAACAAGTTCTCCGCCATGAATTCGGCGGTCTGGTCAGGGGGTTCGTTTGTCTACATTCCCAAAGGCGTATCGCTTGACACACCTCTTCAGGCCTACTTCCGCGTTAACCAAGAACGGATGGGCCAGTTCGAGCGCACGCTCATCATAGTCGATGAAGGCGCCCAAGCGCACTACATCGAGGGCTGCACAGCGCCGGTCTATTCGACGGAGTCATTCCACTCGGGTGTGATCGAGATCGTCGTCAAGAAGAATGCGCGATTCCGCTACACTACGATCCAAAATTGGTCGAACAACATGTACAACTTGGTCACCCAGCGTGCCATCGTTGAAGAGGGTGCCCACATGGAGTGGCTGGATGGTAACCTCGGGTCGAAGCTGACCATGAAATACCCGTCCTGCTATCTGATGGGAGAAGGAGCTCACGGGGAGATCCTTTCGATCGCCTATTCGGGTGACGGACAACACCAAGACACAGGCGGAAAAGTCATTCATGCAGCTCCGCATACTACCTCATCGATTGTTTCCAAGTCGATTTCTAAGGGCCATGGACGGTCAACGTACCGTGGCCTCTTGAAGGTGCATGAAGGTGCGCACCATGCGCGGTCCAATGTCGAGTGCGACGCGCTGCTCATTAATGAGACTTCCCGAACCGATACCTACCCGTACATAGAGATCGAAGAGAACGATGCAAACGTTGGTCACGAAGCCTCTGTTTCGAGGATAGGTGAAGAACAACTCTTCTATCTCACTAGCCGCGGTATTCCCGAAGATGAGGCCATGGCGATGATTGTTCGTGGCTTTATTGAGCCGATCGCAAAGGAATTACCCCTGGAATATGCGGTTGAATTGAACCGCCTCATCGAACTCGAGATGGAAGGCTCAGTAGGCTGATGGCCGATATGGCAATTACGGATTCGCCAACGACGGAGGGGGTCACCGAGGCCTTCAATGCGGCGTCGGTAAAGCTTCTCACTAGTGGTGAGCCCGAATGGCTCTGCGAGTGTAGAGAACGAGCATGGTCGGTATACGAGAAAACCCCAATGCCGAACACCAGACTCGAGGAGTGGCGGTATACTGACCTGAAAAGGATGCTCCACTTGGCCTCATTGCGCCTCCCCGAAGGGGAGGTCGCTCCAGATAACCCATCGACTTGGCCAGGCAGACTGCGTGAAACGATGGAGCAAGATCGCGAAGCGGCTGGCCACATCGTCTTTATTGATGGGCATTTAGTGCACGCCGACATTGATCCGGCGCTTGCTGAGCAAGGTGTTATCCTTGATTCCCTTCATGATGCTCTGACACTACATCCTGAACTAGTCAAAGAACACTTAGGCAGCGTGGTCTCAGCTGAAGACGGAAAGCTCGAAGCGTTAAATATGGCACTGTGGACTGATGGGATTTTCGTCTACGTTCCATCGGCTGTCCGTCTTGATCTGCCGATCCGGGTGACTCGCTGGATAAGCCAGCCGGGGGCAGCGTATTTCAGTCGTGTTCTTATAGTGGCTGAAGCGCAGAGCCAGGTTTCTTATGTAGAAGAGGTGGTCTCGGATGACTTTGATACTCAGACCCTCAAATCCTCTGCCGTAGAACTGGTCGCCGGAGATGGAGCTGTCCTTCAGTACGTCACTCTCCAACGAGCTGGTCGCGGGGTCTTCGTTCATTCGGCGCAGCGCACACTGGCGGAACGTGATGCACGGATTGACACACTGAATGTTGGATTAGGTGGCTCAGTCCATCGCGTGGACCTGAACGCTAAGCTGCTCGGTCCGGGAGCCAATTCCGAAATGCTGGGATTGTACTTTGGTGATGGCGACCAGCACTTCGATTTCAATACCAGCCAAGATCATACGGAGCCTAACACTGGAAGTGACTTGCTCTACAAGGGGGCTCTGGACGGGGCTAGTCGCGCTGTTTTTCGCGGTATCATCCGTGTTTTACCGGGTGCCCAGCGCACCGACGCGTACCAGACGAACCGGAACCTCTTGTTGTCATCGGGTGCGCGCGCGGACTCGCTTCCCAACCTTGAGATCGAAGCTGACGACGTGAAATGTTCTCATGGTGCAACCATAGGAGAGCTTGATACAGAGGCCAAGTTTTACCTTATGAGTCGAGGCCTTGATAAAGTACAAGCGGAGCGTCTTGTTGTGCTCGGGTTCCTTGGCGAGGTGCTCTCGAGGCTCCCTCTCGGTGGTGTGATCGAAAAGGTTACGGGCGCCATTGAAGAAAAACTTTCCCAACACGGGTGACGGGTCGGCGATGTCTCATTGGGTGAAGGTCGCGGCGGTGGGTGATTGCGCTGTGGGTATGCTGAAGGGTGTGATGGCAGACGGGGTACCTGTGGTGCTCGCGAATGTCGAGGGTTCGATCTGCGCACTGAAAGACCAATGCTCCCACGAAGACCTCCCGCTCTCGGATGGTGAACTCGAGGGTAGCGACGTCGTATGCTTGTATCATGGTGCACGATTCGATGCGTGTTCCGGGGCGCGTAAGACACTTCCAGCGATCCGGCCTGTTCAATCGTTCCCGGTCGATATTCGGGATGGAGAAATTTTTGTTGACGTCGGATAGCTGGGCTCGGGTCGGCCGTTGAGCATGACGCCAAAGGCGAAATTATGAGCATTGAAGACTTTGATCCCATCCGGATCCGAAAAGACTTTCCAGCGCTTGATCAGACTATCCACGGCAAGCCACTCGCATACCTGGATAACGCGGCGACATCGCAGAAGCCACGTGCTGTGCTCGAAGTGCTCAGCGAATACTATGAGAGAGACAACGCGAACGTTCATCGTGGCATCCATGAGCTATCGAGACGAGCGACCGTTGCGTTTGAAGCAGCGCGCGAAAAAGTCGCCAGCTGGATCAACGCGCCTAGCACGGCGGAGTGTGTTTGGACACGTGGAACCACTGAAGCGATCAACCTAGTCGCGACTGCGTGGGGCCTAGACCATGTTGGCGAAGGTGACGAAATCCTGATCTCAGTCATGGAGCACCACTCGAACATCGTCCCGTGGCAGCTGCTAGCAGCGAGGACGGGTGCGACGTTGAAGTACATTGAAATCGATGATGAAGGTCGCCTCGTTCTAGATGGTCTTGAGTCACTCATTACCGAGCGAACCAAGATCGTGTCGATTTCGGACGTGTCGAACAGCCTGGGGACTATCAACCCGGTAAAGACCATCGTAGACGCATCACGGGCGGTGGGAGCGATTGTCATGGTGGACGGGGCTCAGGGGGTGGTCCACACAAAGGTCGATGTGCAGGATCTCGGCTGCGACTTCTACGCCTTTGGCGGTCACAAGATGTGCGGACCGACAGGCGTGGGGGTGCTCTGGGGCCGCCTGGAGCTCCTTGAGGCGATGGCGCCTTTTCAGGGCGGCGGAGAGATGATTCAAATTGTGGAGCGCGACCAAAGCAGTTGGGCGGCTGTTCCTCATAAATTCGAGGCCGGAACTCCGAATATCGCGGGCGCGATAGGTATGGGTGCGGCGGTTGACTACCTTTCAAACATTGGTATCGAAGCCATAGCGATTCACGAGAGCGAGATTATGGCGTATGCCATGGCGCAACTTTCGCTGGTTCCTGGCTTGAGAATGTTTGGCCCGTCGTCACTGGATGACCGATCCGCAGTGATTTCCTTTACAATGGGTGACGCACATCCTCACGATATTTCCACAATTCTGGACACGGAAGGAGTCGCGATCCGTGCTGGACATCACTGTGCACAGCTCGTGATGAAACACTTCGGCGTCTCGGCTACCGCCCGAGCGTCCTTCTACTTGTACAGTACGCAAGAAGACGTGGATCGACTGGTCGAAGGCCTTGACCAGGTTGCTGCGATTTTCGGCTGAGTTAGCAGATTAGGGGCCCTGCTCGCTCAAAACCTGTTTACAGTGATCAAACGTGCCCAGGGACTGACCCGGCGATACATTGTGGACCCGCTAGAATTGAGTAGGAACTGATGGAAACTCCGCAACTAAGCTCTCTCTACCAGCAGCTCATCCTAGAGCATTACCGCAATCCGCGTAACAAAGGGGAGCTTGAGGAAAAGACAGTAGAGATCCATATGGCAAATCCTGTTTGTGGTGACGAGATCCGATTGCAATTGCGGATTGAAGGAGACCGGATTGAGGATGTGAAGTTCCTCGGATCGGGATGCTCGATTTCTCAGGCCTCGGTCAGCATGATGACAATCCGCCTGAAAGGCTCGAGCCTCGATCAAGCTGACGAGCTGGCGAAGCGTTTCACGGACATGATGCACGGCGACGAATCAGCGGTGAGAGAGAAGTCGCTTGGCGATCTCAGAGCACTACAAGGGGTTTCGAAGTTTCCTGTTCGCATAAAATGTGCATTGCTCGGCTTTGATGCGCTGCAGGAGGCGCTCAAAAAAGAAGCTGGAGTTGCTGAGGAGGGACCCAATTGAGCAAACTGGTCGAGGTTCACTCGGCCCACTTGACCGATGCTCGGGTCGGGGGTGTCACGATATGGACCTCCCCGCGAGGTGTCCGAAGGATTGAGTTTGGGCCCCTGCCACGAGGTCGACGCATGGAGCAGGGGACAGAACGACCAGATCAGCTACAAGAGGCCGTGGAGCAAATGGAGGCTTACTTCGCCAAGGAACGCACGTCTTTTCAGCTGCCGCTGGATTTCTCGGGTGTGGGTTCCGACTTCCAGAGAGAAGTTTATGGGGAATTGCTCAAGGTCGAGCACGGCCACGTAACCACTTACGGTGAAATCGCGCGGGCAGTCGGAAAGCCCGATCAAGCTCGGGCTGTCGGTCAGGCCGTCAGCGCTAACCCAATCCTGATAGTGGTGCCGTGTCATCGTGTGATTGCCTCGAATGGCCGCCTCACAGGATTTTCTGGCGGTCTTAGGCGGAAGGTTGCGCTGCTTAGAATGGAGGGCGTGGAAGTCGAAGGGGTCTCACCTAACAGCAGAGTGCACCCGGAGGTAATTCCGCTAGATCTCTAGCGGCCCGCGGTTGAGCCTCTCTAGTTCCTTTGCCGACCAGAAAATCTTGCGGGTGATAAGTGGGCGGCTCGGGGGTCTGATCCATCTAGGACCTGATTCGCTACGATATCTCCGGTTACGGGTCCGAGTGTGAGTCCGAGCATTCCATGTCCGGTAGCTAGAACCAGCCCTTCTATGCCTGGAATGAAGCCGATGATGGGAAGGCCGTCTATGGACATTGGTCTCAAGCCACACCACTCGGAGTGGGCTTGTGCGGTCCCCATGTGCGGGAAGGCTTCCCGAGCCGCTATTGTGAGTTGATTAAGGCGCTCAGGTCGTATTTCATCGTTTTCTCCCGAGAACTCCATTGTGCCCGCAAATCGCACGGAAGTGTTCATCGGAGTGCAGAAGACCGAGTGTTCCGCCAGTACGCACGCTATGCGTAGGTTAGGGGCACCGTTTGACCCGATCGCTACCTCTCGATGGTAACCTTTGCCCGGCTGGACGGGGACACTAAGACCAAAGGCTCGGGTGAGTTTTTTACTGTACGTCCCGGTCGCGAGGACGACCGTGTCGCAGTTTAGTACTGTGCCGGAGTCTAGCGTTACACCTGTGACCTTCTCGCCTTTGTGATTTACTTGAGCTACTCCGGTGCCAATATGGAACCGCACGCCGTATCGTCGGCTGGCTTTGGTTAAGCCGCTGAGGAAAGCAGAAGGGCTGAGTGTCGCCGATTCGTGATAGTGCACGGCACCGATGCGGTCAGGACCCAGTGCCGGCTCTCTTAGTCGAAGCTCGTCACCGTTGATGAGCTCCGGTTTGTACCCGTACTCCGAGATTAGCGCAGCTTCGTGGTGAGCGAAGTCGAGCGCGGATTCCGTTGCGCAGACTTCAAGATACCCCCCGGACCTGTATCCACATTCGATCTGCTCCTCGGAGAGCACGCGTTCGAAGCTTTGGAGTGCGTCGTGGCCTAGGGGGGCCATAACGCTCATGGCATGTTGCACATGTTCAGTTGTGCAGTACCGGTAGAAGCCCAGAAGCCATCGCCAGAGACTTGGATCAACTCGTGGCTTTACATACAACGGGCTAGAGGATTCCGTTATCCATCTCAGCAGCTGAGTGAAGCGGCCCGGTCTATTCAGAGGGGGGTGTCCCACTGCGATGGTCCCCGCGTTTCCACCTGATGCCCCGGCACCGATCATTCGTCGCTCCACTAGCTCGACTTCTGCGCCGCGCCTAGCGAGTTCGTATGCTGTGCTGACTCCGATCACGCCCCCCCCGACTACTATAACGCGCTGCCGATCACTCATTGGGTAGCTGTCCGCACGATGGGGGATTCAGCTCCGCGGGTCCAAGAGGACTTTGATAGAACCAGTCTTGCGTCGGTTAGCTGCGGTCGAGAGCGCCTCTTGGTATTGGCGTAGCGGATAGATGTGCGTCACCAAGCGCTCCACGGGAGCACCAGTTTCTATAAGCAAGTCGTGTGTGATCTTGAACGTGTGTTCGGTGCCGTTGCGCCACGCTTCCTCTCCGTAGCACTGATAGCCTTGAATCTGAAGCTCATTCGCCCACACAGGTGTCAGGTCGAGCTTTGGGATTTCAGCAGCGCATCCAAGAAGAACGATTCGGCCCCTCACAGTGGCGTATCGAAGTGCCTGCTTGACCGTTTGGCCGCTTCCCACACAGTCGAAGATCAGCGGGAAGCCCCCTCCGGCATAGACCTCGTCCCCGACGATGGGCATATACGCATTCGCCCCAGTCGCGACCATCGCGTCCCGGGCCTCGTCTCCTGGTGAGATCACTGAGGATGCACCGAGGGCACGCGCCAAGTCGGCCTCGTGCTCCCTTCGCACTTGAGCGACAAGTTCGCCGTTATAGCCGGTGGCTCGAAGGGCCCATATGACACCAAGTGCGATGGGTCCGCTTCCTAGGACTAGCGCGGGCCCTTCACCTAGAGGGCGTGACTGCAGCGCGGCATGCATGCCTACGGCAAGCGGCTCTATCAGTGAGGCTGATCGATCGTTAATGGCGTCGCTAACGGGAAAGAGTTGCGACTCGTGAGCGATCATACGCTCCCCCCACCCACCAGGGAGACTTGCGTGATACCCGATCGTCATACCCCGCTGTATAGGCCCTGCCCCGATGATCGTCTTTCCTTCGTCTCCCGCTCGCGTGCAGGTGGAGGGCAGTCCTTCTATGCATGAGACGCACTGTTCCGACCCTTGGTGGCCACGAACCACACAGGAAACGCCTGGGTCTACAGCTACTCGTTGCCCAACTTCTACTCTGGTCACTCCCGGACCAGTTTCTACGACTCGGGCCAAGATCTCATGTCCGAGGACCGCCGGGAATGACCCAAATGGCTCCATCGCCGGACTAGATTTGAGCGTCAGGTTCCCTATGTCCGACCCGCAGATGCCGGCGAGAATGACCTCTAGCTTGACCCAGCGGTCTCCGGGGAGCTCAGGTTCGGCGAGCTCTTCGAATCGGACTCCGCTCAGCCCGCCGAAGACGGCGGCCTCGGTCAATTTTCCTAATGTTTTTCCGACCACGTAGCTCGGGATTGTGACGTTGAAGGTTACAGCCTTCATGTGCGAATGCTCAGTGTGGACGGTTGGTAAGGAAACAAGGGTTAAAAGAGGGAGGTCGGATTGGTTTGGATCAAGGTTGCCTCTCTATGGGATTCCTCCCGAGACAGCCAAGAGAAAGTTTTTCAGGGCTCTGGGAGCTTTTCCAGTGAAACCTATCACTACTAACATGGCCACTAAGAATGCAAGTGCGGGTCCAGGCCCAGGTAGATACCAGTGCGTAAGTAACATCTGACCTATGCCGGCTAGGCCGACAGCACAGATTATTGCGAAGGCTCGCGCCCGAAAGGTCATCTTGCTGTGCGTGGTGGGTGTGCGATTCGCACCATCATGGATATCAATCCTAGCCGGTGTGCTTGTGCTCACGGGGTGATATGCCTTTTGGGGACTAGATAGGCGAGGCGAATGCTCCTCGCTTATGTCGAGTATTTCACGGGCACGTTTCTCGTCCGCAGCGAGCACCCAAAGAGTAGCAGCCGAAGATATGGAAATACCCAGCGCGGGATCGTCAATCTGCAGCCGGTGTGCGATGTTGGCGTCCCGAAGAAAGCCGGCGGCGAACTCCGCTTCATAGCGCCAGGCGTATTGGGCGACCGCAATCTCCCGCATCTTTCTGTCGACTCGTTGTTCCAATGGTCAGCGCACCTGCAGATGCCAAAACCTTTGGCCCATTAAGGTTTTGTTCTCACAGAGCTGCAGGCCCGGAATGCCTCCCATGACTATCGCCCGGCACCTAACAGCACGGCGTTAATGAATAGCAGTTGGGTCGCCTCGGCATACGCTCGGTAGTTAGGATCCTCTGCAAAGGCGATGATCTGCCCGGCGCCGTGGCCCTCGTGCATGAGGAATGCCTTGTTGACGAGCTGTGGTCTTGCTTCATCCCACACTATGCCACCCAAGACCAAATCATCGAGAGAACCGTATCGCCCAATGTTTGTGCCGTTATCCAGAGTAAGCGGACTGAAGATCCGTGATCCTTCGACCAGTACCCCGATTTCACCATCGGTACCTGAGGACATCCAGTGATTTAGATCGAGAACAACGCGAAGTATCGCACCCGGAACACTCACGGGAGATTCATCTTCTGGTACGATTTCATCCAAGTACTCGATGGGCTGGCTCGGGGTACCTTCGCTCGGGGCATCGGTTCCTGCGGCCCTTCCGCCCCTGCGCTCGGAGCTCGTCGAAAGCAGTCCGGCACGGGTAGCCCAAGAGGTTGAGTTTGCCATGGTGATGAGCGTGCCGCCTCCAGACATCCAGTTTTGGAGTTGGTCTAAAAGCCCTGATCCGATGACTCCGGAATAGTTTCCGCTCGGTAGCACGATTACGTCGTATTCGGACAAGTTAGCCCGACCTAGACTGCGTCCACGGACTGCTGTTACTTGAAGACCGTATCGCTGCTCAAGGATGTATCGAGCCCATCCTGTGGAGTAACTCGAAGTTGGTTGGTCGTACGCCAGCAAGATTCTAGGGGAACGGAGGGCCCGGACGCTATTCGCCCCTAGAGATGCACCTTCTGTAACATATGAATCATCTATGGGCACAGGCTCGGCACCGTGTCGGCCGGCGATAACGCCTAAGGAAGTGGCGAGGTCCGCCCCGTTTTCGGCTGCCCGAATTATAGCCGTCCCTGGTCCGTATTCTCGGCCGCCCAAAGTGAACCGTTGGCCAGATGCACGGACCCGAATACCGCTTTGCATCGCTTCTGCCACGGTAGCGGCTGCGGCAGTACCCCAAGGGATCAAGTATCCAACGCTGGCTGTGGGCAAGGGTGGAGCTGGTCCTGGCTCGTAGTCTGGATCGAGCAACTCCCCAGCCGCACCACTTTTGCGATCTAATTCGATGACCTCCACGTCCCATAACAGCGACTGGCTCCAGGCCGTGATGTCGTAAATTTCATCACGCTCACGACGGGCTCTTCGCTCTATTTGACGTTGCACGAACGCCTCGCTCATCGGGACGTGATGGTCGAGTAAGTTACGAGCCATCCGGCTAGCGGGTTGGTCTAAGGGCACTATGTAGGTGCTCGAGCCGGGAAGCTGTCCGCTTGAGGTGTTTACGTCTCCCGTGGCGAAATGCACATCGATCCCGTTGGAGGCGAGCATCATCGCAAGCCTTTTAGCCATGGCCGGATCATGCTTAGAGTGAAGTAACAGCTCGGCGGGACCGCTCCGGCCCATTTCAACACCTTCACGGCGATATTCGAAATAATCGCGCAGGATGCTTTCTCTGTGTCGGGCAGCTGTTGCTGCAGTGGTGATTGCGGCGGTGAAGTGATGGAGGACTCCATCGCCGTAAGTCATGAGGTCACCGTCTGATTTCTCGAGCACGAGTGCACGCGCCGATGCTTGCTCATAGGTCATGCCAAGCGCGCCATGGTTCATTGGCCACATGTCGACGTAGCCGGGATAGAACAGGTCAAACACTTCCCTGTTGAAATAGGCAAAGCCACGTTCATCGAAGGCTGCTGCGTTCGCGCGCCCAAAGACTTCCATCAGCGCAATCTGTCGTTCCCCGTACCATGGGTTTTCGGGAGGAGCGGTGGGGGGAAAGAAATACGTCGAGTTGCCACCCATTTCATGCAGGTCTGCGACGATGTTCGGCCTGAACTCCAGTAATAAGTCGACCTTTCCTGCTGTCTCTGGCTGACTTTGAATGAAGAGGTCTCTGTTCAAATCGAAGAGATAGTGGTTTCCGCGTCCTCCAGGCCAAGGCTCGTCGTGCTCTGCCGAGTAGGTTTCTTGGTTTGGCCAGCGAGCCCGCGACATGGTCGTGTGTTGCACGAAGCGGGCCCGACCGTCGGGGTTTTCGGTGGGGTCAATAAGTACCAGTGACTCTCGGAGGATCATGTCCACAGTCGCGTCTCCTTCCGCTGCAAGGAGGTGATATGCTTCAGCCATCGCCGCTCCGTTGGGGGTGATCTCATTCCCATGGATTCCATGCATTAATGCTGTGACGACGGGGAGCTTAGCGATGAGCTCCTCGACCTCGTCATCTGAAAGACCTTTAACGGATGAAAAGCGAGCTAGGTCGGCTTTGACCCCCTCCAGATTTGCGATGCGTTCCGGTGACCCGATGACTAATACGTGGAGTGGTCGTCCCTCCCAGCTTTCGGCGTACTGAATCAGGCGCGTGCGGTCCGGAGCTGCATCCGCTAGCGCGCGGAAGTAGGTGACGATCTCATCCGGATGAGTGATTTCCTCGCGGAATCCGTGACCTACCACTTCTTCCAGTGTTGGAATGTTTTCATCGTAGCTGGGGGCTGTCAGGATTTCTTGAGTAGGTGCAGGAACCTGCATCAGGGTAGCGAACAGGATTGGGCCGACCATCGGCATTTTTCCCCGGGTGAGAGTTGTTTCAGCGGTCCCGTGACCGGCCAAGAAGGAATGAGGAATATAGTCGTGGGTCTGGAGTGGGGCATGAAGCTTTGCTAGTGTCGAGGTATGACAAGCAAGATTAAAAACCGACCCGCCACCTTTTTGAGTGCGAGCTTTGTTCGTTACCTGTTACTCGTCCTGCTCTTCACGGTGTGGGGATGCAGTGGTTACAGGGGCGATGAAGAGCAGGTGGTTGAGGGGCCTCCTGACCCGGACAGTGATCCTCAGCTGACATTTTGGTCTTCACTCGAAGAACTGTGCGGACACGCTTTTGAGGGTCAAGTGACCGAGAGTGTTCCCCCTGATCCCGCATTCGAAAATGTGCCAGTTATCATGCACGTTCGGTCTTGTGATCTTGCTGAGATCCGTATCCCGTTCCATGTGGGTGACGACCGGTCTCGCACATGGGTCGTAACACCGACGTCGGTTGGTTTGCGCTTGAAGCACGATCACAGGCACGCCGACGGGACAGAGGACGAGATTTCTCAGTACGGCGGAGACACGCGTGGGCAGGGTGACCCCAGCGTCCAAGAGTTTCTCGCGGATGAGCTTACTGCACGCCTGGTGCCGGAGGCAGCTCTGAATGTGTGGAGTCTGGAAGTGAGACCCGGAGAGATCTTCGTTTACCAGCTTAGACGTGAGGGGGAAGATCGGCGATTCCGTGTCGAGTTTGATCTGAGCGAGCCGGTGGAAGTGCCCTTAGCCCCGTGGGGAAGCTGACCTTGGACACCTCGTTTGAGGGCGCGATTGTGACAAGGAAGTCGAAGGGTGATGTGGCCGGAGAGACCCTTTGGTATCTTAAGTGGTATCACTCGGGCAGAAGACGTCGATATATTTGAGGCTCAAATGAAACACAGGGCCTGGAGGCTTTTGGTATGAAGCACGGACGCGGCTGGGCGTTCGGGATGCGCTTGCTTGCCGGGATTTGCTTGAGTTTCGGCCTGACGGCTGTTGGTGCAAACGCGCAGACGATCAACGGTACGCTGATGGAAGTGGAGTCGGGACAACCCATTTCCTTGGGCCTTGTCATTATGATGA
>MDSV01124626.1_pt1 | contig 13959 bp, 15 predicted proteins | sample 810851 | NCBI WGS metagenome assembly MDSV01 (sample SAMN05326640, study PRJNA326480) | marine metagenome | isolation source: seawater | place: Atlantic Ocean: North East | collected 2012 | reverse complement strand
TTTCTCATATAGTTAGGTAACCAAGATTGGTTGATTTGGCGTAAATGTTCAACCTTAACTTCATGTGCTTCAAGTTTTAAGGTTTTGCCAGAGGTCTTGCCAATAATTGTACCTTGAATTTTATCAGGCTGGGTCGTTGTAATGACATAGCGTGCTTGATCTTCTCCATATAATGTTGCCGCATCAGCTTTAATCTCAAGCTCAGCGCCTATATTTGAGGCAATCGCCATTTCAGCCAGTGCCACAAGCAAGCCGCCATCAGAAATATCATGACAGGCAGTAATTAAATTTTGCTCGGTAAGAGAGCGAATATACTCGCCATTTTTACGCTCTTGAGAAAGCTCAACCGTTGGAGCAGGTCCTTGCTCTAGTCCAAAAACCTCTTTGAGATAGAGTGATTGTCCTAGATGCGTGCCTTCACCGCCGATGAGCATGATTGTTTCATTCTCATTTTGGAAAGCCAGCGGTTTTGCTTTTTTCCAATCTTTAATCATACCAACGCCGCCGATAACAGGGGTCGGCAGAATGGCTTCACCATTTGTTTCATTGTAAAGCGATACATTGCCGGAAATAACTGGGTAGTCGAGGGCAAGGCATGCTTCGCCCATACCTTTAAGACAGCCGACAAATTGCCCCATAATTTCTGGTTTCTCGGGATTACCAAAATTGAGGTTATTGGTCACTGCCAAAGGTGTTGCGCCTGTGGCGCATAAGTTGCGGTAGCTTTCAGCCACGATTTGCTTGCCGCCTTCATATGGATCAGCAAAACAATAGCGCGGATTACAATCCGAAGATGTTGCCAGTGCTTTATCATGGTTAGGGATTTTAACAATCGCTGCATCGGATTGACCAGACATATAGCGTGTCTCGCCCATGACAAGGCTATCATATTGTTCCCATATCCATGCTTTTGAGGCTGTATCAGGACAGCTCATTAGTTTCTCAAGGACCGCAAATGGATCGTTATTAGGTAGCGCAAAATCAGCATTATTAATGGCTGCTTGTTTTGGTGTCGGTACATGTGGACGATCATATTTAGGGGCTTTATCAACGAGTGGCGGTACAGGAATATCGCACCATGTTTTGCCGTACATGTTGAGCTTTAATTGTTTCGTGTCATTGGTTTCACCAATCACTGCAAAATCGAGATCCCATTTATCAAAAATGGCTTTGGCTTTTTCTTCTGATCCTGGTTTCAAGATCATCAACATCCGCTCTTGTGATTCTGAAAGCATAATCTCATATGGGATCATCGCGGTTTCACGTTGCGGCACTTTATCTAAATCAAGGGTGACACCAATCCCGCCCTTATCGGCGATTTCGACAGATGAGGAAGTTAGGCCAGCCGCCCCCATATCCTGAATACAGACAATGGCATCTTCTTGCATCAGCTCTAAACAGGCCTCAAGGAGGAGTTTTTCTGTGAAAGGGTCGCCGACTTGAACGGTTGGGCGCTTTTCTTCTGCCCCTTCACCAAATTCAGTTGAAGCCATAGTGGCACCGTGAATACCATCACGGCCTGTTTTTGCGCCGACATACACAACAGGCTGATGTGGTTCTGCACCTTTGGAATAGAAGATTTTATCTTGGTCTGCCAAGCCAATGGTCATGGCGTTGACTAGCGGGTTACCATTATAGCGTGCATGGAATTGCGTTTCACCTGCTACGGTTGGCACACCCATACAATTACCGTAATGGGAGATACCTTTAACGACACCTGCCAAGATATGGCGAGTTTTCGGATTGTCCGGTTCGCCAAAACGAAGTGCATTCAGATTGGCAATAGGACGTGCGCCCATTGTAAAGACATCACGCATAATCCCGCCAACACCTGTTGCGGCTCCGTTAAAAGGTTCAATAAAAGACGGGTGGTTATGGCTTTCCATTTTGAATATAAGCGCTTGGTTATCACCAATATCAATCACGCCTGCATTTTCGCCTGGGCCTTGTATGACCCAAGGGGCAGAGGTCGGTAATTTGGCCAAATGAATACGAGATGATTTATATGAGCAATGCTCTGACCACATGACTGAGAAAATACCTAATTCTGTGTAGGTCGGTAGACGGCCTAAAATCTCAGAAACGAGGGCATATTCTTCACTGTTCAGGCCAAACTCTTTGCCCAAGCTTTCCGTAACCACTGGTTCTTTTAAGTCTTCAATTTTGAGTGCTGCTTGTGTCATTATCTTAGAATACTTTCAAATAATTTGAGGCCATCTGTATTTTGCTGGTGAGCAAGCGTGGCATTTTCAGGGTGCGGCATCATCCCTAAGATTGTGCCTCGTTTATTGGTAATCCCTGCAATGTCAGCGGTTGAGCCGTTCGGGTTTTCTGCATAGGTGAAGGCAATCTGGTTATTATCTTGTAAGTCTTTTAAACTATCTTCATCAATAAAGTAATTCCCTTCACCATGAGCGATAGGAATTGATTTAAGCGTATCACCTTTAGTCAATTTCTTCATAAAACCGTTATCATTTGAGGTGACGTTCAAGTCAACTTTCTTGCAGTTGAATTTAAGATGGTTGTTTCGCAAAAGCGCACCCGGTAGAAGCTCTGTTTCCATCAACATTTGAAACCCATTACAAACGGCAAATAAAGGTGTGCCGTCTTTGGCGTGTTTTATTACTTCACGCATGATCGGGGAGTGAGCGGCCATCGCCCCGCATCTTAAGTAATCGCCATAAGAAAATCCACCAGGAAGGATAATAAGGTCGGGATTACCAAGGTCTGTTTCTTTATGCCAGATAAGCTCTGGACGTGTACCTGAAACTGATTGCACAGCATCGGCCATATCTTTTTCACGATTGATGCCAGGGAAGTAAATAATTTTGATATTCATAATTTTTTATAGACGTTATAGGGCATGAATTCCACCATCTTTTTTATTGACATAACTTTTTATATTGTGATATTAGAGAGGTAACAAAGGATTTTAAAATGTTGAGCAAATTAAAGAATAAATTACAGCGTGCATTTACGAGACAAAATGCCACAGAAATCGGATTATTGTCGGCAGGTTTATTATGCGCCGCTGCTTTGGTGGCGACATTCTCTAAGCCAGATTTACGCATTGAAATTCCTCTGTTGGCTTTTTATACTTCTGCTAGTTTGATTGGGGCTTCTATCTTGTCTAATTTTGGAAGAGTTCAAAGAGGTGCTGTCGTTGAAGGGAACGAACAATCACAGGTGCGAGATTGTCTTATTGGTGCTACGGCAGGATTAGGCACGGCGCTAATAGTGACGGCACCGTTTCTTTAAATCTAAATTTATTACGTGTTCATTTAATGTGAAAACAAATTGCAGCTATGGGACTTGGCTGCTATAGATGAAATATGAACACAGCACGCCGTAAAAAGATTTATGAAGGTAAGGCCAAAATCATTTATGAGGGGCCAGAACCTAACACAATTATCACTTATTTCAAGGATGATGCCACCGCTGGAAACGGCGCTAAAAAAGGCAATATTGCGGGTAAAGGGGTTTTAAATAACCGTATTTCTTCGCATATCATGACAAAATTAGAAGGTGTGGGTATTTCGACACATTTTCTTCGTTCGTTAAATATGCGTGAGCAGCTTAACCGCCAAGTTGAAATTATCCCTGTCGAAGTGGTTGTTCGAACGATTGCTGCGGGCTCGATCAGTAAGCGTTTAGGTATCAAAGAAGGTACAGTGTTGCCACGTCCAATTATTGAATTTTACTACAAGTCAGATGAGTTGAATGATCCGATGATTAATGACGATCATATTACGGCTTTTGGTTGGGCTGATCCTTTCGAGTTAGAAGAAATGATGGGTATGGCCTATCGTACGAATGATTTCTTATCAGGTTTGTTTTCAGGGATTGGTATTACACTTGTTGACTTTAAACTAGAATTTGGCCGTATTATCGGCGAATATGGCGAGATATATATTGTTCTGGCAGATGAAATATCCCCTGATAATTGTAGACTGTGGGATTCAAAATCTGGCGATAAGATGGATAAAGATCGTTTCCGCCAAGATTTAGATAATATCATTGAAGGCTATCAAGAAGTAGCACGTCGTTTGGGTTTGGTGCCTGAAGGCTTAATCGGTGAGGGTGGCTTTAATGAAAAGCTAGCCGCCAGCCTTGATGAAATTGAAAATGAATTGGCGCGTCATAGAAAAATGCGGGCGATTAATAAACCAAAGCCTACGACAAAGGGGTAAATGATGAAAGCATTTGTAACAGTAAAACTTAAAAACGGTGTCCTTGACCCTCAAGGTAAGGCCATTGCCCATACATTGAATGATATTGGTTTTCCTGAAGTGCTAGCGGCCAATCAAGGTAAAGTAATTGAACTTGATCTCAAGGAGGGTACGCCAGAATCCAAGATCAAAGAAATGTGCGATAAACTTCTCGCTAATCCAGTGATTGAGAGTTACCAGATCGAGGTTAAATCAGCGTGAAGCAAACGGTTTTCCATCAAAAGCATTTAGATTTAGGCGCTAAGATGGGGGAGTTTGCGGGTTATGATATGCCGCTTTATTACGATAAAGGCGTGTTGGCGGAACATCTACATGTCAGAGAAAAAGCAGGGCTTTTTGATGTGTCTCATATGGGAATCGTTAGCTTCAAAGGTGCTGGCGTTCTTAACTTCATTGAAAAATTAACACCGTCTTCATATAGAAAACTGGCTGAGTGGGGCTGTAAATATTCTGTGCTGACTAATGAGCAGGGCGGCATTATCGATGATCTTATTTTTACCAATATGGGTGAGAGCGGCTATTTAGCGGTTATCAATGCAGGCTGTAAAGACAAAGATATTACTTGGTTTAAACAACATTTACCTGATGATGTTGAAATGCGTGTGCATGATGATCGTGCTTTACTTGCCCTTCAAGGTCCACACGCAGAAACAGTTCTATCAAAAATATTAAATATTCCGTTAAATGATATGGCGTATATGAGTGCGAAAGCGCATGTAAATGATCGTTTTGGTGTGCTGCTTATATCACGCCTTGGTTACACAGGGGAAGACGGCTTTGAAATATCTGTGCCGAATGAAAAAGCGCTAAATCTTTGGGATAGTCTTGTCGCCGAAGATGCCGTTGAGCCGATTGGTTTGGCTGCAAGAGATTCTTTGCGCCTAGAGATGGGATATCCGCTTTATGGCCATGACCTTGATGATACAACATCACCGATTGAGGCTGGTTTAAGCTGGGTTGTTTCAAAAAATAATGAAGATTGTTTTGGCGCAACGCGAATCCAAAGAGAAAAAGCTGATGGTGTCACTCGTAAGCGTATAGGCTTGAAGTTACTTGATAAGGGCATTGCCAGAGAAGGCACGGAACTTTATTCTGTGACTGGAGAGAAAATCGGTGTCATGACAAGTGGTGGACATAGCCCCATATTAAGTGAAGCGGTGGGTATGGGTTATGTAGAGACATCGTTTTCGGCTGTTGATACTGAAATTATAGCACAAGTGCGTGGCAGAAATTTAAGGGCAGTGGTTGTGCCATTGCCGTTTTTAGAAGCGAAAACAAAAAAATAGGAGTGAATGATGAGCGCATTAAAATATACAAAAGACCATGAAGTATTGAAAGTTGACGGGGACACGGCTTGGGTTGGTATTACTGAATACGCACAAGATGCGCTGGGTGATCTTGTTTTTATTGAATTGCCAGAAGTAGGCCGCCAAGTTTCAAAAGGGGATTATTTTGCTGTTGTTGAATCGGTGAAAGCAGCCTCTGAAATTTACACCCCTGTGGCAGGTGAAATCATTGAGGTGAACACAGCCTTAGAAAGTGATTATGATTTAATTAAACAACCAATTGATAAGGGTTGGGTTATTAAAATTAAAATTACTGATACAGCTGTTTTGAATGAGCTGATGGATCAAGCAGCCTATGATGCGTATTTAAAACAGGTCGCTTAATGCTGCAAAAACTAACGGATCATTTAACAAAGCGTAAATGGCGTAAACTCGCTGGAAAGGCGAGGCAGGGTGAGCGTTTGGCGGGGTTTTTCCATGAAAATTATATCTATAATGTAGATGGACAAGATTGTCTTTTTCGCTTTGTACTTCCTAATGCAGCACAAATGAATCCTGTCGCATTTGATGAAGTTGATGTATTAGGCGTGTTAACGCAAATGAATGTGCCGTGCCCGAAGTTAATTTACAAAGCACCCGATAAAAGCTTTTATGTGGAAGAGGCCATCCATGGACAAACTATGGAGATGAAATATCCTCCGGGCGATCATGTGCCTGAGATATTTTTTGACCAGTTGATTGAAGTTTATCAAAAAATTTGTCAATTAGACACTCAACCTTTCATGCCTTTCTTAAAGAGTGGTTGGCCAAAACAAGGCACACCGTATGAGTTTTTTTTAGCGTTGTCAGATCAAAACAACGCTGTTTATAAAGAAAGTTATCTGAAGAATCCTAAAGCTTTTGGGTTTCTTGGTTTTGGCGAAGAGCCTTATAAAAATCTGCGTGAAAAAGCTAAGAGTCTTGGACTACGGCCTTTATGTTTTATGCATGGGGACTTTCACCGAGGTAATATTATTGAAAACGCCAAAGGCGAAATAATTCCTATTGATTGGGAATTATCAATGTATGGCGATCTGATGTATTGCTTTTCTCGCAATATCCATATTGGCCGTTTTTATGAGAATGAAAGCCAGATGTTCTGTCAAAAATTCAAAGAGAAAATGCCTGCGGCATTTACACAAGGCTTTGAAGAAGATTTTCAGTTCTATCTGACGTATGAAGCACTACGCTCTGTCATTACTGATACAATCCGTTTCCCTGAAGTGATTAAAGAAGGACGTTTCTCCGCCAAAAAAGAAGCAGAGCTTTGTTTATATTATGCGGATAATCTGGCTAGGATTGCACCTGTTCTTGGTACAAAAGTTTTAAATGCATCAGAAGCCCTACAAAAATTCCAAGAATGGGGTCATTCGAATGTTTAAGAATATCACTAATGTTTTACAAAAACATAAATGGCGTAAGCTCGCTGAAAAAGCTCTGGAAAAAAAGACACTAACGGGATTTTATAATCACAATTACAAACTTTATGATGGCGATACACCATATTTGTTCCGATTTCCTATCAAAGATGCGCCACGTATGGATCCACGGGCTTTTGAAGAGCAAGATGTTTTGAAACTCCTTTCTGGTCAATCTATTTCTGTGCCTAAACTGATATGTGATGATCTAGAAAAAGGCTTTTATGTTGAGGCATTCATTGACGGATTTACATTGGATAATCGTTATCCACCAGGCAAAAAAATTCCTGAAAAATATTTAGATCAAATTGCACAATTTTACTATGACACTACACAGCTGGAAACTGGTGCCTTTAAGGGGATTATTGATAAGGCGTGGCCTACAAGTGGTTCTAATGCACTGTTTTTTGAAGCCGTTTGTGCTTTTTCAGAAAAAGTGTTTGAGCGAAGCCGAAAAACACATGGTAAATATTATGATTTTCTGGGTCTTGGTGATGATCCATATGCTGTTTTGAAAGAAAAAGCTAAAGATTTGGCAGAGCGGCCTTGGTGTTTTATGCATGCTGATTTGCACCGTGGGAATATTATGGTAGATCACCAAGATAAGCTTTGGTTTATAGATTGGGAGTTAGGCCTTTACGGTGATATACTGCTATGTATTGCTGCACATCTGCATCGCACCCGCTATTTTGAGGCGGAAAGAGAAATGTTGATCGACAAAATCAAGCAGCAATTACCACGAGATTTTTTAATCAATTTTGACCAAGATTTAGATTTTTATTTAACTTTTGAAGCAATGAAATCTGTCATTACAGATACAGTGCGTTTTCCGCAAGCGTTTAAGGAAGAAAAGTTCTCAACTAAAAGAGAAGCTGAATATTGTCTTTATTACTCAGATAATCTTAATCGCATTGCACCATTATTAGGATGCAAAACAGCCACACCAAGTGATGCGCTCCATTGGTTCCAAGAATGGGGATAAATCCCTTAAAAGGCTAGCGTTTTAGGCTGTAGATATTACATTAAACCTATGCGCTATTTACCACTTTCAGATACAAACCGCCAAGAAATGCTCCAAGCCATTGGCGTAAAATCCGTTAAAGACCTTTTTAAAGATGTGCCAGCACAAGCTTTTGTGGATGAGCTTGTTAATTTGCCTAATCAAAAATCTGAGCTTGAAGTTGAGCGGATTATGGCGGGTTACGCTAATCAAAACCGTGCGGCGGGTGATGGGCCATTTTTTCTAGGGGCGGGGTGTTATAATCATCATGTACCCGCCAGTGTTGATTATATTATTCAGCGTTCTGAATTTTTAACAGCCTATACACCATATCAACCAGAAATTGCCCAAGGCACATTACAGGTTATCTTTGAATTTCAATCAATGATAGCGGCGCTGACAGGTCAAGACATTGCCAATGCGTCTATGTATGATGGTGCCACTTCAACCACCGAAGCCGCATTGATGGCGCAGCGTGTGACACGTCGTCGCCATATTAAGCTACATGGCGCGCTACACCCTGATTACAAAGAAGTGCTTGAAAGCTATATGCGCAATTTTGGCGATGTTGATATCGCTGAAGGTGTGCCAACAGAGCAAGATGCTTGTGTGATTGTACAGGTCCCTGATTTTTACGGCAATATCCATACGCTAGAAAGCCTGCGGAAACAATGTGATGAAACAGGTGCTTTATTGATTATTGTGGTAACAGAGATTGTCTCGCTTGGTTTGCTGCCTGCACCAAAGATTGCTGATGTCGTTTGCGGTGAAGCGCAAAGTATTGGCAATGCCATGAATTATGGTGGTCCGCATTTAGGGTTCTTTGCCGCCAAGGAAAAATATCTACGCCAGTTACCAGGACGACTATGTGGTGAGACCGTTGATGCTGATGGGAAGCGTGGCTTTGTTTTAACGTTAAACACCAGAGAGCAGCATATTCGTCGTGAGAAAGCGACCTCAAATATTTGTACAAACCAAGGATTATGTGCGTTGGCTTTTACAGTGCATATGGCGTTACTTGGCGAGGAAGGGTTTAAACGCCTAGCACGGATTAACCATGCCAAAGCCTGTGAGTTGGCGGATGCATTAGAAAAAGTAAAAGGTGTTAAGCTGCTCAACAAGACATTCTTTAATGAGCTGACGATTGAACTGCCTAAACCTGCGCAAGGTATTGTTGAGGCACTCGTTGATGAAAATGTCATCGCTGGCTATGCCGTGGCTAATAAGCTTATTCTGGCGGTAACAGAAATGACCACAACAGCTGATATCGAGCATTTGATACAAAGTTTGGAGGCTGTATTATGATGGACGCAATCGGCAGCCAACGTGCTCTAAACTATGATGTGAAGCTATTGTGGGAATATCCTCAGGCCGATGCTCCTGCTGTTGATTTTGAAGAACCTTCATCGTTCAAGAATCGCACAGGACAATCAGTCCGTGAGACGATTGGCTTGGCGCAGCTTAAAGAGCCAACGGTGGTACGTCATTTTGTGCGCTTATCAACCAAGAATTACGGCATTGATAATGGTTTCTTTCCTTTGGGGTCGTGCACAATGAAGCACAATCCGAGGTTGAATGAAAAGACGGCACGTATGGCTGGCTTTGCGCATATCCATCCAGAGCAACCTGTTGAAACAGTACAAGGTGCTTTGGCGCTCATGTATGATCTGCAAAAAACACTGGGAGAAGTAACAGGCTTGCCTGCAGTATCCCTTGCGCCTGCTGCTGGAGCACATGGCGAGCTTGCAGGTATGATGGTGATACGTCGTGCCCATGAGGCTGCGGGTAATACACATAAAACAGTTGTATTGTGTCCTGACTCGGCACATGGCACAAATCCAGCGACGGCTGTTACATGTGGGTATACAGTGCGTACGATTGACACAAAAGGCACTGGGCGCCTGACCGTTGAGGCATTTAAAGAAGCTCTAGGGGACGGTAAAGATGTCGCAGGGATGATGGTCACAAATCCGAATACCTGCGGTTTGTTTGAGCGTGAAATTTTAGAGATTGTTGATCTGCTACATAAAGCAGGCGGATATTTTTATTGCGATGGGGCGAACTTTAACGCACTTGTTGGCTCGATCCGCCCCGGTGATTTCGGCGTAGATGTGATGCATCTAAACCTTCATAAAACATTCTCGACCCCTCATGGTGGCGGTGGCCCAGGGTGTGGTCCGATATGTGTGACAAATGAGCTGGCCGCTTTTTTACCTGTGCCGCATGTTGTTAAGCAAGATGATGAAACCTATGCACTGGAGCGTCATCGAGATACGAGCCTTGGCCGCATGAAGGGCTTTCATGGTCAGTTTGGGATGGTCGTGCGGGCGATGACCTATATTCTAAGCCATGGGGCTGACGGGCTTAAACAAGTCTCTCAAGATGCTGTTTTGAGTGCAAACTATATCCTTTCGCAACTTAAGAGCTTGTACCATGTCCCCTATGAAGGGCCATGCATGCATGAATGTTTACTGACTGATAAGCGTCAAAAGGAAAAAGGTGTGACAACGCTCGATATTGCTAAAGGTTTAGTAGAGTACGGTATTCACCCAATGACAGTCTATTTCCCTCTAACAGCTTCAGGTGCAATGCTTATTGAGCCTACAGAGACAGAAAGCAAAGAAGAAATTGACCGTTTTATCGCTATCATGAAAATGTTTGCACAGAAGGTCGAGGCAGGGGATACGGATATATTCCATGAATGGCCAGTCTCTGCTCCTCGTCGCCGTTTAGATGAAGTCAAGGCGGCTAGAGAACCTAAGTTGAAATACGCTAAATAATATTTGCATAAGATCTGTCTTGTCGTTAAACATGAAAGAAAAAAGGACAGGGTATGTTTTTCAAAGTTTATACAGGTATTGGTAAAGTGGGCAAGCGAGATACGCTTGTTGCTCATTTTGTAACAAGTAAGGGGCAAAAAATTAAAAGAGATATAGACGCTCTGTCAAACATGGCTTGTAACCCGCCGTCTCATTACAAACCATGTGGACGTGACGGCGAACTAGTTCTTAAGGCTATCTTAGATATTGAGAAAAGATCGCCGAAATAACTAAACGCTGAATTGTTCTTTGATGATACGTTCTTCAAGAGAATGATCTGGGTCAAAAAGCAGTGCATGACCTATTGTTTTGTCCATGGTGATGGTGACGGTTTTAATATCACGTAATTCAGTATAATCTGCCACTGCCGAGACAGGACGCTTTTCAGCATCAATTGCTTCAATCTTGATTGTGCTATCTGAGGGTAATAACGCACCACGCCAGCGTCTTGGACGAAAAGCACTAATAGGTGTTAGGGCTAAAATATTTGCGCGAAGCGGAATAATAGGGCCATGTGCTGATAAATTATAGGCTGTAGAACCAGCAGGCGTTGCAACCAATACACCATCGCAAACAAGCTCGTCTAGTTGTTCTTGATCATCAATGGATATTTTGAGTTTCGCTGTTTGACGAGATTCCCGTAAGAGCGATACTTCGTTATAGGCGTGTGCTGTTATGCTTTCACCCATAATTGAAGTGGCGGTCATTTTAAGTGGATTGAGCTCTACACGCTTAGTATTGTTGATCCGCTCAATGAGGTCTATTTTCGTGTCTCTTGGGTTCAATAGAAAACCAACTGAGCCGTAATTTATTCCAAAAAATGAAGCACTTACCTGTGGGTATTTATGTAGGGTTTCAAGTAAGAAACCATCACCGCCAAGCGTCACGACTGTGTCAGCTTCTTCAGGTTTTACATGGCCATATTTTTCTTTAAGTGCAATGACTGCTTCAAAGGCCTCTTCATTATCACTGGCTAGGAAACACAGTTTCATTCGGCTGCTTCCTCGCCTTTACCGCCATTTTTAACGGACCATGCAACAGGGTCATGCAAGAATGCTTCTACATCGGCCAATGTCTGTGTATCAAAATAGTTATTCTGTTTGGCTGTCTCTAGTGCTGACCACCAATTCGTTAAAGCATGTACTTCGATGCCGAGATTTTTCATGTTTTGCTCTGGGATGTCTGAAATACCGTATTGGAACAGAACGAACAGATCGTTAATGATACCGCCAGCTTGGCGAATGGCTTCAATGAAAATGCCGCTTGATTGACCGTAATTCTGGAGGTCTTCAATTAATACTGTGCGTTGACCTTCTTCGAAAACGCCTTCAATCTGGCTTAGGCGCCCAACACCTTTAGGTTTTTTACGGATATAAGTCATCGGTAAATCAAGTAACTGCGAAAGAAACGCAGCATAAGGAATGCCAGCGGTCTCACCGCCCGCTAAAACATCAATATTATCTAGGCCGATATTACTTTTAAGAAGATCTGCACCATGCTGCATTAATATCTTACGTTCTTTAGGGAAAGAGATCAGGCGGCGGCAGTCTATATATACAGGACCGACACGGCCAGAGGTATAGGTAAAGGGTTGTTGGGTATTGAACAAAATAGATTTTGTTTCAATTAAGATTTTGGCTGTTTCAGCAGCAATATTATCTGGCGCTAAGCTCATATATTGTTCCTTGTCTCTTCTTTAATACTGCACAGACATAATACGTGCAAGAGAATGAATAGCCTTTTTCTCTATTGAGAGTTTCTGGCCTCTATCAATCACAAGGATATGATGTGTGTCTTGTTCTATGAAAACACCAATAATGATTTCATCAGCAGCACTTTGAATAACGATACGGTCATTTTTACGAATTGGGGCAGAGTCGGAAATTAATAACACATCGCCTTTTTGAAAGAGTGGGGTGTAGGCATCTGTATCGATATGGAGTTCTGTGGTCGTCTCTACAGGTGTTGTTTCTATATAAGTGATAAATTCAGTGATTTGCAGATTTGTGACTGTAAGAATTTTAGCAAGACTTTCTGTCGATGGCCAACGTGGTTTACCCTCTGCGCTTTGACGTTTACTTTTATTGAATGATGTAGGGTCAAGGCCAGCAAGTTTTGCCAAACCCGATGTCGAGTGCCCTTTTGTGGCTGCAAGTCTGTCTATGGCTTCCCAAATATCTTCATGTGTGAACATAAGAATACTTTCCCATGATTCAGGGGTTTTTGTATAGAAATTAAAATTATTTTCACAAATAGGAAAATATTCTTAAAATAACGCTTGACATGAGAACAAATATAGATCATAAATAAGAACATAAACAGAACAAATGCGTCTAAAGCACATTTCAAGGGTAATATGACACGAGAAGATAACAGTAAGAAACCGACCGCTTCAGCAAGCTATGGTGAACCATTTGATAGTATGGAGCAATTATGGTTCTGGTTCATTGCGGCCAATGAAGCAAAGAATTCTGGGGCGCGTTATACAGCGGGTATGGCGGCTAAACAAAGACCATGTGAGCCAGCCGATGTCTTGGCGGTGATGGATCGTTTGTTCCGTAATCGTTTTTTAACAATACAGCATCTACGGGTCTTAAAATTTTATGGAGTAAGGGGCTATGCACCAGATAAGCATTATTATAAAGAACGTCGTGCGTATTTTTTGTGGAAAGAGGCTTTGGCAAAACTACGCACGCCTATGGAACGAAAGGGTATGGTGCGTGAGATACCTATTCACCTTCGTTCTTCACACAACATTATTCATCTAAACCAATCTCATTATCAACATCAATCAGAGGGAGTACATTGATATGGCTGGCATAACATCAGAACTTTATAAGGCAATGAATAAAACAAGCAACACATCACGTTGCTGGGTGGCGTTCACAGGTCAAACGGAAATTAGCTTTTTGAAAGGCTTAAAAAAAGGCTTTAGACATTGTTTTGCGATTATCCATGATGGCGAACGGTGGCTTAGTATTGATCCGCTTTCGAACCATATGGAAGTATTGGTACATAATGTGCCGGGTGATTTTGATTTACCGAAATGGTTAGCGGATCGTGGTTATAAAATGGTTGAAGCCCGCATTGATCGCTCGAAGCGTTCTATTGCGCCTATATTGCCATTTACCTGTGTGGAAGCGATTAAACGTTTCTTAGGCATCCATG
>MDSV01067241.1_pt1 | contig 13960 bp, 10 predicted proteins | sample 810851 | NCBI WGS metagenome assembly MDSV01 (sample SAMN05326640, study PRJNA326480) | marine metagenome | isolation source: seawater | place: Atlantic Ocean: North East | collected 2012 | reverse complement strand
CTATTTGGAGTGCTACGCAGCCCACAAAACGCATATGGCGTGATTTTGATGTTGATTGTTGTATGATCGAGCAGTCTCGTCAAGACTCGATCTGTATCAAAACCCACAGCGGCGCAGTCAGAATCTCGGCGACGATTTCGGAGTTCTCCGAAATTTTGCCAAGAAATCTAAACGCGTATGGGTAAACAGGTACGTCACGAACAGGAACAGCACCCTCGTGAGGGGTATTGCTGCTTGGGTCTCAGACTAAATATCCATACGGGAGGTTCAAAAACTGCAGCAAATCTGAAATGGAGAGCGGCAAAAGCGCGCGGCGATCATTACAACGAAAAGACGTTGAGCCGGCCGATCAGTTCCCCGGGCGCGTTCTTCCAACCGCCCTCTCCCCGCGATCGCGCTCGTTGGTCGTTCGGACCGATCGGAGTGAGCCTCCGCGCCTCGCGAAACCGAGTGCGGCGCGCGTGTTGTACGACGCGGGGCCCCGCGTTCGTGAGAAACCCTGCATTTTCGTCAGATTGGACGGAATCCCCGACGTCCTGCTGCGCGCCAGGGCGTTAGCGCAAGATGACGGAACGTACCATGATCCTCGCGACCATGAGCGACTCGGACGACGACGTGCCCTTGGGGCAGCGCATGCCCGAGCTCGTCAAGAAGATGGCGCCTAAGCGCGACGACTCGGACTCGGACGACGACTTGCCGCTCGGCGCGCGGATGCAGAGCAAGCCCAAGCCCAAGCCCAAGCCCTCGGCGTCGAAGCCCAAGCCCAAGAAGCGCAAGGTGGAGAGCGACAGCGACGACGAGCCCATCGGGAGCTTGATTAAGAAGAGCGGTGGGTCGAAGCCGAAGCCCTCGAAGCCCCGCTCGTCGGTCGCGCGCAAGAAGGCCAAGACGGGATCTCGCACGGCTTCGACCAAGGGAAAGAAATTATGGAAGACGCTCGAGCACAACGGCGTGGTTTTCCCTCCCCCGTACGAGCCCCACGGCGTGCCTTTGACGTACGACGGCGTGGACGTTACGTTATTGCCGCACGAAGAAGAGGTGGCGTCGTTCTTCGCGGTGATGAAGGACACGGATTACGCGCAGAAGGAGGTTTTCGTGAAGAACTTTTTCGAGGGCTTCAAGCGCGTGCTCAAGAACGGCCCGAACAAGCACATCAAGGAGTTCAAGAAGTGCGACTTCACCAAGATGTACATGCACCACCTTGAAGAGCGGGAGAAGAAAAAGAACATCACCAACGAGGAGAAGAAGGCGGCGAAGGCGGAGAAGGACGCGCTTGAGGAGAAGTACACGTGGGCGGTGATCGACGGCCGCCGCGAGAAGGTTGGCAACTACCGCGTCGAGCCCCCCGGTTTGTTCCGCGGGCGCGGCGAGCACCCCAAGATGGGCCGGGTGAAGAAGCGCATCATGCCCGAGGACATCATCATCAACATCGGCAAGGGCGCGCCCGTACCCCCGCCCCTGCCGGGGCACAAGTGGAAGGATGTGATCCACAACGACGAGGTCACGTGGCTGTGCGGCTGGAACGACACCATCAACACCAAGGACTGGAAGTACGTGCAGTTCGGCGCGACGTCCTCCATCAAAGCCGAGAGCGACATCAACAAGTACGAGAAAGCGCGCAAGCTCAAGACGGCGGTGGACGCGATCCGCCGCGACTACTTCAAGAAGATGAAGTCCGGCACCGTTCTCGAGCAGCAGCTCGCGGTCACCACCTACCTCGTGGACAAGCTCGCGCTGCGCGCGGGCGGGGAGAAGGACGAGGACCTCGCCGACACCGTCGGCGTGTGCACGCTGCGCGCCGGGCACCTGGATTTCCTCCCCCCGAACACGCTCAAGCTGGATTTCCTGGGTAAGGACTCCATCCGCTACCTGCAGGAGCACGAGGTGGACCCGCTGGTGTACAACGCGCTGCAGAAGTTCTGCAAGGGCAAGTCCCCGGAGAGCGACATCTTCGACCAGATCGACCCGGGCAAGGTGAACAAGCACCTGCAAAGCCTGATGCCGGGGCTCACCATCAAGGTGTTCCGCACCTACAACGCGTCGTACACGCTGAACAAGCTGCTCAAGGAGACGACGCCGACGGAGAAACACACGACGGTGGCGGCGAAGAAGGCGGCGTACGACGTGGCGAACAAGGAAGTGGCGGTGTTGTGCAACCACCAGAAGGGCGTGAGCAAGGCGCACGACGCGCAGATGGAGAAGCTACAGGAGAAGAAGAAGGCGATGGAGAAGGAGATCTCGGCGTTGCGCAAGGAGAAGAACGACAAGAACAAGAAGAAGATCGCGACGCTGCGGGAGCGGCACGCGAAGCTCGAGCTGCAGATGAAGGTCAAGGACGAGCTCAAGACGGTGTCCCTCGGGACGTCCAAGATCAACTACCTCGATCCGCGCATCACCGTCGCGTGGTGCAAGCTACACGAAGTGCCTCCGCCGACCGTTTACACCAGAGCGCTCGTCGAGAAGTTCAACTGGGCGATGGAGGTAGAGCCGACGTTTGACTTTTAATCGCGACGCGTAACCGGAGAGAGGGGAGAGCGACAGCAAAACGCGACGAAAAACGAAATATCACTTCGAGAGCGGTCTGTATGTGATACCACGCGCGCGTCGACCGAACGCGTCGCGCGTCGCGCGCGCGGGGAGGCGACGGTACGCCGTCGTCGTCGGGATCGCGCCTTCGAAACTCGAAGTCGGCGCGACCCGTCACTCCCCTCCCCGCGCGCGCGCGCGCGAAACGCGGCTCGTCTCTCCTTCTCTCTACGCCTTCTCGGGCGCCGGCAGGGTCTTCGCGCGCATCTCCGGGGGGATGCGCAGCGCATCCGCGAACGCGGACCCGGGCGCGCCCTTCCCCGCGCTCTCGATCCGCCTGAAGATCTGCACCAGCTCGGCGGCGTGCACGGCGCCCGACACGACAACCTTCCCCCCGACGACAAAGTTGGGGATGGAGTGGATGCCCATCTCCTGGAGCATCTCCTGCGCGTCGCCAATCTCCTCCAGTCCCTCGTCGGAAGCCAGGAACCGCATGGCCTCGTCGCGGTCCACGCCCGCCGTGGCGGCGGCGTCGCACAGCATATCCGCGTCGTTCAGCTTCTTGCCGTCCACGAAGTGTCTGTGGTTCAGATCGTTGTACACCGCCTCCGCCACCTCGCAGCCTCGGTTCTTCGTGATCCACTGGATGAGCCGATGGCTCTTCAGGGTCGAGCTGGCGAGCCGGTCCAGATTGAACTTCTCGATCCCCACCTCCTGCCCGCGCTCCTTCAGCCTATGCCTGTGCTTCTGCGCCGCGAACGCGGCTTTGCCTCCCCACTTGCGCTCCAGACGCGCGCGGTTGGTCTCGGAGAAGCGCTCGTCCGTGTCGTACGACGGTTCCAGAAAAAATGGCACCCGCAGCACGGAGAACCGCACCGGGTTGGTCGCGTCCATCGGGTCGGTCATCACCTCGTTCATCGCGTTCTGGAGGTGGCGTTTCCCGATGAACCCGTTGGGTCACATGGTGTCGCTGATGAGCTCCACGGTCACCAGCTGGTGCTGGCGCGCGGGAGCCGACGCCCGTGAGCTGGACCGGCGCCCGCGCGGCGCCGGCCCGTCGGTCACGAGAACCGACGAAGCCGGGTGAGGGGCGCGGGATAGGTGTCGCGCGGGGTCGCGCGTCGCCGCGGTCGCGCGCGCCAGGAGCGCGCCGACCGCAGTCGAGGCGCGCCGCATCGTTGTCTAAGGGGGCTAGCTGGGCGCTCCGCGCTTAGCTTACTTCTTCTCCACGGGCAGGTCCACGTTCAGATGAGTGTGTCCGGGTGGAAGCGCGAAGCCATCCACAGCCTTATTTTATGTGTCGGAAGAGAGGGAAGAGGGTCAGCGTCGGGGTCGGGCTCGGGGTTCGGGGGTCGGGGTTCGGGGGTCGGGGTTCGGAACAGAAGGATGCGTCAAGAAAGAAAGCCCGCGCGATGGATTGAGGGATGGCGACGCGCGCGTGGAGACGGCGGATGGGAGGCACACGACGCACCTCCGAAAACCGCACCACCACTTTGTCGGGGGTGATCTGCGCTCCGTCCACCGCGGTGACCGCTCTGATTATCGCCGCGGCGACTTCCTTGCGTATTTCAGGCGTCCGGCACGCTTTCGGCAGCCAAGCGACGTGGATGAAGGGCATGAAGGACGTGCGCGGTGGTGTTGTGCTCTCATCATCGTTTGTTGGGGTTTTTTGTCCCGACACGACGCTGACTCGGCTGGCGCCGATAATCCCGACTTCGAGTCGACTGCTGACTGCTCGTCACGACAATGTCCGCCGCAACTCGGCTAAAACTTTCTGCGGCCGACACATTTTCGCGCGCCGCCGCGATATCGCGCCGGCCGACGGAGACCGACGAGTCTCGCGCGAGCGTTCGGCAAGAGGGCGGTTCTATTCCCGGCGCCTTTGCCGACGGACGGCGCAGGATGAAGGTGAAGACCATCTCCCGCATTGAGGAAGACATGACGCGCGAGTGTCGGTCTGACATCCTGAAGGTTCATCGCAACTTGGACCCCGCCCTGCATCCTATGCATCGCGCGAAGGAATACAAGCGAGCGTTGAACGCCACCAAGTTGGACAAGGTGTTCGCGAAACCCTTCATCGGCGCGCTGGAGGGCCACAGCGACGGCGTGATGTGCCTGGCGAAATCCCCCACGCAGCTCTCCGTCGCCGCGTCCGGGGCGGCGGACGGCGAGATTCGGCTGTGGGACGTGCCCTCGCGGAGGGCGCTCCGACTGCTGATGGGCCACCAGGGCGCGGTGCGCGGCATCTCCGTCACGCACGACGGCAAGCGGTGCGTGTCATGCGGCGATGACGCCACGGTACGCGTCTGGCGCATGCCCCAGGCGGGCCTGGGCGAGATGTTCTCCTCGGGGGGTGCGGCGGTGCCCACCAAGGAGGCGACGCTGGTGTGCCACTCCAAATCCGGCGGCGGGTTCCGAGACGTGGATTGCCACTGGGCCAGGGACGCGCACGCGACCGCCGGGAGCGCGGTGGAGCTGTGGAACGCCGAGCGCTCCGAGCCCACGGACACGTTCAGCTGGGGCGTCGACACCGTGCTGAGCGTGCGTTTCAACCCGGTCGAGCCCGACGTCTTCGCGTCGTGCGGCTCGGACCGATCCATCGCGCTGTACGACGTGCGCACGCAGACGCCGATTCGGAAACTGGTGATGCAGAACAAATGCACAAAGCTCGCGTGGAACCCGATGGAGGCGTTCAACTTCACGGTCGCCAACGAGGACACGAACCTGTACTCGTACGACATGCGGAAGCTCACCGTGGCCACCTGCGTGCACCGGGACTTCGTCAGCGCCGTGCTGGACGTGGACTACTCGCCCACCGGGCGCGAGTTCGTCGCCGGGTCGTACGACCGCACCGTGCGCATCTTCGATTACAACGGCGGGCACTCCCGGGACGTGTACCACGCGAAGCGCATGCAGAGGGTGTTCTGCACGCGCTTCTCCATGGACGGGACGTACGTGCTGACGGGCTCGGACGACATGAACGTGCGGTGCTGGAAAGCCGAGGCCTCGGCGCAGCTCGGGACGCTGCTGCCGCGCGAGAAGCGGAAGAAACAGTACCAAGCCGCGCTGAAGGATAGGTTCAAGCACATGCCGGAGATCAAGCGCATAGCGCGCAATCACCACGTGCCCAAGGCGATCCACAAGGCGCAGAAGCTGCGCCGCGTGATGACGGACAGCGAGACGAGAAAGAAGAAGCGTCGCGTCGAGCACAGCGCGCCGGGCGCGGAGAAGAAGGAGTTCAAGCCTGCGAGGAAGGAGAGAGTGGTCGCCGAGATCGAGTAGTAGTTCGTTTTCGACGCGTACCTGACGCACATGTATCATCATGTAAAAGCCACACGTACCATGTAAATCCCACGGCGAGAAGAGTCCTCCGCCAACCCACGAAGCCCTCTCGTCTGGCGTCAGCCTCGTTTCAGGTTATCGAGTCGCGCCTGTAGGTCGTCGTCTATGCCCGAGCTCCCCCCCGCGCCCTCCGTGCCCTCCGCGACGAGCACGGGCGCCGCCTCCTCGCGCGGCGCCGCGACGGGCGCCACCTTCGCGGCGGTGCGCGGCGCGTCCACGAGCGCGGCGTCCATTCCCACCCCAAGCTCATCCAGCACCTGCGCGACGAGCTCCTCGGACTCCTCCTCCTCGCCGTCCGCGGCCATCGCGTCGTCGATGGCGTCACCCATCACCTCCGTGGTGTTCTCCATTTTTTCGTTCTCCCTCTCGAACTCGCGCATGATGTTGTTCAGGCTCGGCAGGTTCAGCTGCTTGTTCATCGACGACATCGCCCTCGTCACGCCGCGCATCGCGTCCGCCATGGCCTGCGTGGACTTGAGCGTCTGCATCCGCAGGCTCACGCCCTGCAGCTGAGACTTGAGCCCGTAGAATTTGGTGATGGAGTGCCTCGTGCGCACCAAGTCCTTGGCCATGATCTTCGTCGCGCCCAGCTGGCCGGCTTTCGCCATCTTCTTGATGTCCGTGACCAGCCGTTTCTCCTGGTTCTGCAGGTTGTTCCGCTCGCGGTCGAGCTCACGGATGGATTTATCGAGCATGCGCTTGTTCTCCCTGCGCAAGTGAGGGCGCGATGGAGGGGCGCGGTGGGAGCGTGTTCGGCGCGGTCAGACGCGTCGGGATCAGACCCAAAAAAAGTGCCACCTGGCGCAACTCGACCGGGACGCGGGTCCACGTGCGCACCTCAGCATCTCCGCCGGGGTCTTCTTCTTCCCGAAGAGGTTCCACATCTCCGTTGAACGTGGTGGTTGACGCGGCGCCGTTGGTTGGCGTCGCGCGTGCAGATCTGCCGACGAGAGGAACTACGTCCAAACGGCTTTGCAAAAATGAAGTTACAGAAACGACGGGTCGACGGCATATCGGCATTCACAATCTCATCATACTTAACTCACCACTCGCTCCTTCGCGCACCACTCCGGCCGCGCCCAGTTTCCGACGGAGACTGCTCCACGGGTGGGGAGGACCAACATGCCGCCGACCAAGAAGAAGGCCTCCCGGTCCTCCGCCTCCTCCGGCGCGAAAAAGCTTCGAGTGGTTCTTCACGTGCTCGTCGCGGTGATCGCAATCTGCTCCGCGTTCGTCGCTCGCTCGGGGGGGCCGCGGCTCTTCCTGTTTCGGGTTGCGCGCATCCCTTCGGTCCCTGACGCGGCGAATGCTATCTTCGTCGGCATCGCGGCGTACTGCGACCGAGAGCTGAACCACACGCTGACGGACTTGTTCCAGAAGGCGAAGCACCCAGAGCGAGTGTACGTGGGTTTGGTGAACCAGGAGCACAAGGCGGTTCGCGACGCGCCGGCGCTCTCGCGGTGGCGCGCGCACCCCAACGTGCGGCTGATGGAGTTCGATCCCGAGGAAAGCAAGGGCGCGGGCTGGGCGCGGTCCAACATCGCCTCGATGCACCGCGGCGAGGCGTACTACATGCAGCTCGACTCGCACCACCTGTTCGTGCGCAACTGGGACGCGGCGTGCGTGGACCTGCTCAAGCGCCTGCGGCGCAAGTCGCCCAAGCCCATCTTGACGAGCTACGTGAACAACTACCCCGAGAACGCCACGGACGTGTCGCAGCTCGTCAAGGAGCTGCCCTGGCGCATGACCGCCGGGCACTGGATGAAGCCGTTCACGGGCATCCGCCCCAAGAAGATCCAGTACCTCCCCGCGCCCATCGAGTCGCACATCATGAAGAGCGTCTCGCAACCCGACCCGCAGATCAGCGCGTTTTTTTCCGCGCACTTCGTCTTCGTCGCTGCGTCGTGGCTCGCCGAGGTGCCGTACGACCCCGAGATGTACTTCGACGGCGAGGAGGACTCGCTGGGCTTGCGGAGCTGGACCAGCGGGTACGACATGTACTACCCCACCACGCATCTGGTGTTCCACCGCTACGAGCGGCTCGACCAGACCAAGCATTGGGACGACCACCCGCAGGTGTTTCACGACATGACCATCAGCTCCACGCGGCGGTTGACGGCCATCATCGAGACCGGGGGAGGGCCGTTCGGGAGCGACGCGCTTGGGAAGTTCGGGCTTGGGAAGGCGCGCACGCTCGAGCAGTACCAGGACTTCACGGGGATCGACTACACGCGCATGTGGATCTCGACGCGTGCGCGCTACGGCGAGATCACCGCGCGGCGGCCGAGCAAGATGGTGCCGAAGCTCTGGGTCAGCAAGGAGGGCCACTTCCAGGCGAGCAAACACGAGTCGGGTTTCGAGGTGTGGGAGGAGTGGAAGCATAAAGGCGCCATTCTTGGGCCGGGCAAGGACGGGAAGCCCATGGAGGCGGTGGAAAGCATGATCGTCAGCAAGTGGAACGTGACGAAGAGGGACAGCGCGCCGCCTCTGCCCAACCTGCACATGGTGGATTCGACGCGAGGCATGGAGATGAACTTGACGCCGGAGGGGGCGTTTTACCGATTCGTCGCAGACGCGAACGCCACCGACGCCGAGTCTCCTCCCGTCGCGGGTAACTGGACCCTGATGGCTTACGGGTACTGGATGTGACGTGTTCATGTAGAGGTTTGTAGCTGTAGTTTGTGTTTCACCAGTAGAGAGTGTGCACGTGGCGTCGATATTCTGACGGTATCGCGCGCGCGCGCGTCGCGATGAACGGCGAGACCAAAGGCGGGGTTTCTTTGTTTCTTCTGATTGCTGATGAAAGCCTCATACACACTCTTCGACGCGGCGGTCAGCTCGCCGCGGGTTCCTCGCGCGTTCCCCGCGATGGCCGCGTCGCGCCCTACGGGCTCGTCGGCGCTGCAGTTCCGGGTCATGCGTCTTCCACGACCCACGCTCGAGATCGAGAGCTCCCTTTTGAAGTTCGCGCCCGAAGATCTGCTGGGAGCGTGTGTCCCCGTCGACGCGCTCCCGCGTCCGTCGTCCGAAGCCTTCGAGCGCCGGCTCGACGTGTTCGCCGCGGAGGACGCGAGCGGCGTGAGCGGCACGCTCGTGCTGCCCCAGAGCTTCGGCGTGGTCCACCTCGGGGAGACCTTCGCTTCTTACGTGAGCGTCTCCAACTCCTCGGATCGCGTCGCGAGGGACGTGGCGATCAAGGTGGTTTTGCAGACGAACAGGCGGCGCGTCGCGCTGTTCGACTGCGCCGCGGCGCCTCTGCCGGCGATTCAGCCCGGGTCGTCGTACGACTTCATCGTCGAGCACGATCTGAAGGAGCTCGGCGCGCACACGCTCGCGTGCACGGTGGAGTACGCGGAGGACGTCCCCGCGGGCGTTCCCGTGGATCGCCGGCGACACCCGCAGCACTTCAAGTTCGACGTCGCCAACCCGGTGGCGGTGCGCACGAAGACGCGTCCGGGTCGAGACGGCGCGACGTTCCTGGAAGCGTGCGTGGAGAACGCGACGAAACAAACGCTTCTTCTGAGCGCGGCGACGTTCGAGCCCGCGCCGAGGTTCACCTGCCACGCGGTCCTCCCGCCGAAGAGCGCGGGCGCCAACGGCTTCGCGATCCCCGACGGCGCCGACGCGGGGGGCGGCGTCGGCTTGCCGTCGCTCGCGGGGCGCGACCTCCGCGTGCTGGACGCGGCGGGGGGCTCCGCGCACTTCCTCTTCGAGCTCAGGGAGAAGCAGAGCGGCTGGAGGGGCGAGGCGGGCGCCGGGGACGCGGACGCGGCGACACCGCCCGACGCGCTGGGGAAGCTCGAGATTCGCTGGCGCGGGCGGATGGGCGAGACGGGCCGGTTGCAGACGCAACAGATCCTGGGCGCGCCGAAACCGGACGCGGCGGGCGACGTCGAGCTCACGCTCGACCCGGGGACGCGGCCGGAGACGGCGACGCTCGCCACGCCCGTGTCCCTGGCGTTCGTCGCCAGGAACGCGAACGCGGCCGTCGCCACGCCGGAGCTGGAGCTCGTCGTCCTCGACGACGACGACGAGGCGCCGGCGGACGCGCGAGGCGCGGGAGGCGCGGGCGGCGCGGAAAAGGGCGCCGCGCCGACGTGGGGTTCGGACGGAGGCGCGGACGGTGCGCTGGAGTTCGAGGCGTCGCCGCCGGGAATCGCGGTCGACGGCGCGCGCGCCGTGCGTCTGGGGCGGCTGGCCCCGGGCGCCAGCGCGCGCGCGGTGGTCACCTTCGTTCCCCTTCGATGCGGGGCGAGACGCACGCCGAGGTTCGCGGTGCGCGAGGCGACGGAGGAGGGCCGGATGGTTTCGTACATGCGGGGGGTAGAGCTCATGGTGGTGCGCGCGTGACCGAAATAGTCGTAGCGTGGTGACGTTTACGTTCCATGGTGGTGCGCGCGTGACCGAGATCAGCTTAGCGTGGTGATAACGTGAGATACGAGTCCACCGCGGGGCGCGGCGCGCGACGAGGAAAGCGCGCGCGGCGGCGGCGCGCTTTTCGCAATTCATCATTGGCGCCAAAAAAGTCGAATAAAGCGCGTTCGCTGACTCAGCTCTCCCAGACAACTGCCCGCGCGCACGTCGAGAAGTCGGCACAGCGACACACCTCGGCCACGCCTCGTCGCCTGTCCATCGCGGAGCCCCAGCAGGCGTTCTCGAAGGGGACGAGCGCGGGAAAAGGGTCATGGGGAACGCCCAGGCGCGCAACGTTTCCGCGGGAGGCGGACACAACCCTAATCTGAATGACCCTCCCGGGGCGGGCGTTCCCGAGGGAGGCGTGCCCAACATGGTGCCTCTGACGTACGGGTGCGTCTCGCGATGGCGTCCCGCGCGCGACGCGTCCGTCCCCCGCGAACGCGACGCGTCCGTCCCCCGCGAACGCGCGAACGCCGGTCGCTGACCCTCCCTCTCTTCCCTCCACGACGCGCGGAAACTGCCTCTTTTCTCCTTAAAAACCCGCGCAGGCCGCAGATTCCGATATCGCCCAACGCGCCGAGCGCGATTCAGAGCGCGGGCGGGTTCGGAGTGGCGCCCGACCTGAGCGCGATCCCCGAGCCCACGACGCTCGTGCCCGTGGCCGTGAACTGGACCCAGGGCGGGTCCGTGGTGGAAGTGGAGGGCTCGTTCGACAACTGGCAGTCGCGCCAGGCGCTGCACCGCAGCGGCAACCGCGAGTTCGCCATCGTCAAGATGCTCCCCCCCGGCGTGTACCAGTACAAGTTCATCGTGGACGGCGAGTGGAAGTACGCCCCCGACCAGCCCGCGATGTACGACGAGATGGGGAACGTGAATAACGTGCTGGAAGTGCAGGAATACGTCCCCGAGATTTTGGATTCCCTGGATTCGTTCCTCGCGCCGTCGTCGCCGCCGGAGAGCTACAACAACGCGCTCTTTACGCCCGAGGACTTCGCCAAGGAACCGCCCGCGTGTCCTCCGCACCTGCACTTGACGCTCCTGAACGTGCCGCAGATCCCGGATGCGCCGAACTTGCTCCCGAGACCGATGCACACCGTGCTGAATCACGTCTTCCACGATAAGAGCCAGCAGGGGGGAGTGTCGGTGATGGGCACGACGCACAGATATCGGTCGAAATACGTGACCTTGGTGTATTTTCGGGCTGACCGAGGTCCGAGCTAGCTATAGCTAGCTGGCGAGACTCCTGCTTCGTGTGTCGATTCAGACCACCCAGATTGAACGTCACCTGCGCGCTTCGGTGCGTGTTGTATTACTAGCTAGCTCGCATTGCTACTACGCGCACGACTCGAAGCCTCCGCCGTCGCATCGTTCGAGGCAATCGCTTCGAAACTCAAACTCTGTTCCCGTTCTCTCGCATCGGTACGGTTCGCCGTCCGGGCCTTCGCCGCGAAAGTACGCGTGCGTCAGAGCCTGCTCTGCCGTAGGCCTCAGTTCCGGATCCCACGAGAGCAGACGCCTGATCAAACGTAACGCCCACTTAGAGTGCATGCCCAGTCCGGTGGGATCGCGCGAAAGCAGCCTCGCCGCGAGCGCGTCCTCCGTGCACTCCCACGACAGAAGCCCGTCTACTTCTGACCGTGGAGGCATGACGCACAGTTCCAGCAGCGCGCGCACGCGAAGCGCCAGCTCTTTGGTTTCCTCGCTCGCGCCATGGAGCCGCCGCGTCACGGACGCGCGCGTGCGCCCGTCTACGGACGCGAACACTTTGGGCGTGCCGAGACAAAGCACCTCCAGCCCCACCACGCCGACGGACCACATGTCGTACGCCGCGTACGCCCGCGGCGGTTTCGGCGCGAACGCGTCGGCGCCTCCGTTTGTTCTCTGCCCGTCGAAGACAGACCCAGCCCCGAACGACTCTGGCGGCGCGTACTCGCGGGTCTGCTGCGCCGCGGAAGGCCCCTCCGGCCCGTACAGGGACGACAGGGCGTGGTCGTCCACCGCGGACCCGAAGTCTGCGAGGCGCACGCGGATGGCTGATCTCGAAGCGCGGGACGACGCGCCGCGCACGTCGCCGGCGGCGTTCGCTTCGAACGCTTCCCCGCCCCCCCGACGCCTCTTCTTCGACTTTTTCTCGCCTTCGCCTCCGAACGCGACGAGCAGGTTCGCGGGCTTCACGTCGCGGTGGCCGATGCCTCGCGCGTGCGTGAACGCCATGCCCTCCAGGGTCTGCCGCAACACCTCGCGGAGCAACCACCGGCCATCCGAGGTTTCGCGAGCCCGGAACCACCACGGGCTGGGGCCGACCACGCGAAGAAAACCGCCGCGTTCGCCTTCGCCGTCCTTCTCCTTCTCGTCCCCCGCTTCGTCGGTGTACATGAGCGACGCGAGGGACTCGCCCTCGTCCCTGAACACCAGCCACAGCTCCGTCTCCGCGGCGGCTCGTCCATCCCCGGGGATGAGCTCGAACGCCGAGACGTACCGCGCGACGCGCTCCCCCGCGGCGGCGCGAAGCGTCTCGCCGAAGTACGCCTCTCTTCGCGCGGAGCGACGCGCCTCGTCGCCGCGCTCCACCAAAACGCGTTTCAGCACCACCCTCTCCGCCCCGCGCCCGACCGCGCGCGCGCGCCAGACCTCGCCGAAGTGCCCGCGCGCGAAAGGCGCGCGCTCCGTCGGGACGTACCCTTCGGCCTCGGCGCGCGTCCGCTTCGGGGACGCCGACGCGCCCTTTTCCGTCCCGACGATCGGCGCGCCGATGGGCGCCGCGCCGACGGCGCCGAGGAACCGCGTCACCACCGCTTTGGACGCGCGCGGGATCTCCATCAGCGCGCTCGCACGCGCGTCCGGCCCGGGCGCGAGCGCCAGGAGACGCGCGGCGACGCCTTCCAGACCGAGAGCAACTATGCCGTCCAGCTCTTCCCACCCCTCGGCGTCGCCGGACAGCGCCTCCAAAAACGCCGACTCGTCCGCGGAGCCGGAAGCCTGGTCCCGTTCGATGACATCAGGCCAGTTCGGCCAGCGAGACACGGGATTGGCGCGAGGTATCACCTCCTCGAGCGAGAACGCGAGGTCGCACGCGTTCTCTCGTCGACCGACGCAGTTGTCGCCCGATGCTGCGATGCTCGCGGGGGAGAGGATGGAGCCTCGTCGGGGAGCTTCGTGCAGCAGACGAGAAGGAGGAGAGTCGCCTTTGTTGGACGTTTCCCTCGGGACGCCGGAGAGGACGCTGACGACGGTGCCCGATGGCTGTCGCCAACTCGCCGCCGCTATCGCCGCGACAGCCACGAGAGACGCGGTCCACCACCGCGACCGGGCCATCTGCCGTCTCTCCCCCCTTCGCCTCGGATGTGCCTTTTCGTCGTCGAAGAGCGTGCCCGTGTGTGTCAAAAAAAAACGATCTCAATAATCCGCTGACGACGGGTTTGAAACCTCGACACTGGAGTCACATACAAATGTACATTCGGGAAAACGCGTTTTCCCCGCGTATTCGTGTCGAGGTTTTCAGCGGTGGTCGACATTCGCGCACCGCAACTACCGCGTGCGCGCTCTCGCCAGCGCGCACGCACGATGGAGATGGGCGGTCATCTGCCGCGCGTCTGCCCCGCCTTCGCCTCGGATGAGTCCTTTTCGAGGGGCGCGAAAAATCGCTGACAAAAAAAGCCCCCTCCGCGCGACCTCG
>MDSV01173856.1_pt1 | contig 13961 bp, 23 predicted proteins | sample 810851 | NCBI WGS metagenome assembly MDSV01 (sample SAMN05326640, study PRJNA326480) | marine metagenome | isolation source: seawater | place: Atlantic Ocean: North East | collected 2012 | reverse complement strand
CCCATCTATATCAGCCCTCTAATATAATTATACAATTATAATTAGAAGACAAACCAATTAGAGCCATTAGAATAAAGAGATATAGCAGTCATTGTGCCCGTCATTTCGTAAAAAGCCTGTCCGTCAATGGTCTCCCCATCGGTACCTGAGAGGAAAATTGCTCCCGGAATAGTATCAACAACCTCGCGTTCCCCGACATATTCATCTTTAATAACCAAAACATTACCTGTCATCGCATAAGCAGTGCTATCGGCGGTGTTTATAGAAGCAGAAGCCGGCGGTATTCTAATTTCAACAGGACATTGTCCTTTAACCCCAATTATATAATCTCCAATAGCTGCAGAAGCATATGCAATTACCCCAACTGCACCAGATACTGCTTTATAACTATATCTCATTGAGACATGATTAATTGATTGACTTGCATTAACGTTCAATTCATAAAGCGGCGGGCCACCTGTGCCGGCAACAAGCAAGCTACCAGTCCGTGAATGAATATCATCAGCGGTGTTACCAAAACGCGTCGAGCCGCTGGAATCGATTCTTGTTATATCTTCATAATGAAAATGACTAGCTGATACAGCACCTTTGACGTAGAGTGCCCCAGTTAATACAAGACTGCTTTGAGGTGTACCGTCAATACCGGGCACAGAGCCATTATAATTGTATCTGAAAAAATCATTACCGGAGAGTAAATGATTTTCTCGATCTGTCATGAACATAACTGAGCCTGACACACCGTCAGATTGTGTGTTGCTGCCAGACGCAGACTCGCAGTTTACATATGCCCATCCAAATCTTGACATATACTATCCTATCCCGTCGTAAGAACCTGACCAACTGATTGCGTCCGAATCCAAGTGCCACTGGTCTCGCGATCCTGTTGGGAAATTAACCTTGTCTGAGTGAATACTTGTGAGTCCTGCGACAATTGACGTTCCAATTCCAAAGGCTGGTGCAGTGGGTCCCGCCGGCGATGTACCTGTAACCGGGTGACTACCGCCACTTAAGTAAAGTCTGTTGACTTTGACTTCAAGACGTCCGGATGTAGAACCACTAGGTATAACGAAGTAGTTGTTGTTAGACGGATCAAAAGCGTGAGGACCCCAGCCAACTTTCAAAGATGCTGAGCCATCATTAATTACTTGGACCCATCTTGTTACATATGGGAAGTTAATTACGCATTGATCGTCCACCGCGTCGAGGTTTCCTGACGCGAATGGGCGGCCGCTGACTTGATAAGCAGGGGCGTGATTGATGCCGACTCGCATTGCCCATGAAGGTTCGGCCCAGTTCTGATCTGACATGTTAAATCTCCAAAATTTATATCATTCGTAGTAAATAGTATCTAATTTTTTCTTCTACTACGTTTTTCTAGCAGTCTTTTTTTCTTAAGTTCCTGTCTTTTTCTTTCGCGCGCGGCTCTGGCGCGCTTATCACGCTTCTTTTCAGAGGGCTTTTTGTATCGTTGCCTATCTTTATATTTTTCAACAACTCTTTCTTTTTTACACTTTTTAATAAATCTTCGAATCATCTTTTCAGCATTACCACGACATTCTTTAGATTTAACTACTACATTACAGGCCATATTATTTTCGCTTCATTTCCTTCCAAATTTGGGATGCGCCACCTAACAGTGAGCTAATATCAACACCTGAATCTGTCGGGGCTCCTAAATCTACTGAGCCTTGAGCTTGGGGTGACGAGTCATAATTTGATATAGGCGTTGTACCCTCAAACAAATCAACACCGTTATACGCGTCTTGGCTTACGGCTTCTAGAAGTTTTTTACGATGCTCATGCATTTTTGCGCGGCTGTCTTCTTGTCGCTGCTTTCTTTGGCGCATTTGATGATCTTCGTCAAATAAACGATTATCTTGCTTTTTTGTTTTTGTTTCTGTGACAATGTTGCCCTGCATACCTTTCGCCACTTCTGCAACCACGTTAGAAAGCACTCCCTCTTCAATGAGGACTTCATGTATACATTCTTTGATTAAAGGCTTTATAACTCGCTTTAAATCTGATTTTTTCACTTGGCTACCTTTTGCGTAATCTCAATTAAAATACGACGAGTCTTTTCGCGACGGACTTCTTCAAGAATAATTGGAATAAAAATATTTTCAATGCTCTCTTCAAGATTGGCAGATAACGAAGGAGAGCCGGCGGTACCGCCCATTGCCGGCAAATTCGTAGATCCAAGTGATGGATTTGCTGCCAATGCAGCTTGACGAACAATGTTCAGAATACCCTGTACAACTGGAGACATGCGGTTGATTGAGCGAGGTAGTCCGACTGACTGAAGATATTTAGTCAATCTGCTTCTAAAAACCATGGCAGGTCCAACTTTTGCATCTGGATTTTTTACAATATTCATAAGGAGCGAGCGATCTAATTCAAATCCTCCGGAAGCTTCAGGTTTTTCTTCAGCAGGCGCGTCGGCATCGGGTGATGCCCCTGCTGGTTCCAGTTCTAACTCTGGCGCTGCTTGATCGGCAGTGACGGCTAATTTTTGTGCAGCGTCAATAACCTCCGGATCTTTTGTTTGTTGAGCCACAGCCAGTGCTTGCTTTACTTTGTCTTCGATTTGGGCAACGTCTAATCTTTCGCCCGATGCATCGCGCGTATCAACGTCCTTAAGCCCAAGTCTTCTTGCTAAATCGGCGGCGCCGTCGTCTTCTACGGCAAACCGATCAACCATCTTTTCCCAAGCAGCTTTACCAAAAATTTCTTCCAATTCTTGTTCGGTTAAATATTCACCAGATTCAGTGGTCTCGCTTACAAAATTACGCCATGATTCCATAATTAATTTGTTATTCATCTTTTAATACCTCGTTTAATAACTTTTCAATACGATTGTTTTTAGTGCTTTCCAGCAAATCTTTGGCCTCTCGCATCATAAAGGCGCCGGGTGTTGATGGCTCAGATACAATATCGAAGCAGACCAACTCAAAATCTTCTTGAACAATTGATCTTCCGCCTTGTTCCTGCACAGAACCAGTGCCACGCGAAGATATGCCGATGGCACACCCACCATCAACTAATGCGCGGAGAGTCTTGCCTGCAGGCGTGTCTAATACTTGAATTTTACCCATGACTTTGTTACCATCCATCCAAATATTGGTAACTTTGTGAGACACAAATTGCAAAGAGACTTCTACTTTATCAGGATGGTCTAGTTCACCGAGTGCTCGACCGGTTTCAACCAACTTAGCATACTTTTTGACTTCTCTTTTGAGAACGTCTTCGGTATAAACGCGCTTGTTACCATTTTCTACTTCGCACATTTGCATGAGCCCAGACAAAATCATACCACCTTCAGAAACAAATTTCTTTTCTGCTTCTGTTAGTAGGTCTTGGCATATGCCGCCATCGCAAAGTTCGTAAAATTCTCTGAGTAATTTCTTACCCACAGCTAAGAACCTTTGCAGCAGCGTCTAACTGGTTGCAGCATCCACTTGTTTGTCCAAGTGACAAGACTGTTCATTTGCGTATTTGTGTTCATGTTTAACTCCATTATCTCCGAAAATCATGTTCATTACATATGATGTTCCTGATGATAGCCAACCCAACAAAAAGAAATTAGCTACAGAAACGTCAAAATTAAATAGTTCTGTAAACGGAGAAAGCAGCATTAAAAACCACCCAACGTGAAATCCCATACACATTGGGCAGTGAAATACCTTTCCATAGCCGCCTGCAGAATCTTTAGTGGGACGCCATCTTTTTAAAAGTGGCAAGTCACTATACACTAAAATCTGTGTTAACCCGTATGCGCAAAGCGCAAAATATAAAAGTTCCATTTTTCCTCTTTAAACTGTATACATGTAAGAATATGAGTAGGGATCTCTAACATAGCCCGGGCGCAGTGAACCTTGTTGAGCCTTTTGTGGAACTTCGCCAAGCTCAGTGGAGTCTGTTTTGTCAGGGTCTACGTACTCATCATCAACGCCAGCAATGACTGCTTCAAGATTTTCAAAATATGGTCTCTCTTCTTCAATAAACTTACTAATGTTTACTAAGGCAAGCTTTGCTGCATTAATTTTATTGCTATACGGGCTTTCCATCAATCCTTCAAGGGCACCATAAAATGAGCCAGCTTGTACAGTTTCAGACACAACAACGCCTTTCTTACGTAAAAATGAAAACAATCTATTTTGAGCGCCATAAACCAGATCATTCATGGTTTCTTTGGGAAATGCAGTAATTTTATTGTTTTTTGAGGAAAGAACAATATCGATGTCAGCGTGATCAAAAATCATTAAATCACCACTTATACTCTTACGAATATTAAGCTCCAATGTTATAGATGGAGGCTGTGGTACCGCATCGCCTACTTTAATTTCAATCGGCTCATTGCTTGGTATAAGATTAACTTTCACTGCCATTGTCGTATAATTCCTTTACAAGTTGTTGTGTTTTAAGTACAGTCATGATTACATTTTGTGCATCCATTTCAGTTGAATATCCTTCCAAAAGTTCAATTACTTGTTTCGTTTTATTAATAATCGTACTATCATATTGCTCTTGAGCGCTTTCGGATTCTTCTAGTTTTGTCTTTAGACGACCAATTTCTTCATTTAAATATAATTTAAGCTCAAGTGAATTATCAGCAAATGATGAAATATATCTTGTTAATAGATCCTTCTGTTCACTTAGAAGTACATCATTGTATTTTTCATTAAATTTTTGTACAAAAGTAGAATACACAACATTATCAATTTCTTTAATATTTTCAGATTCTTGAACAACATTACTCATATTTTCAATAATTCTGTTTTCTAAAATAACTTTTTCTTTTGGAGAACTGGTGTTAAACATTTTACTGATTGTAGCTAATGTTTTATAATTAGGAACAAAGTTGCTAAATACTGATGGGTCTATTGTCTTGTTAACATCGTTAATAATAGCGGTTTGTTCATCGAATAAACCATTGGGGTCAATTAGTCTTTTTGCTAATGCAGATTCTTTTAAAATCTTTTCACTTATTTCTTTATCAATACCTTGATTTTCATAAAGTGAACGATAGCATTCAAGATCTTTTTTAAGAAACGAGTCGCCAGTAAAGTGTTTTTTAATCACACCTACAACCTTATAACTTCTTTGCTCATCATTTTTTAAAATGGCGTATGTTGCTTCTTTAATTAAAGCTTCGTAAACAAACGCAGTATTGCGTTTTTTGTTATGTTTAGCTTTCATCTTTTTGCTCCGTTTCTTTTTGTTTTTTCTGCTCAAGATCTTCTAAAAGATTTGCTATAGAATTATTCATCTCTAACATTTGAGTCTCTTCTTTTTGCTCTCTCAAAGAATAAATAGGTTCTTTTTCATCATAAACACTTTCGGTGATCCCGCGGCCAAGCGATTGAAGCCCTGTATATCCCAGATTATTAGTTCTCACCGTGTTCATTTCAGGTGTATGTGTTCTTTTCGTGTGGCGATGAAAAGCGCCTCTAGGTCTTCCATCTTCGTGCTGCGGATAATATACTTTGCCTCTGGCGCCGGGTGTCAATCGCGGACTGTTCCTTGTTCCCGGTGGCGCCGCTAATAACGCAGATTGTTCTCCTTCTGCTTCAGGGGCGGGCGCTGCAGCTGCGGCGGCCGGGTCTGGAGCCGCTGCATCGCCACCTAGGTCTAATCCACCAGCATCGCCGCCGCCAAGATCACCACCTAAACCGGCGCCAAGTCCGCCACCTTCGGCAGCTTGAGCCTCTGCAACGGCTTGAAGAGCTGCATCCTGCTTACGATCATAGTACATTTCGCGTTGGCAACGTATGAAATCTTCGTGAGACAAATTAAATATGTGCTCAGAAACCCAACGACGAGAGAAATAACCTTCCGTAGCTGAGCCAGCAATATCAAACTTATTCTTCCAATGTTCGAGTTCTTGGAGTTCAGCAATCTTTGATGGATTGTTTAGTGCCAATTTGAAATTAATAAGATCATCTCCGCGGAAACCAAGAGTGTAAAGATGAATAATTCCAATCTTTTCAAGTTCATGTATAACAGTCCTTTGTAGTCTTTGAACGGTGCGTGCAAAACGGATGTCTTTTTGTGCTAACGTTGTCTTATCCTCCGTAGCACCCTCGCCCATAGACAAATATGATTGAGGTATTTTTAGTGCGGAAAAAAGCTTATCACGCAAATATTTAATGTCGTCAATCTCTGTAGTGTTTGAACCTCCAGCTAAATTGACAATATCTGTGGCTGATCCTTGGCGTACAGGGATATAATAATCTTCTTCGATAGACAGAGGGTTATATCTTAAATCAACGCGGCCGGTATCCTTGTTCACAATGGAGTGACGCTTTAATTGAGTGACAATCTTTTGCATGTATTGTTCAACATCTTGTGGCGGAATAGCACCGACATCAATCTTAAATACTCGGCGCTCAGAAGAACGTACCACTCTGTAAGCCATCATGGCGTCCTCTGCCAAAGTTAACTGTCTCCATATGCGGCGCGCTGGTTCTAAAGCAGATGTGCCGTACGGCGAATACTTGTCATTTCCAAGAATACGAAAATGGGCAACTTGCCAGTTTTCAAATGTCATTCCAGCAGAATTCCATTGATATTGAACGTAATTTGGATTTGTTGAATCTAAACCTTCAAGACGCTCAACTTCTTGCAAAGGAAGTGCAATTGTAGCCTGAACACCTATGTTTTCATCTATGTCAAGATACAACATAAAATCACCATACTTACACAAAGTGCGACACCATCCAAACAAGTTATATTCTAAATTTAATACGTTATGGTAAAGAGACTCAAGAACGGCTTTTATTTCTTCATTGGAACATTTGATATTCAGCATAGGACGGAGCGCAGAAAATGTTGTCATCTCGTCCGCATAAATATCTAGTGAAGAAGCAATTTCAGGCATGTACTCCATCTGGTCAAAGTCAATGTACCTCTCCCCTCTCTGTTGGTTTCCTATTGCATTCGCAGCAATTGTATCTAAAGGGTTGTAAGTTTGCTTTTTAAATTGTTGACCGGATGCAGACTTAAACCTTGATGAAAACTTATCTAAATGCTGACGTCTTATTCGGCGGCCCGATTGAGAGCGATAATTAACTATTGGTCCAGAAAACAATCTAGTCAGTGACTTGAACAAAGTCGATTGATTGTTCGCTGGGTTTTTTCCTTTTCTTGTGTTTTTAGATGCCATTTATTTTCTCACTTTATAATCCATTTATATTGGTTGTATAGACTTTCTGCATCAGACATTTTGTCTAATACACTGTCCTGTTTATATCCGGTTTGTCCTTTAACTCTTGTATCAAATGTTGTACGAGAGGTTATTATAGCATCAACAAAAGCTTTCTTGTAGTTTAAATCTCTCTGATTTGTTTGCAAAGCAGTATCCCTAACCCAGCAAGCAATCGCAAGTGCCATAACTAAATCATCGTTGTATCCTTTTAGTGCTTGTGGTTTTCCGTTTGTCCAAATAAATGTTCTCAACTCATTTGCCAATCGGGATGAATATGTAGTAATTAGTTTGTTTCTTATAAACTCTTCTAATTTAGCAACAACCAAGGGTCGAGTCTTAGATGATGTCGTAAAACCAGCGACCGCAGACGTTCTATGTTCAGCCATGTGCTGCTCGATATATTCATGTGTGGACTTAACTGAATAATAAATGTTGGGGTAGCCGTAGTCCACCAATTTGTCCAATACGGTATAGCCAATGCTGTTGTTTTCGATAACGACCATAGCGTTGCCAAACTCGCGACCTATTTGATTCAACATATTAGCAAAAAGATCTGGTGTGGGTTTACCTTGATATTCACCGACTACCTGTAATGTCTCTAATTTTATAATATGAAATGTGGAGTAGTCAGCGCCATCACCCCTTGCAACATCTGCCACCAAAAGATAAGAATGTGATGGATCAAATTCTTCCCAAATCCAAAAGTTTCTATCAAAGGCTGTTCTGTATTTTGGCTCTGCGATGTTTGAAGATATCCACTCTAGTGCATCAGGATCGATTACAGTTTCCCCGGAAGTGTTGAAGTTGCACTCAAGCTCTTGAGCAATTTGTCGACGCGACATATTCTTGGTTTCTTTCTTGAACCATTCTTCGTCACGTTCAGGGTGAACGTCCCACATTAACGTTGTTAGTTTGAAGTTATTCTCTTTGGTTTCGGCGCCAACGCACGTTTTATGAAACCAGTTACCGACACCATTGGGCGTTGAGATTGCAATACAGCGACCACCGGTTGACAGTGTCGGATACAAACCGGTCCATAAGTCTTCAAGTCCATCAATATGGGCGGCCTCATCAAGCACCAACAGTGATAATGCTTCTGAACGCCCTGCATCACCAGATGTAGATGCAGCCTTGATCGTAGAACCATTGGATAATTCAAAAGATGTTCTGTTATCAGTAGTTATAGAAGCAATCCGAATCCAGTTTGGTAGGTTTTTCATAATACTCTTTACTTTTCTGACAAGGTTCCCGGCAGTTTCAAATTTCGTTGCCATGACGAGAATTGATTTGTCGCGGTGAAAAAGCATCATCCACACGATATAGCCAGCAGTCAAGGTAGAGATACCAAGCTGACGTCCCTTGTTAATCACATTGAATCGATAGTCGTTAAAATCATCTAGTAAATGATCTTGATAATCAAAGGTATTGAAAAGAATCAACCCGTGCATCGGATGAGATATACGGGCATACGTTTTAAGAAAGTACGACGGATCTTTACCGCACTTAACTACTTCTTTTAATATTTCTTTCTTGGTAAGTTTAAATGCCATGCTCTCTCAGAATTTTAAGAATCATTTCTCTAATCGCCTTCCTGCGGGGATCTCCGGGGGAGAGTATAACTGGGCGATCAGGATCGGGACCTTCTTCGTCTGGTGCAGCTTGCATATACTGTGGGTAATTTTGTGAAACAATGTTGTTGATAACGTTAATTGCTTCTTCTGGCTCTAATTGTGCAAGTAAGTTAACGATGCGCGACTCAACACCTAACTCTTCTTCATCAGGAAAGGGCATTGTTTCCAAACTAGATAAGGGGCGCGGCTTCATTGGTTTTGGCATTGAAGCAGTATCACCACCGCGGCCGTCTTCTGGAGGTTTGCACTTTTCTGGATATGTTTCGCAATATTTTTCAGCGCCCATAATAGATTTAAGAAGGTCTTCAATGTCTTGTCTTTCCACAAGACCTTCTTCACTAACATACTCTTCTATAATAATCTTATAGATATCATCGCGAGAAAACTGCATTGCTACTCTCCTGAATTTTTAGGACGAGTATCATTATCTGGGCGCGTGCCTCCAGAGCCGTTCCAACCACCTTGATCTAAAAACTTTTTAAATTTATCTTCCAAGCGATCGCTTGATGGCTGATTATACGCCATAGACTCATCCAAACCGCCAATTTTATAATGCATCTTAGCAGTCACCCAAGTCCGGACTCTTGATGAATTTTCGACAAAAATCTCAGATTCCCCTTCGGGAGTTAAAGATACAGAATTACCGGTTATGTTCTTATATTCTTTCTTGAGAAATGTTACAACATCAGCTATTCTTTGTTCAATCTCAGACTCAAAGCCGTTTGCATATACTTCTTTAAGTTGCAATTCAGAATGATAAGAAACACACGCCATGTTTCCGTAAAACTTAACATTGAATCCGTCCATGACTCTCTTATCAATAAGTGGTCGGCCCTCTTCTCTTTTAAGTCCTGCTTCAACTGCTTCTCCATCTTCATTCAAAGCGCCGTCGTATGCGTTAGCTGCGGCTTGCGATAAGCCTTGTATAATTTCGTAAACAGTTGCCATTAGTGATCTCCTTTCATCTTGTTGTACTGTAAATAGTGTTTGACCGAGGAAAGGTAATCCGCGGCTTTGGTGATTTTAGCTTGCACCCAAGCTTCTAATTCTTCTCCGTCGTGAATCATGTGCTCAAGTTCTGCAGCATATTCTGATGCACGGTGTAATTGTGACTTAGCCATATCTGATTCATCATGAGATTGATGGTGTGTTGTAGATATATCTTGGTGCATTTCAGGCTCTTGTGTTAGCGCATGATCGCCACAGCCCTCTTCCTGCAATTTTGATGCGCCAACGGCCGCGGTCCTTGTTGCAGCACCAGCAGCTTGTCCGGTCATCCGAGTGCGATCCAGTTCTACATCTCCAGTGTCAGACCTTAATCTAGTTTGTAAAATATTGATAACTTTTTGAATAATTGGTCGCTTTGTGTTTAAATCCATGCCTTCTTCTGCTGCCAATTGAAGAATAAAATCGTAGACTTGTTTCGCAATCCCCTGTTCAGCTGAATTAACATCACCTTTGGGAGCAGCCGAGGTTTGTTCTGGGTTTTCATCTAAAGCCTCCAGTATTGCTTGTCTTATATCATTTTTAGTTATCTTCATTTGGGCGCCATCCTTTTAGCCATCTGTCTTCTCGTTGCTGTACATATTTATAGTAACACTTCTCGCAACATTCAAACTTTACCATACAAACATTGTCCATAGATTTTTTGGGAAAAACCCCGCAAACCGGGCAAGATTTCATTGGCTCTCTATTAAGTAGTTTTTTTGATACTTTAATACCATTTACATCTATTTTCTCTTGCGAATCATCAATATTCCGATTTTTCTCATATAACTCTTTCATTTGTTGGAGATATTCTTTTTCTTTGTTCTCATCCCAATTTGCTTTAGGGTTAACAATAGTTTCTTCGCCATACTTTTCAGATATTGCTTTTTCTATAGCAGCGATTTGATCGTAGTTTTTACTCATTAAAAGTTTTGTATGCGCCATAGCTTAACGCTGTGCCAGCGGCAACACCACCTGCAAACCAAAGCCATTTGTATCTTGGTGATGTTTTGCGTAAAGAATTAGCAAGCGCTTTTATTTCTTTATCTTTCTGCATTATAAACAAATCGTACTCATCTGTTAAGGCTTTATGTTCGATTTTTAAATTTTCTAACTTAAATTCGTATTCTTCTCTTAAAATTTTTAACTGGTAGTCAGTTTTGATTTCACAAGAATACAGCGCGATGTCATATTGACTCAGTACATCGGCCATGGCGTTTTCGTCAAATAAAACTCCCGCGAATGGTGCGGGGGCTTTATATTCCAGTATTGTAAATTTTGATGGCTCAGTAGCGTGTGCGCTTGCTGTCAATATAAAAAGAAGTTTAAGGAACATACTCAATCCCAAATTTAGCTTCTATATCTTTAATAAGTTGTTCACGTTCAGAGTTAAACTTATTTCTATATTTGCCTTTTTTATCTTCCCTCAGCTCATCAATCATATCTAGAGCGTCTTCATAATCCTCTTCGATTGCTGCGATAGACTCTAAGTGATTTTCCATAAGTTTTTGTTTTTCGCGCAACTCTTTTTTATGAATTTCTTTCAAGCCTTCAATTTGTGCCTGTATTGATTCAGATTGTGTTTCATATGCCTTCTGCATAAGATGATAATCATATCTGCTTTTAAGGGCTACAACAGCAGAAAGCAACACTATCAGTATTGCTTTCCAATTTTTAAGAGCAAAATTAAGCATTTTTGCCTTAACCATTATAACCTCTTAATTTAGCGATACCATCGATAACAGTCTGCCCACCAATATATATAGCTGATATGACTACCCAATCTTCGCTAGTTACATGACCAGCTAATGTGAGAGCGGTAGCTGTTAACCAGACCATCAGCTTCCTTGATGTTAGTTTAGCTAACCACGTATCCAGAAATGCTGTTGCTTTTGCCATCATCAGTACCTCACTTTTCTTCTGCATCATCAACGTTAGCGTAAAGAGCAGCCAAATAATCTTTTACCGGTCCATCGGTGCAGCCAACTTTTGAGTCATCTTTATTCTTGTAAACACATTTTCCTTTAGAATAGTAACCTTCATCCATTTTGCTGGGTTTTTCAGAATTGACTTTTTGCAATTTTAAGGGAGTGGCAGCTCGACCTAAACCACGTTGAGCGGAGGCAATTGAAAGGGCATCTTCGCCTGTCATAGCTGACGTAAGAATATCGATGCTAACGTCTAGATTGTCTATTTTATCAGCTAAATTCATTAATGCGTCTAGAAGTTCTTCAGAAGCATCAATTTCTTCTTTAATAATTTGTTTAAGTTTTGATTTCGTAATTTTCATTTAAGTTATTCTACCTCTGTGTCTTCACTTGGCGTTGTAAACCAACTCCATAATGTTTTTAACCAACTCATTTTAATATTCTCTACTTGCTTTTTGTTTCATCGATGTTACAGCTTCTCTTGTGAATTGTGGTGGCTTTTGGGATTTCTTCTTGGCGGTCTTAAGGTGGCCGCGTCGAGAGCCCGTCTTGTTAGCCAGCGCCAGTGCATCGACGAGAGAGACGATTCGGCGCCCCAAGCGATCGTTTTCAACAGCCAACTTTATATTATCCATATATTTTTCTAGAGATATATTAAGGCCTGCGTCTTCAAGAAACTGGGCTATCGTTGGCTTGTCAAAAACACTAAGGACACCGCCGGCGGCTTTCCATGCAGCTTTTTCTTGAGCGTCAGGTCTTCTTTCAGCGCCGTGCTTCTCTAGATCTGGGTTGGGTATCTTAGTAAATGTGTCTTTAAACTTTCCACGAACCTTTGGCGGTACCATATCGCGCGCGCGGAACGGCGCGTCGTCTCCAAATTCCTCGGCCAATGTCGCTTCAATTTCTTCTTGAATAATCTTTTTAAGTTGTTGTTTTGTGATTTTCATTTTAAATCTCCTATGTTGCTAATCCATTCATACTTAGTGTTATTCTCGCCCTACTTGTTGAAACTGCTCATCGATCCCGGGCGAACTAAAAATCTTCCATCAGACATTGGCTGAACTGACACAGCGCCCTTACGGGATGCTTCCATAGCTGTTTCTTCTGGAACAATATAATAAACGCCATAATCGTCTTTCTTAACTTCTTCTGGTGTGATAGCTACTGCTTCCCACTGTGCCAAAGTTTCTTTTCCTTCATCAATTTCATCTCTATATGTTGTCTCGTTTAAAAAGTAACGAGGGTCAATTCTTCTTGTGTTTTTTCTTCTAGCCATTATATTATTCCTTTCATGTTGCTAATCCAATTCATTCTCTAAAGGCGCCTTTAATTTTGTCAAGCATTCCTTTGGATTTTGATTGTGTGAGGTGAGGGTGTTGCGAATCGCATTTTTTAGCTATAGCCAACTCTTCTGGATTTTCAGGCTTGTAATTTCCGGTCGCTCCTAATAAATTTTTACATGCCCGCTCGGTAGGATAGTACATTTGGCATTTTATAGCTAGCGCTCGCTCTTCTGGATTTTCGGGTTTGTAGGTTCCACGCATAGTCTCGATACTTTTGCACGCATCCGGCCCGGGATCATTGGGGTCTACCTCTTCTTCAATCTCATCTCTATATGCTGTCTCATGTAGAAAGTAACGAGGGTCAATTCTTTTTGTGTTTTTTCTTATAGCCATTATATTACTCCTTTCATGTTGCTAATCCATTCATGCTTAGTATCCGCCATCATCATAATCATCATAACGAATGGGCTTGCCTTCTACAGACCCCAATTTTGTCTTCTTAACTAAATCATGATACATTTCGTTATCTCCATGATAATAATTATCTTCCCCATCAATCTTTACATATAGCACAGGATCACCATCAAGTCTTCCCGCGGTCATTGTTTTAGTATCAATGTCAAGCTCAAGAGTTCCTGATTCTGTTCCTTGTGACGCTAAATAATTTAGATAGTCTCGCATATCAGCAAGTTCTTCAATTTCGTTTTCTAACCCGGGTTGAGGAACAAATTCTCTTCCGTCCTCATCTTCGTTTAAGTGTTTTCGCCAATTTTCAAATAGTTTTTTCATGTTGCTAATCCATTCATACTTATTCGCCCATTCTATTGGCGGCTTCTTCGAGTGCTTCAATTCTTTCTTCAAGTATTTCGATTTTAGCCATTAAGTAATCTCCACCACTGTTCATCAATTGCTGAATTTGTTCATCGGT
>MDSV01081912.1_pt1 | contig 13962 bp, 15 predicted proteins | sample 810851 | NCBI WGS metagenome assembly MDSV01 (sample SAMN05326640, study PRJNA326480) | marine metagenome | isolation source: seawater | place: Atlantic Ocean: North East | collected 2012 | reverse complement strand
ATGTGGGGTCTGCACATAATGGATTGGGTAGATAGAGATAATATTGATAATTTATTGTTAAAAATTTTTTCATTTATTGCTCTATTTACTTCTATTTCAGGGGTTATATTATTTTTTAAAAAATCATGAAATTTCTTTTTATATTATTAGCTTACTTTTCAATTGGTCTTTTTGCGCAAAACGGAGAGCCAATGCATGATCATTCCAAAATGGAAAAAATGAGCTCAAAACATCATTCTATGCGCCATACATCAGCCCCAATTGGGATTATGGGAAGCATGCATCACAAGGGATTTATGCTTTCCATTAAACATGGATTAATGAAGATGAATGGCAACATATTAGATGGAAAGAATATTGGCAATTCAAAGATTTTAGAGATGCCTAATCCATCGGGTAATATGCCAGCAAACCTTTCAGTCATTCCCCAGAACATGGATATGCAGATGACAATGATAGATGCCATGTATGCCCCATCGCATAATTTAACATTTATGGTGATGGCCACCTATGCCTCTAAAGACATGAAGCTCAATACTTACTCTCCAATGATGAGCAGAGGGCTTGTGGAGCAATTTAGTACCTCTTCAAGCGATCTTTCAGATATTTCTTTCAGTACATTATTTCAGATTAGCCAAAACAAGAATTCAAAATGGCATGGAGAGATTGCCTTTAAAAAGTCTATTGGCAGTGATGATTCAACGGCGCAAGTGTTGACCCCAATGGACAAGAAGATGATCATGATCATGCCCTATGCCATGCAGTCTGGGGATGGCTCATCTAGTCTAATCCTTGGCCTAACTAATACTAGAAAACTTAATGAAGATATCGTTTGGGCTAACCAATTAAAAAGAAAGGCGGTTGTATCAGAGTCTGATTGGTCTTTTGGAGATCAAACTGAGTTTAACTCATGGATACAGTACCCATTTTCAGAACAGGTTTCCGTTTCCACCAGATTAAAGATTATCGACCAGGATGTTTTGTCTGGAAGAAATCCATTAATCATGGCACCCGTTCAAACAGCAAATCCCAAAAATTATGGAGGCACAGAAGTATTCCTCGGTTTAGGTATGAACATTAACTTTGATAGCTTTCTTGGCGGCAATGACAGCATTGGCATCGAAATACTAAAACCAGTTGACCAAAACAAGAATAATCTTCAGATGAAGACCGATTATCATATAATCATTGGTTATCAAAAAAGCCTTTAATCTAAGAATGCAAAAAGCAGTGGATGTTTTTGGAGATTGGGCTGAACAAGGTAAAGATATTGGCATGGAAAAAGGCCATGCTTCAGCAGTTAGTGAAATGCTTGAATTCGCAATCAAGGAAAGAGCGCGCCTTAATAAGAATTTTTCGTTTTTAGACTTAGGCTGTGGCAATGGTTGGGTGGTAAGAGATGTTGCTAAAAATCCCTTATGTATAGATGCACATGGCATTGATGGAGCCTCTCAAATGATTGCAAATGCAAGAGGCCGAGGAGGCAATGAGGAGTATATTCTTAGCAATATTGATGAGTATGAACCCATCCAAAAGTATGACCTCATTCATTCCATGGAGGTTCTGTATTATTTAGAGGACCCTAAATTAATATTAAACAAAATATCTAAATCATGGCTCACTGAAGAGGGTCGCCTGATAGCGGGAATAGATCTATATTATGAAAATAAAGATTCTCACACATGGGAAGAAAAAGTGGGAACTAAAATGCTTATGTTTAAACAAAAAGAGTGGGTTGAAATGTTTGAGAGAGCAGGCTTTTCTGATGTAAAAAGCTGGCGCGCAAATCAAACTCAAAAATGGGCCGGCACTTTAGTATTAACAGGTAAAAAGAATTAAAAAACTTTCTTAACGTTTTCAATGCATATAAATTTTGAACATTGAATTAGACTGAAAGAGGAAAAAAGCACTTATAATGTTCCGTCATATTGAAAGACTGGGTTCTAAGCGCCCGCTTTCACTTTAAAAACATATGTTTGTGCTTTTTAAATTGGAGTTGAAAAATGAAAGCAATTGTTACTGGTGGGGCAGGTTTTATTGGAAGCCACTTGGTTGATAGGCTGGTGCATGATGGTCATGATGTTGTTGTAATTGATAATTTGTCCAATGGAAAAGAGTCTAATCTTGAGTTATCACGCGCTAGTATTAAATTTTATAATTCTTGCATTCATTCAGATGATGACTGGAAACCAGAGCTTGATAATGCTGATTGGGTTATTCATCTCGCTGCTCTTGCAGACATTGTTCCATCTATCGAATCCCCAAAAGACTATTATTATTCAAATGTAAATGGCACATTTGAGGTGATCAATAATTGCAATCTTAAAGTTCTTAAAAAGTTTATTTATGCAGCATCCGCATCATGCTATGGAATAAGCACCTCAATACCTACAAGTGAATCAAGCACAAAATCTCCGGAGTATCCATATGCTATGACAAAGCTGATGGGTGAGGATTTAGCCTTTCATTGGAATAAGGTATACAAGCTACCCCTAATCTCTCTTCGTTTTTTTAATGTTTTTGGAGAGAGGTCAAGAACATCTGGAACTTATGGAGCAGTTTTTGGAACATTCCTTGCGCAAAAACTAAACAATCAACCATTTACTGTTGTTGGAGATGGAAACCAAACCAGAGATTTTACTTATGTTTCAGATGTGGTTGAGGGTATTATGAGCTCTTTAAATTCCAAAGTTATGGGAGAGGCAATTAATATTGGTTCAGGTAACCCGCAATCGGTAAATAGGCTTGTCGAACTTCTTGAAGGAAATGTAGTTAATATCCCTAAAAGACCAGGTGAGCCCGATATTACTTGTGCGGATATCTCTAAAGCAAAAAAATTATTAGGCTGGGAGCCCCAAGTGAGTTTTGAAAAAGGCGTTGAAAGGCTTCTTGAAAACATTCACTATTGGGATGATGCCCCTGTTTGGAATGAAAAAACAATTGAAAAGGCAACAAAATCTTGGTTTGAGTATTTAGATGAAAAATAAAATTATTACTATAGACAAAGCTAAGAAAATTGCTTCTGGGCTTAAGGCTAAAAACAAAAAAATAATCTTGTGTCACGGTGTATTTGATTTACTGCATATCGGGCATATCGATTATCTTTCTGAATCAAAATCAGCGGCCGATACTTTAATTGTGTCCTTGACTGAAGATAAACATGTAAATAAAGGCCCAAATAGACCTGTCTTTAATCAAATGCAGAGAGCCAGAGCTATAGCCGCCCTTCAGATTGTTGACCATGTTGTAATCAATAATAGTGCAGATGCTATCAATCTTATCAAGTCCATACAACCAAACTTATATTCCAAAGGAAGTGATTATAAGATCTTATCCTCAGATGTTACTGGGATGATAAAAAAAGAAATAGACGCAGTTAAGTCAGTGGGCGGGGATATTTATTTTGCTCAAACACCGCTTAGTAGCTCAACAAAGATCATGAATAGTTATGGCATGGTTTTTGATCAAGACCAGTCTAATCTTATTAAAAAGGTAAAAAAAGAATTAGATGGTTCCAACATTGAAGACTGGATAGATAAGCTTTCTAAGATTAATGTACTGGTTGTGGGAGAGTTAATTGTAGACGAGTATGTCTTCTGCGAGGCTCTAGGAAAATCTGGAAAAGAGCCAGTCTTGACTCTTAGAAATACTAACATCGAAAGGTATGCTGGGGGTGTAGCAGCAATTGCAAGGCACTTATCTAGCTTTGCAAAAAATATAAACTTAGTATCTTATTTGGGTGAAAAATTAGAGCACTTAACATTCTTTAAAAGATCAATGCCAAAAAACATTAATCTTGAAGTGATAGCTAAATCCTCTTCTCCATCAATAGTAAAAAAAAGATTTATTGAAAAAATAAACGGCCACAAACTTTTAGGAGTCTACGACCTAGATGAGAAACCCCTTAATCGAAAAGATAAAAATATTTTAGATAACAAGCTCAGAAAAGCTGCCAAAAGCTCAGATCTAATAATTGTTGTTGATTATGGGCATGGGCTTCTTTCAAAATCTAGCCTCAAAATCTTAATGGGAAGTACAAAATTTAAAGCTCTTAATGCGCAGATAAATAGCGCAAATATTGGCCATCACACAATGTCTAAATATAAAAACTATGATTTAGTCATAATTAACGAAACAGAACTCAGGCATGAATATAGGGATAGAGAGTCAGCTGTTGAGGGATTAATGAAAAAATTACAAAAGGATATCTCTCCCGAAACATTGGTAGTTACTCAGGGTAGAGGTGGAGCAAAAGCTCTGATCAATGGCTCAAAGTCAATAATTACATGTCCTGCATTTGCTTCAAAGGTAGTTGATAAAGTCGGTTCGGGAGATGCAATGCTTTCTTTATTATCTATTTGTTTGAGTGCAAAACTACCGATCCACTTTTCATTATTAATTTCTTCTCTTGCTGCGGCACATTCCGTTGAAACAGTTGGCAACAAGGACCCTTTTTCAAGGAAAAGCCTTATGAAAATCTTACAGCATTCGCTATAATTAGTTATGTCAGTAAATTTTTATAAAAGATATCTTAGTGATTTCTTAGAGCTCTCTAAAACTTCTTTTTTGGTCGAAGAAGAGCTTGCACAAATCAAAAACGCAATATTGCATTCAGCGAATTTAGCAAAGAAAACTCTTATTTTCGGTAATGGTGGAAGTGCTGCAATTGCAAGTCATTTTGCTGTAGATCTTTCAAAAAATGGAAAGGTAAGAACACTTTGCTTTAATGAACCAAGTTTAATCACTTGTCTTTCAAATGACTATGGTTATGAAAATTGGGTTTCAAAATGCATCGAATATCATGCTGACGAGGGAGATACAATTATATTAATTTCATCTAGCGGAAGATCTAAAAATATGCTCAATGGTGCAACTGCTGCAAGAGAAAAGATGGCTCATAAACTAATCACTTTCTCAGGGTTTGAAGAAAATAATCCTTTAACCAATACTGGTGATATTAATATATGGGTAAATAGTAAAGCATATAATTTCGTAGAAAATATTCATCAGATTCAACTCTTAGCTATTGTTGATTCAATTATCGGGACTGAATTTTATGACGCAAGTTAAAAAGAAAGTATTAATTATTGGCGGTGCAGGCTATGTAGGTTGTAGGCTCTCTGATGCGCTTGCAGCTAAGGGCTATGATGTAAGTGTTTTTGATCTATTTATTTATGGTGAGGATGTCTTTGAAAGCAATGAAATTAATTGCATTAAAGGTGATGTGCGAAATCAAGAGCTCATAAAAGAAGCAATAAGCAATCAAGATTTTGTAATACATCTCGCATGCATTTCAAATGACCCAAGCTTTGACTTAAATCCATTGCTTGGAAAGTCTATTAATCTTGATGCATTTATCCCAATTTTAGACGCTTGTGAAGCTAGCGAGGTTAAAAGATTTATATATGCTTCCTCATCAAGCGTTTATGGCGTTAAGTCAGAAGAAAATGTGCATGAGGGAATGTCCTTAGAACCTTTAACTGATTACTCAAGATTTAAAGCTCAGTGTGAAGAGCTTCTACTAAATCATTCTTCAGGTTTTGAGAAAGTCATCATTAGGCCTGCTACAGTATGTGGTTATTCCAAAAGACAGAGACTTGACCTTGTTGTAAATATCTTGACAAACTTAGCCTATAACAAAGGTGAGATAACAATTTTTGGAGGTAATCAGCTCAGACCTAATATTCACATAGATGATATGGTAAGAGCTTACATACTCCTTTTAGAGAGTGATTGTGCATCTGTGCACATGGAAACATTCAATGCCGGATATGAAAATATGACGGTCGACTCAATTGCATCAACGGTTAAAGGTGCAGTTGGAGATCATGTAGAAGTTATTAATGTTGAATCAAATGATAATAGGTCTTATCACATAAGCTCTAGAAAAATTTATGAAACGCTCGGATTTCAAACAAAATTTACTGTTCAAGATGCAATAAATGATTTGGTAAACGCATTTAATGACAATAAGCTTTCTGATCCCCTTTCTAATAAGATGTACACCAATGTTAAAAGGATGCAAGAAATAGACTTGCAGTGAATTAGAAGTTACCAGTGAATCAAAAAATAATAATTACTGGCTCGTCGGGCTTTATAGCTGCAGAGCTTGCAAAGAGATTTGAAAACCCCTTTTTAATTTCAAGGTCAATCTCGAAAAAAACAAATTTTTTTCAGTGCGACTTAGGCAAAAAAAAAGATTGTAACGATATTATTAATACAATTAAGCCTGATATAATTTTTCACTTTGCAGCATTGGTAAATCCTCAGTTAAATGAAGAAAATCCTGTTCAGTCTAAAATCAGTAACTACGAAGCTACAAAAAATTTAATTGATGCGGTTGATCCTAAAAATTGCCATATCATTTTCTTATCTACAGACAAAATATATGGAAGTCAGCTTAAATCCTCAAAAGAAAATGAAAATATAAATCCAGAATTTCTATATGCAAAATATAAACTTGATTGCGAAAATTTAATTCAATCAAAGCTTGCAAAATTTCATATCTTAAGAGCGCCAATAATTCATGGTAAAGGAAGCTCAAAATCTAACTCTATTATTGATCAAGCCATTAGGGAGATTTTATCTGGAAATGAATTCATCCTTTATAAAAATGTATTCAGATCATTTGTTGAAATTAATCAATTAATAGATATTTTAGTAATGCTTGCTGATGACACTTCTTTTGGAATATATAACATTGGCACCAATCCAATGTCATATTTTGAAAGAGCACAGTTTTTGTTAAAACAAATTAATCCCAAGCTCACTAAACAGCTAAAAGGTGCTTTGGGTGATGCAAAACCCTTATTTCAAGGGCTTGACTCCACAAAGTTTTTATCAACTTATAATATTCAATTTATATAAATATGTACCCGTTAAAATTCAAAGCAGCGATACTTAGAAAGATATCAGAACCTCTAAGTATAGAGGAGATAACCTTCAAAGGTCCTCTTCAAAGAGGGCAAATCCTTGTGAAATTATTATATACAGGGATCTGTGGGAAGCAGATTGAGGAAATTGATGAAAAAGGAGAGCCTGATAAATTCCTTCCCCATCTGCTAGGTCATGAAGGCACAGCAACAATTATTGATACAGGGCCAGCTATCGATCAAAAAATTATTGGAAAAACTGTAGTTCTGCATTGGATGAAAGGCGATGGAATTCAATCTAACACCCCCATTTATTTTGATAAGCAAAATAAAAAAATCAATGCAGGCTGGGTTACAACTTTTAATGAGTATGCCGTTGTATCGCAAAACAGAGTAACTGTGATTGATTCTAAAAAGAAGCTTGACCAAAATGCACTCTTTGGATGTGCAGCCTCTACAGGACTAGGGATAAGCTTTAATCAGGTTAAAATAACAAAGAAAGATACTGTGTTAGTTGTAGGTTGTGGTGGCGTCGGACTTTCTTTAATACAGGGCCTAAAACTATTCAATCCCTCAAAAATTATTGCTGCAGACATTTCAAATAGTGCGCTCAGGCTAGCTACGAAATGTGGCGCAACACATTCTCTTAACTCTTCCAATAAAAACTTTAGAAAAAAATTTTTTGAAATCACATCCAAAATAGGCGCATCAAAGGTATTTATTGTAACTGGCAACATAAAAGCTATTCAAAGCTCTATAGAGCTTTGCCAGGTTCCAGGTGAATGCTATCAAGTTGGAGTTCCTGAGTTCGGTAAAAAAATTTCAATTGATGCCTTTTCACTGATGCATGGTAGAAATTTATTTGGCAGTATGGGCGGTCAAATAAATCCTAATAGGGATATACCAAAATTTATACGTTTAAATAACTCTGGAAAAATAAACATCGCTAACTTGATTACAAAAAGATATACATTTAAAAATATTAACAAAGGAATAGAGTACATGAGATCAAGTAAAGGCGGACGAGTAATGGTAAAGTTTTAATGAATCTAGGTATTAAAAATAAAACTGTTCTTATTGTTGGCGCAAGCAAGGGGCTTGGAAAAGAGACCGCAAATGCTTTTGCTCGAGAGGGCTGTAAACTAATTTTGGTTGCAAGAAATACAGATTTCTTAAAAAAGTGTCTAAAAAATCTTCCTGGTAACAATAAACATAAATTTTTTGCATGCGATCTTATGAATGCCAAGCAGTTAAAAGAATTTATATTAAAAATAAGAAATGAAGATATTGATATTGTCATTAATAATTTAGGCGGGGCGCTAGCAGCTAAAGACCCGCTTTCAAAGGTCGAAATTTGGAAAAAGGTTTGGCAATTCAATGTTGGCATCGGAATAACCATCAACAATGAAGTTATACCAAGGATGGTAGAAAAAAATTGGGGCCGAATTGTTCATATCTCATCATCATATTCATTGAATGGCGGAGTAACAAATACTCCTTTTGGCGGCTCTCCACAATACTCGGCTGCAAAAGCTTACTTAAATATGTATGTAAAAACTGTAGCTAGAGAACTTGCTAATCAAGGAGTTATTATTAACTCTGTTTTGCCAGGACCATTGCTAATTGATAACAAGCATTGGGCCAAAGTAAGAGATGAAAACCCTGAACTATATAAAAAATTTGTTAATGAGACTCTTCCTATTGGTAGACTTGGGACACCTAATGAGATTGCTCCATTTATTTTGATGCTCGCATCTAACCACGCAACGTTTGCGGCAGGCTCTTTGTTGAATCTTGACGGAGGCAGCCTTAACTGATGCCCTTATCTATTGGTATAGATCTCGACAACACAATTATCGATTATCATAATTTGTTTCAAAAAGCGCTAGAGCAAAAAATAAAAAAAAATTTTAATAAAGTAATTTTAAAATCTCACATCAAATCAATAGCTAAGAAAGATTATGGAGAGGATGTGTGGGCTGACATTCAAGCAACAGTTTATGGCAAAGAAATTAAGAATGCCAAACTAATGAAAGGGTTTGATTTGTTTTTGCTATATGCTAGAAATCAAACATTAAAGTTGTATATTGTTAGTCACAAAACACAATTCAGTCAAAATATAAAAAAAAATTATAAACTAATTGATGCAGCAAATACCTGGCTTGAAAACAATAGTTTTTTTGCAGAAAAGGGGTTTCATAAATCAGATATTTTTTTTTGTAACACTCTTGATTCCAAAGTAAAAAAAATTGCTGAGCTTGAATTGGATTTTTTTATAGATGATCTAGAAGATGTGATTTTTCATGAAGACTTCCCAAAAAATACTCAAGGAATATTATTTGGCAATGGCGTGAATAACAATAGTATGTATCATACTTGGACTGAAGTTATTAACAGGATTCAATCATGCCAGTGAAGAATTTTCATAAATTAGCCGAAAATGAAAAGCTTGATCAAAGATCAAAGTATTTAAGGGGCCTAATATTAAGAGCATTAAAGAATTCTAATAAGGGTCATTGTGGCTCATCATTTTCAATGCTTGAAATTATAAGAGTTCTTTATGACTCAATAATGAAGTTTGATCACAAAAACCCAACCCTTGAAGCTAGAGATCGTTTGGTGGTTGGTCCAGGTTGGGCAGCCTTGGCTTTGTATAGCGTGTTAGCTGACAAGGGATTTTTTAAGATAAATGAATTAGATAAGTATGTTAACAATAATGCCTTATTGGGGGGCTGTATTGAAACAAGAGTTCCAGGAGTTGAGGCCACAACCGGAGCATGTGGTCACGGTTTACCAATCTCTGTTGGAATAGCTTTGGCTCAAAAAATTAATCAAACTCCTGTAAAAGTCTTTTCAATAGTTGGTGATGGTGAGCAGGGCGAAGGGTCTATTTGGGAGGCAGCTATATCAGCCAGCAAGAATAAACTTAATAACTTGTGCGTGATTGTTGACTACAATAAAATTCAATGTTCAGGGTTTTTTCATGATGTTTCTGGATTTAAAGATCTTGTAAAAAAATGGGAATCATTTGGCTTTGTGGTTAGGCAAGTCAATGGCCATAATATCCGTGATTTAGAAAACACTTTTTCATCATTCCCATTTAGTAAAACCAAACCATCGGTTGTTATTTGCCATACCATTATGTCTAAAGGATTTCACTTTGCTGAAAATAATCCATACTGGCATTGGGTTGGCAAGATTAATAATGAGCGATTGGAACAAATGGAAGCCGCAATTATGAGTGATAACAAATGAGGAATGCTTTTTTTAGGAGCCTTGTTAAAGCTGCAAAACAAAATAAAAAATTATTTCTTATTAGTGTAGACCAACCTACTGGTTTTGATGATGAGTTGAGAGAAGCTCTTGGCGAAAGATTTATTATTGAACCAATTTCTGAGGCAAATGTTATCGGCATGGCATCTGGATTGGCGGCAGATGGGTTTATTCCAATAATTTTTAATCATGCCACTTTTAACTCTCGAAGGTGTTATGAGCAAATACTTTTAGATTCAGCCTTGCAAAAAAGAAAAATTATTTTGGTTTCCATGGGATCTGGGCTTGCCACTTCGCACTTAGGCCCAACACACACCTCTACCGATGATATTGGATTGATGAGATTGATTCCTAGTATGAATATTCTTAATCCATGCAACGCAGCAGAAGTAAATAAAATTTTTCCAAAACTTATTAGCGCCAAAAACCCATGCTATTTAAGACTGTCAAAATATGGCATACCAAAGTATGGAATAGAGATTAACAAGAGCTTCTTTTCTAATTATTCAATGAATAAATTAATTCATATAAAAAAATCAAAATCTAAAAGCAATACGCTTTTTATTTCTACTGGGATTATGACACCATTAGCTTTGGAGGCTTTAGAATTATTAAAAAATGATAAGCATCACATCAATCTTTTTCATGCCCCATCAATAAACTCTCTTAAAGATAGTTGTTTAGTTTCTTTTCTTGAAGATGCTAAACATTTATTTATTGCAGAAGAGCACAGAACTCATGGAGGCTTTTCATCTGCCCTCATTGACTTTGCTACTGATAATCACATAGGAAAAAGACTTCCAAAAGTTATCAAGCTAGGGTTGCCAAATAATAGTTTTATTCATCAATATGGCGATCAAGAGTCAGTCTTAAAAACTTTTGGACTAGACTCTATTGGTATTTGCGAAAGAATTAAAGAATATATTTAATCTTGAGCTCTGATCTAAGAAAATTAATACTAAACGAGCCAGCCCTTGGTTTTGATCCTGAGAAAATCACAATATCATCGTTGAGCCACTCTGGGGTAAATAGCAATATATATTTAGTAAATGCGGATAATCAAAGACTCATCTTAAAAAAATTTCGAAAATTATCCTATAAGGATAGGTCTAGATATGATGCAGAAAATTTTGCATTAGAGTTCTTTGAGAAACACAATATAACATCTGTTCCCCAAAAATTATTTTCTTCAAGAAAAAATAACTTCATTTTAATGACATTTATTGAGGGGGTTAAGCCGAACACATTTTCATTTAAAATTGCCCAACAAGCAATAGAATTTTTGAATGCCATTCACATGGCATCAATTGATTTAAGTTCATCTAATCCAGCCTATGCTATTGAGGCATTTTTATCTCCCACAGATCTTTTTCAGCAAATTGACGACAGAATAAATAATTTTTATACCAAAATTCCTGACCGCTCTCCAATTATTTCTTTTTTACGCTATCAGCTGGCACCATTTTATGAAAGATTGCGGCGAAATACTCCCAGCAAGACTTTAGATCAAAAAATTGAGGTCAATCAAATGACATTTTCTGTTGTCGATTTTGGTCTAAATAACTATATATTAGATCAAGATAATTTATTGCATTTTATAGATTTCGAGTTTTCTGGAATCGATGATCCTGTTAAATTAGTTTCAGATACCTTATTCCACCCAGCTAACAATCTTTCTGCAGAAAATATTGAGAAATACAAACCATTATTTTGTAAAATTTTTCAAGATACAGATCCAAGCTTTGGAAAGAGATTTGAGGCGTTCTATTTATTCTTTGGAATTAAATGGTGCTTGATTATGCTGAACCGATTCCTGCACCTTAAAAAATCAGAAATTTACGAGAATGAAGATATGATCCAATTAGTAAGAACAAAAGAACGACTTAATATTTTAGAAGAGCTATGTTAAAAACTTTATTTAAAAATTTTTTTCTTTATATTTTTGGAGCAATTGCTATTTTGCTTTTTAAGTTTTTAGCATTATTCTTTAATCTTAAGTTAGCTCGTTTGCATGAGAAAAGAATTGGCCACCTTATCTTTGATGCTGAGCAGATATTGAGAACCAAAAAAAAAGACGAAATTATCTTAGTATCATATTTTGATCATGAAATATGTAATTCATACATACATAAACTGATCAAAAAAAATTTTTTTTACTCAAAATATTTTAATATTTTGCACCATCCAAAAATAAAAAAAATATTTACAGATTATGATGAATTTGTTTTTGATCTCAAATGGCAAAATGGTGTTTCAAGAAACCTGGCGCAAACTAAGCCCCAGCTCAAATCATCTTTAAAACAAAATGAATGGGGAGTAAATTTTATAAAAAGCATTGGTTTAAACCCAAAAAAAATAGTTGCAATAATTGTTAGAGACTCTGCATTTCTTCCAGAGTTAAATCATCATAGCTATCGTGATTGCGAAATAGAGAACTACTACCCGCTAATTACCTTTTTACTCAACCAGGGATATAGTGTTATAAGAATGGGGAAGCAGATGAATTCCAAAGCAAGCATTTCTCATCCGCTCTTTTATGACTATGCATTCTCTAAAAGAAAAAGTGATTATCTAGATGTTTGGATTATGATGAATGCTTACGAAGTAATAACTACTGGTACAGGACTTGAAAATATTACGGACATATCAAATAGACCATATATTGGCCTAAATTATACTCCCTTGCTTCATTACAATTCATGGAATTCACTTTTTTGGTGGGCGCCTAAAATATTATGTTATAAAAATACTACTACTCCAGTTCCACTAAGCGAGCAAATTAAATCTGGCTCAATTAACTTTATGCTATCTGATGAATATTACGAAGCAGGATATGTATTTAAAGAGATAAATTCCCATTTAAATATTTCGATCATTGAGGAGGTTTTACAAAGAAGAGCTAATATTTACAATGATTTATTTGAAAAAGAACGATTTGATATCCATCAAAAGTTTTTGGAGTCAGATCTTTTTGAAACAATGCATGAAAATAAGAAAAACTTTAATTTGTCTTCAGAATTTATCAAGGAAAACTTAACTTGGCTTCTAAAATAGAAAAAGAGATATATTTGATTTTTGATAGGGACGGCACCCTTATTGAAGATAAACACTATCTATCAAAACCATCTGAAATTGTTCTAATGCCAGATGTTATATGGGGGCTACAAAGCCTCAAAGATGCTGGATTTCATTTATTTATTCACTCCAATCAATCTGGGGTTTCAAGGGGATACTTCTCTAAAGAACAAGCCAATATCTGCATGGATGCCTTTTTAGAAATGCTGGGATTTAAAAAAGATTTTTTTAATGAAATATGTATTAGCTATGGAATGAATGACAAGACCGACCTTTTAAGAAAACCTTCTCCATTTTTTGCAAACCAGATAATAGGAAGGAATAATTGTAAACCAGACTCAGTCTATTATATTGGGGATCGAATCAGTGATCTGCAAACCGCTTTTAATGCGAAATGCAATGGATTAGGTATTGACACAGGCCCGATTAAACTTAAAGAAGAAATAAATAAATATCCAAATCTTTCTAATTTTATTATCTTTGATACATTTAGAGAGGTTGTGGAACACCTTATTAATATTAAATGTTTCAAAAATTAGATCATCTTATTGTTGCCGTTAAAGACTTGCAGGAAGCTGAAAATAATTACCAAAAATTATTTGGCATGGCGCCTGTTTGGAGTGGCAAACACAAAGAATTAGGCACAAGCAACTCCTTGTTTAATTTCCAAAATACTTATTTTGAGTTACTGGCTCCTACCAGCGAGGGTTTGGGTGCTGATCTTGTAAATTATTACTTAGAT
>MDSV01000263.1_pt1 | contig 13965 bp, 11 predicted proteins | sample 810851 | NCBI WGS metagenome assembly MDSV01 (sample SAMN05326640, study PRJNA326480) | marine metagenome | isolation source: seawater | place: Atlantic Ocean: North East | collected 2012 | reverse complement strand
GTGGAAAGCATCTACAAATCATTTATACGACAAGGAAGAAAATCTATATTATAGAGATGGTTCTTATTTTGGCAAGCTTGACAATGGCACAAAAATTTTCTGGGGTAGGGGAAATGGATGGGTATTTGCTGGATTAGCAAATGTTATGGATGAGCTTGGACCTAATGATAAAGATTATTCTTATTTCCTTAAACTCTATAAAAAAATGGCTAAAAAATTGTTAGAAATTCAAACTCCACAGGGTCATTGGGCAATGAGTCTTTTGGGACAGAAATTTTACCCTACTCCTGAAACAAGTGGTTCTTCATTTTTCGTTTTTGGACTTTCTTGGGGAATAAATAATGGAATCTTAGATAAAGCAACTTATGGACCTGCTGTTGAGAAAGGATGGAATGCAATGGTAAGTCATGTTAATAGAGATGGCATGTTAACTTATGTTCAGCCAATTGGAGCAGAACCGGGTGAGGCCTATCCTGATAAAACTGAAGTTTATGGTGTGGGTGCATTTTTAAGCGCAGGCTCAGAAGTTTACAAGTTATATGGAGGGAAATAATCTAAATTTATACTAAAGCTCTCAAAAAATTTTTATGAGTAAGTTTTTCAACATTCTAATTGCTATTTTATTTATTTCCTGCCAGCCAAAGGAAGAAATTAAAGGACCTTTTTTCGGAAATGGAATTAAAAATGGTTGGGCTGATCAAAATTCAATTGTCGTTTGGACTAGGCTTACTAAAAATAAAGAGGCTTTTTTCGAAGGTCATCCTTTTATTGAGATTTCTAGTGAGAAAATGAAAATCTTGTCCGATAACCGTGACGTGGAGGGCATTTATAATACTCAAATTCCTGAAGGCTTAAGTTTAAAAGATATGGAGGGCTATTGCCCTGGAGCTCCAGGAGAGGTACAACTCCATTACTTTGTTAAAGGGCATCCTGAGCTAGCAGTAGTTAGAGATTGGACAGCTGTAAATACTAACAAAGATTATACTCATCAGTGGAAGTTGGATAAGTTGGAAGCAGGAAAGAATTATGGTGTTAAAATCTATACTCGACCTCAGAAAGGTGGAAAAATTTCCGATAGTATTTTTGGTCAATTTCTTTTACCAGCTGATCAAAAGACCTCTAAGAACGTAAAATTTTGTATTGTTTCCTGCCATGATTACAACCGTCGTGATGATTTAGAAAATGGTCATAAAATATACCCTAGTATGTCTGAATTAAAACCCGATTTTTATGTTCATACTGGGGATATAGAGTATATGGACAAACCCTCTCCTTACGCCATGACAGAGGAGTTGATGCGTTTTAAGTGGAATCGTCTGTTCTCACTCCCTTTTCAACGTTCATTTTACAACGATCACACCTCCTATTTTATGAAAGATGACCACGATGTGGGTTATAATGACAGCTATCCTGGTAAGGACTATGGGACAGTTACTTTTGAACGCGGCTTAGAGATATTCGATGAGGAACAGTTTCCAAGCTACTCCAAAAGATATAAAACCATTAGTTGGGGTAAAGACTTACAGATTTGGATTGTTGAAGGTAGAAATTATAGAACCCCTAACAATATGGAGGATGGGCCTGAAAAAACAATTTGGGGTGATGATCAAAAAAAATGGTTTTATAAGACTGTTGAAAATTCTGATGCAATTTTTAAGGTGTTAATAACATCTTCACCTATTCTAGGCCCTGATAAAGAGAATAAAAATGACAACCTTAGTAATGAAAAATATTCATATGAGCAGGGGGAAATATTAGATTTTATTAAAAATCAGAAAAATCTTTTTATTGTAAATGGAGATAGACATTGGCAGTATGTAACACACATCGATGGTACTAATTTATGGGAATTTGGTTGTGGTGCAGGAACAGATTCTCATTCACTAACTGGTGGCTGGAACAGAGGAGATCCGCAGCCTGAACATAAATTTCTTAGGCTTAAAGGGGGTTTTTTGTCAGTATATGTTTCGGGTGGGAGTAACAAACCTAATATTATTTTTACACACCATGATGTAGAAGGTAAACCAGTAAATGAAGTTTCCTTCTAATTTTGGTCGTAATATTTTCGCTCCTCTGAGTGACTGTATTTGTAATTTTCATTGGTAATGATCTCTAAGGGGGTGGGGATTTCATTGCTAGGAATTTCCTTATGAATAAGATAGTTGGACATAGTTTTGATGGATTTATAGCCTTGATTGAATGATTTTTGAGAAATCAAAAACTCTACGCCCCCTTTCTTTAAAGCATTTACGTTTTGAGGAGTGGTGTCAAAGCCAATAACATTAAGTTTTGACAGCTTGTCATTGTCAATGGCTTCACAGATATAGGAAACCCTACTGGAAGGCACCATAACAACTTTTACACGTTGATTTTTGTTTAAAAAATCATTGATTTTATTTTTCACCTTTTCATGTCCTTCTGATATATCAACTTTTATTTGATTGATCAGAGCATTGGGAAATTTATTTTTAAAAAAGCTCTTAAAACCTTTTACTCTTTCGTTGTTCGCCTCATAATCATGTATGTTTTTTCTAGTTAGAACGATCAAATACTCATCTCCTTTTTCGGAACACAAATGGCAAAGCTTTCCAGACAAAACTCCAGCTTCGAATGATTTTTGACCGATATAACATAAATTATTATATCCCTTTAAATCAGCGTTTAAAAACAAATATGGTATTTCTTTGTAATCCAGAGTTTGAATGATTTTACTAGTTTCTTTAAGGAAGAAGGGCGCCATTACCAATGCATCAGGTTCTATTATGATAAGTTCTTGGAAAGCTTTTAAGTAACTCTCAGGATCAAATTGGTCGAAAAAAAATACGTGATTTTCAATACCATAAGCATTGACTTCTTGGCTTGCTTTTTGGATTCCTGAGAAGGGTGATTTCCAAAAAAGATTATTTTCATCAAACTGGGGAATCAAAGTAGCTAGTTTATGATATTTTTTCATTGCCAATGAACTAGCAATCTGATTGATTTTAAAATTCTTTTGTTTTAAAATCTTTTTGATTTTATCTTCAGTATTAGCAGATACTCCTCCACGTTTATGCAGAACTCTGTCCACAGTTCCCGGAGAAACATTTGCTTCCTTTGCTATGTCTTTTATTGTTGTCAATTATAATTGATTATTTATTAAATACTTAAGTTTTTAAATATACTATCTTCTGGCCATCTTTTTAATCAATTTTGATTAATTTAATAAAAAAATTATATCAATTTATTGAAGTCAAATTTTCAAACGGTTTCTATATATTTGCAATGGTAGTGTACGCGCACGAATTTTATTAATATGCCTAAATCATTTAGATGGATTCTTGTAGCAGCTTTATCTGGTTTCCTTTTCGGATTTGATACTGTTGTAATCTCTGGAGCCAACTTACCCATTAAGGAACTGTGGTCTACCAGTCCTTTTTTCCATGGTTTTTTTATTATGTCCATGGCTCTTTGGGGGACTGTGTTAGGTGCTTTATTTGGGGCTTATCCTTCAAATAAGTTTGGTCGTAAAAAAACCCTCACCTGGATTGGTGTTTTATTTCTAATTTCTGCTTTGGGTTCTGCTTTGGCTATGGATCCCTATACTTTTTCATTTTTTAGATTCATCGGAGGATTAGCAGTAGGGGTTTCCTCAATAGCGGCTCCCATATATATTTCTGAAATTTCCACCTCCAAAAACCGTGGCTCTCTTGGAGCTTTGTTCCAATTAAGTTTGGTTTTTGGAATGCTAATAGCTTTTTTTTCCAATTATATGCTCACTGGTTTTCAAGGAGTCTCTGATTGGAGATGGATGTTGGGGATCGAGGCACTTCCTGCCCTAATGTATTTACTTTTGACGTTTTTCATACCTGACACTCCAAGATGGCAAATCCTTTTTCAAAACAACGACAAAGCTGCATTAAAAACATTAAGACAAATATATGATGACGACCAACAAGCCGAAAGTATCCTCAATCAAATTAAATCAGCCGACATCAATTCTGTTAGTAATTTAAAATTGATTACTAAAACCAATAATAAGATCATAGTTCTCGCTTTTTTGATTTCATTTTTTAATCAACTTTCTGGTATTAATTTTATACTGTACTATGCACCTGAAATTCTTGAAATGGCGGGTTTTGGTACAAGAGCGTCCCTGTTTAATTCCGTATTGATAGGAGTTATTATGATCATTTTTACTTTTCTGGGTTTACTTCTTATAGACAGGTTAGGAAGAAGACAACTCTTGATTTTGGGTTCATTGGGATACATTATAAGTTTAACAGGAGTATCTATGTCTTTTTATTTTCAGTCTAGCCCCGAATGGATTGCATTTTATATATTCGCGTTTATTGCTTCCCACGCGGTAGGACAGGGAGCAGTAATTTGGGTTTTTATTTCTGAAATATTTCCTAATAGAATTAGAGCTAAGGGGCAATCTTTTGGTGCTGGAGTTCACTGGGTATTCGCCGCAATTATTACTTTGTTAGCTCCCGCAGTTATTGCAATCTATCAAACCAATCCTTGGCCTATATTTTCTTTCTTTGCCTTGATGATGGTCTTACAACTCATATTTTCTATTTTTACTATGCCTGAGACTAAGGGAAAATCTCTTGAGACAATAAACTTAATAATTAATAAAAACTAATTTCCAAATGAAACGAAAAGATTTTATTCGTAATTCTAGTGGAATATTGTTAGGTTCTGTATTTGCCCCCAGTTTGATGGCTAATGTCAAAAAGAGTACTACCATAAACCTTGGTGTTATTGGAACTGGAGCAAGAGGACAAGGAATTATTAAGTTGCTAAATACCCTTTCAGGAATCAACGTTATTGCTGCTTGTGATACACTACCTTTCCGATTAGAGGAGGGCTTTGATTTGATAAAAAGTCACAAAAATTCTAAACACTATCAGGATTATAGAAAATTATTGGATAATAAAAACATCGATGGAGTGATCATTAGCACGCCTTTGAACACACACGATAAAATTGCTATTGATGCATTGGATGCACAAAAACACATTTATTGTGAAAAAACGATGGCCAAAGGAGCTTCTGCTACTGCAAGTGTTGTAAACAAATGTAAAACCTCCAATAAAATATTTCAAACCGGACATCAGTTTCATAGTTCAAGGCTTTACTCACAATTGGTCCATATGCTCGAAGAGGGAAAAGTTGGAAAAATCACCTCTATTGAAGGACAGTGGAATCGAAATGGAAACTGGAGGAGAACTGTTCCTGATCCTTCATTTGAGAGACAAATTAATTGGAGAATGTATAGAGAGTATTCCTACGGACTTTTGGCTGAATTAAGCTCCCATCAAATTGATTTTGCCAACTGGATCCTTAAAGACACTCCACAAAAAGCAATTGGATTGGGAGGAATCAATTACTGGAATGATGGAAGGGAAACATATGACAATACTAAGGTGGTTTATGAATATCCCGAAGGAGTGAAAGCAACCTATACTTGTCTAACTTCCAACGCCAAAGACGATTACAAGATTATGATTATGGGTGACAAGGGGACCCTTACCGTTTTTCAGGATAATGCTTGGTTTTATCCTGAGGGAGTTTATAAATCTGAGTATGGAGAAGTTGATGGGGTATCGGGAGCTACGACAAATTGGATACAAGGTAAAGGAACTCCTTTGAATATCAAACACCTCGACCCAACCAAACAAGCCCTAATTGATTTTAAAGATTCTATAATCAACAACAAAAACCCGCTTTCAGGTGTAACCACAGGAGCCAAAACAGCTTATGCAGTAGAAATGGGAATTAAGGCCATGGATACGGGAGAAATGGTTCACTGGGACAATACTAATTATGTAATATAAAAAGATAAATGAAGCCACATTTCGATTTAAAGAATAAGGTAGCGGTTATTACTGGAGGTGGTGGAGCACTTGGGAGCTGTATTGCTCAAAGCTTGTCCCAATCTGGAGTAAATATTGCGATTTTAGACCTTACTCAAGAGTCTGCACAAAGAACCGTTGATACTATTGAAAAAGAAGGAGGTACTGCAATTGGTTTTGCCGCTAACGTTTTGTCTAAGGAATCTATAGAGTCGATTAGCAAAGAAGTTTTAAAAAAGTGGGGAAGAGTTGACATTCTGCTCAATGCCGCCGGAGGGAATATGCCTGGTGCAACCATAGCTGTAGATCAAACCATTTTTGATTTGTCAATGGACGACTTTAAAAAGGTTAGTGAATTAAACCTCAACGGTTCTGTCATTCCTTCATTGGTTTTTGGAAAGATTATGGCCGATCAAAAAAGTGGTTCTATTATCAATTATTCTTCCATGAGTGTGGACAGAGTAATTACTAGAGTTGTTGGCTATTCTGCATCGAAAGCAGGAATAGAAAATTTCACCCGTTGGATGGCTGTTGAAATGGCCCTTAAGTTCGGACCTGGTGTACGTGTAAATGCAATTGCACCCGGATTTTTTGTAGGAAATCAAAACAGAAGATTACTGTTAAACGAAGACGGATCTTATACCGAAAGGGGAGACACCATTATCAGAAACACCCCCATGAAGCGATTTGGTGAAGCTGAAGAACTCAATGGAGCGATTCACTTTCTTTGTAGTGATGCTGCTAAATTTATAACTGGAATTGTTCTACCCATTGATGGAGGCTTTAGTGCCTTTAGCGGGGTATAATATAATTATTATTGATATGCTAATGACTCAAACATGGCGCTGGTATGGACCAAATGATCCGGTTACTCTTTCGGATGTTAGTCAGGCTGGTGCAACCGGTATTGTTAATGCTCTTCATCAAATACCTAATGGTGAAGTTTGGTCCCTACAAGAAATTCAAAAAAGAAAAAACGAAATAGAAAATGCTGGATTAACTTGGGATGTTGTTGAATCACTTCCGGTTCATGAAAAAATAAAAACCAGAACAGGAGATTTTAAACAGATCATCGAAAACTATAAGCTGAGTATGAAAAACTTGGCTTCTTGTGGGGTCTATGTCATTTGTTATAATTTCATGCCTATATTGGATTGGACCCGAACCAGATTGGACATGCCCATGGAAGATGGCTCTCTAGCTTTGGAATTCAATGCTTTAGAGTTGAGAGTTTTTGACCTCCACATACTTAAACGAGAAGGAGCTGAACAAGATTACACCACTGATGAAATGGATCAAGCTAAAGACCAATTTATAAAGCTTACTTCATCAGAAATCCAAAGAATTTCTGATAATATCCTCAAAGGGTTACCTGGTTCTGAGGAGGGCTACTCTATGGACGAGTTTAAAGCCATGTTGGATACTTACAAAGGAATTGATGCAGATCAATTGCGTTCCCATTTGGTAAAGTTTTTAGAGGAAATCATTCCATTGGCAGATCAATTGGGGATCAGAATGTGCATTCACCCTGATGACCCACCTTTCTCGCTTTTAGGTTTACCCAGAGTTGTGAGTACCCAATCCGACTATCAATATATTTTTAATCAGGTAACCTCTCTTTCCAATGGAATTACATTTTGCACAGGCTCATTAGGCGTTAGGGCCGATAACGATCTTCCAGCTATTTTCGATGTTTTTGCAGATCGTGTTCATTTTTTACACTTAAGAAGTACCAAGCGCGACATTGAGGGTAATTTTTTTGAGGCAGATCATCTTACCGGTGATGTGGATATGTTCGAAATCATTACCAGAGTGATTAAAGAGCAAAGACGCAGAGCTTCTGAAAAAAGAGAAGATTTATCCATTCCCATGCGACCGGATCACGGACATCAAATGCTCGATGACCTTATAAAACCTAAAATTAATCCTGGGTACTCGGCAATCGGAAGACTTAGGGGACTGGCAGAATTGAGGGGACTTGAATGGGGTATCAATAAAATGATTTAATAATGGAATTCAAAAATACGGATGCATTTATCCAAGAGAATTTTTTACTCCAGAACAAAACAGCAGAACGATTATTTTTTGAAAATGCGATTTCCATGCCAATTATTGATTATCATAATCACTTGCCTCCAGATGTAATTGCAGCCAATCAACCCTTCGAAGGTATTAACGAAATTTGGTTGGATGGTGATCATTATAAATGGAGGGCCATGCGCAGTCTTGGGATACCTGAAAAATTCATCACAGGAAAAGACGTAAGTAATAAAGAAAAATTTGATCGATGGGCCTATACAGTTCCTTTTACTGCTGGAAATCCTCTTTTCCACTGGACGCATCTTGAATTACATCGTTATTTTGACATCAAAACCTTACTCCAACCTTCTACTTCATCCGCTATTTTTGAGGAAACCAATCGACAATTGATGGATTTGACACCCAAGGGTTTGCTCAATAAAATGAAGGTTGAAATGCTGTGCACGACCGATGATCCCATCGACGATCTTTCCTATCACCAAGTAATAGCAGAAAGCGATGAAAAGGGACCTGAGGTATTGCCCGGTTTTAGACCGGATAATATTTTTGGTATTGAGGGGGATCAATACTTAGATTATGTCAAGGCGCTGGGAGATGTTACTGAGACAGAAATACAGGATTTGGACAGCCTATTGGTGGCCTTAAAGACTAGGGTCAATTATTTTCATCAAAATGGTTGTAGGATATCCGATCACGGATTGGAATTCACCCATGCAGTTGATTTTACCCATGCTGAAGCCAATACTGTTCTCAAAAATCGCATAGGCGGAATACTGCCCTCTGTGGACGAATCCAACCGCTTTAACTCTTGTTTATTATACGAACTCTTTGTAATGTATTTCGATTTTGGGTGGACACAACAGTTGCATTTGGGAGCTTTGAGAGGTAACAATCAAAAGTTAAAAAGACAGTTGGGCGCTGATGTAGGTTGTGATTCTATCGGAGATTTTGACCAAGCCAAAAACCTTTCCAAACTTTTGGGAATGCTCAACGAAAATAACAAACTCACCAATACCATACTTTATAACCTAAACCCTGCTATGAACGAGGTTTTTGCCACCATGCCCGGTAATTTTAACAACGATAAAGTAGAGATTCAATGGGGAACTGCCTGGTGGTTTCTCGATCAGAAAGACGGAATGGAATTACAAATGAAAACCCTATCCAATATGGGCCTTTTGTCTAAGTTTATTGGAATGTTGACCGATAGTCGTAGTTTTCTCTCTTTCCCAAGACATGAGTATTTCAGACGATTGCTTTGTAATATGATTGGAAATGATATTGAAAATGGCTTATTACCCAATGACCTTGTCTTTTTTGGGAAAATGGTTGAAAATATATGTTATAACAATTTGAAAGAATTCATTAAATACAAAAACTAATGTTCAAGTTAAAACCTCTTCTAGCAATCGTTTGTTTACTCAGTTTTATCTCCTGTGATCAGATTAATTCTAAAAAAATACTTCGATTAGGTCATGGATTGAGTACAGGTCATTCCGTTCATCAGGGGATGGTCTTTTTTGGGAAAAAATTGGAAGAAATCTCAAATGGAAGATTTAAAGTGCAAATTTATCCCAGCCAACAACTGGGTTCTGAACGTCAATTAATTGAATTGCTTCAAATTGGAAGTTTGGACATGACCAAGATCTCAGCGGCTGTTTTGGAGAACTTTTCTCCTAATATAAAAGTATTTGGTATTCCTTATCTATTTAAAGATAAAGAACATGTTTTCCGAGTACTTGATGGCCCTGTAGGAAAAGAATTGCTTAACGGGACTGAGAAATACTGGTTAAAAGGTTTGGGATACTACGATTCAGGAAGCAGAAGTTTTTACACCATTGATCAGCCATTAGAAAAGCCAGAGGATCTGGATGGACTTAAAATCAGGGTTCAGGAAAGTCAAACGGCCATTGATATGGTGAAGTCACTCGGTGGGTCTCCTACACCCATTTCGTGGGGAGAATTGTACACTGCTCTTCAACAAGGTGTTGTGGATGGAGCTGAAAACAATCCTCCAAGTTTTTTTCTTTCCAGGCATTATGAAGTCTGTAAATTTTACACCATAGACGAGCATACTGTCATTCCTGATGTTGTTTTAATGAGTACTCATATATGGAATGCCTTGAGCGATCAGGAACAAAAGTGGATCCAAGAAGCCATGAACCTCTCAGTCATCGAGCAAAGAAGACTTTGGATGACCTCTGAGCAAGAATCTCTCGAGGCTGTGAAAGCAGCAGGTGTTCAAGTTAGCTATCCAGATAAATCACTCTTTGTTTCTAAATCTAAGTCAGTTGCTGACAAATATGGAAAAGATCCTTTGATTAAGTCATTCATTGAAAAAATAAAAAACACCCAGTAAAATGAAATTAAGATCACAGATTGATTCTATTTTAGAAAAAATTCTTATTGCGATAATGTCTTTAATGGTCATTAATGTGTTGTGGCAAGTTTTTTCTCGTTACATATTGTCTAATCCCAGTTCTTTTACTGATGAACTGGCCCGTTATCTTATGATATGGGTTGGGGTTATAGGAGCCGCTTATGTTGCAGGTAAAGGCAATCATGTGGCGATAACCTATTTTTCTGAAAAGTTTAGTCCTAAAAACTACAAGAAAGTCAAAATCTTTATCCACGTGACTATTCTTGCCTTCGCGATTTTTGGGATGTTAATTGGAGGATCGCGCCTGGTATATATCACATTAGTTTTGGGGCAGCTTTCTCCCGCGCTCAAGATTCCCTTAGGCGTCGTATACTCAGTAATTCCGATCAGTGGAATACTGATCATTTTTTATAAAATTTTAGATTTAAAAAAACAGAAACAATGATTGAATTTTTACCAGTAATCATATTGGTTTTGAGTTTTGTATTCATGCTTACCCTGGGGGTGCCTGTAGCTTGGTGTATTGCTATGTCTTCCATGTTCACACTAATGGTAGCTATGCCTTTTTCCGCAGCAACTACAACGATTTCCCAACGTATTGCAACAGGACTTGATAGTTTTGCGCTTTTGGCTATACCATTTTTTATACTCTCGGGTCAAATAATGAGTAAAGGGGGAATTGCAGATCGACTGATTTCATTTGCAAAGACCTTGGTTGGTTTTTTACCAGGTGGTTTAGCATTGATCAATATTGTATCTGCCATGTTAATGGGTGCCATCGCTGGTTCTGCAATGGCTTCAGCTTCTGCTATGGGAACCATCCTGGGGCCAGAGATGGAAAAGGAAGGTTACTCCAAAGAGTTTGGTGCTGCCGTTAACATTACCTCGTCTACCACAGGCTTGGTCATTCCACCCAGTAACACCCTGATTGTATATTCACTCGCCAGCGGTGGGGTTTCTATTGCCGCTCTTTTTCTGGCTGGATACATTCCAGGAATCCTCACTGGATTATTTATGATGATTGTTGCTATGGTTTGGGCTAAGAAAAATAAATACCCCGTTGGCAAGCGCTCCTCTCTTAAAGAAATATTTGTAAAGTTTATTGATGCTTTGCCTAGCTTATTGCTATTGGTAATTGTTATCGGGGGTATAATCGGTGGTGTTTTTACAGCTACAGAGGCTTCTGCTGTAGCTGTACTTTATACCATTTTACTTTCTTTTTATTATAAGGAATTGTCAATAAAAGACCTACCCAAGGTAATTTTGGAATCTTCCGAAACCACTGCCATTGTTATGCTGCTCATCGGTGCATCTATGGGGATGTCATGGGTTTTATCCTATGAAAATATTCCACAAGACATCAGCAATGCCCTATTGTCTGTAAGTGATAACAAGATAATAATCCTTTTAATGATTAATGTAATACTTTTGGCTGTGGGTATTTTTATGGATGCCACTCCGGCAGTACTCATTTTCACGCCCATTTTTTTACCTATAGTAACTGCTTTGGGTATGGATCCTACCCACTTTGGGATCGTTCTCATGCTTAATCTTTGTATCGGACTATGCACCCCTCCTGTAGGCTCGGTTTTATTTGTAGGCGTTGGAATTGCCAAAACAACCATTTCCAAGGTGATTAAACCACTAATTCCCTTATTTTTGGTAATGATATTATCATTGTTTTTGGTTACCTACATTCCGCAGTTAAGTCTTTGGTTACCTGAATTTTTTGGATTATAAATCAACAAAATAATACTATATAAAATGTTCAATAAAATATTTTTTTCAACCTTACTCATCGGTTTTTTGTCTGCCTGTAGTCAAATACCAATTACAATTCAATTGAGCAATCCATTGAAGATTGAACGTGTCAATGAAACAGTTGAAATCGCTTTGACTGCATTACCAAAGGAGCTCACCGAAAAGATTGAGAGGTTTGGCGTGTACGATCCATCAACCGACCGTTTTCTAATCAGTCAACTAATCGATATTAACCAAGATGGACAGATAGATCAGCTTATTTTTCAGCCCCGACTGGCTCCTTCATCAGAAAAAACCTTTCATCTGATAGAAAAATTCACCAAGCAGGAAGTTATCGATTATTGCTTTTCCAGAATTGTGCCTACCCGAATTGATGACTATACATGGGAAAACGATAGGGTTGCTTTTAGGACGTATGGTCCGGCAGCTCAAGCCTTGGTCGAGGACGGAAAAAAAGGGGGTATCATCTCTAGTGGTATTGACTGTTGGTTAAAAAAAGTTAATTATCCTGTAATTAACAAATGGTACAAAGCCAGTGAGGAAGAAGGCATCAGCTATCATGAAGACCATGGTGAAGGTTTGGATAATTATCATGTGGGGATCAGTAGAGGGGCCGGTGGCTTAGCGATCAAAGGAGCAGAAAATCAGTATTTTGTGTCCAAAAATTTTACAGCTCACAGGACACTTTCAACTGGACCGTTGAGAACCCTTTTTCAATTGGATTATGCTGACTGGGAAGGACCTGATGGGATGATTATGGAACAAAAAACCATTAGTTTGGATTATGGAAATAACCTAATGAAAATAGAGGTTTCCATAAAAGGAACCAATGAAATATCTGCAGGGATATCACTTCAAGAAAATAATGGAAGCGTAATCGATAAGAATAATCTCCTTATTTTCAAACAAAATCATTTTGATACAACCTTGAGTAATGTAATTTTGACCCCTTTAAAGCATTATAAAAGTCAACATACATATAACCCTCAAATAGTTGATCAAAATCATGTGTTTTTAGATCTTAAAATTATAAACCAGTCATTAGTCTACTATGTCGGTTTTTACTGGTCTGAGAGCAAACAGTTTACAAATCATCAAGCATGGGAAAAGCACCTGAATGACTTGGCAATAAAAATTGAAAATCCAATGCTAATCAATATCAAATAATTTTATGAAAAAAGTAGTGACTTTTGGTGAGATCATGTTAAGACTTTCACCTCCTAGTAATTTAAGATTCTCCCAAGCCAATAGTTTTGATATTGTCTATGGAGGTGGAGAATCTAATGTTGCTGTTTCTTTGGCGAATTATAGCGTTCCTGTTGAATTTGTAACCCGTTTACCTCAAAACGATATGGGTGCGTGTGCGGTGATGGAAATGCGTAAAAGAGGGGTTGGAACTCAACACATAGCATATGGGGGAGACCGATTGGGGATCTACTTTTTGGAAACCGGAGCGGTGAGTAGGGGTAGTAAGGTGGTCTATGATCGTGCCAATTCATCAATGGCCGAAATTCAGGCTGGTATGATAGATTGGGATACCGTTTTCGATGGTGTCAGTTGGTTCCACTGGACAGGAATCACTCCAGCCATTTCTCAAGGAGCAGCTGATGCATGTTTGGAAGCCGTAAAAATCGCCAGTAAAAAAGAAATCACAATCTCTACCGATTTGAATTACCGTGCCAAACTATGGAAATACGGCCAATCATCTGAATCTATTATGACCGATTTGACTTCCTATTGTGATATTATCCTAGGAAACGAAGAGGATGCAGAAAAGCACTTTGGGATCAAGCCAGAAGGTTTAGATATCACGACCCAAGGAGATCAGGTCAAAGCAGAAGCTTTTCAGTCGGTGTGTGAGCAAATGATGAAAAAATTTCCGAAAGCTAAAAAAGTAATTACTACACTCAGAGGTTCTATTTCTGCTTCTCACAATACTTGGGCAGG